>ENA-ORSS01001584-ORSS01001584.1-human-gut-metagenome-genome-assembly--contig:-NODE-1584-length-22840-cov-5.687996_pt1 | contig 22840 bp, 10 predicted proteins | sample MGYA00241899_ERZ509162 | MGnify/ENA primary metagenome ERZ509162 (study PRJEB26280, sample SAMEA2338641) | human gut metagenome | biome: human gut; feature: human-associated habitat; material: faeces... | reverse complement strand
GTCACCCATCTTATCGGACGGTACGAAGACTTCCACATCATAAATTGGCTCGAGAATCTTCGGTCCGGCGTTCTTAAACGCTTCGCTGAAGGCATTACGTCCGGCCAGCATGAACGAAATTTCATTAGAGTCTACCGGGTGCATCTTTCCATCATATACAATGACGCGTACATCGCGGGCATACGAACCGGTCAGAGGTCCCTGTTCCATGCGGGACATGATCCCTTTAAGGATGGCCGGCAGGAAGCGGGCATCGATAGAACCCCCGACAATACTGTTAACAAATACCAATTTTCCGCCCCATTCCAATGGAACTTCCTCAGTACCCTTCACGTTAATCTTAAATTCCTGTCCGCCGAATTTATACATATCGGGCACCGGCATTCCTTCATAATAGGGTTCCACTATCAGATGCACCTCGCCGAACTGTCCGGCACCACCCGATTGCTTTTTGTGACGATAGTCGGCACGGGCAGCTTTTGTGATGGTTTCACGATAAGGGATCTTCGGTTCTTCAAATTTCACCTGAAGCTTTTCATTGTTCTCCAAACGCCATTTCAACGTACGCAAGTGGAATTCACCCTGTCCGTGAACAATAGTCTGGCGCAATTCCTTGGATTGCTCTATTACCCAAGTCGGATCTTCCTCGCGCATACGGTTCAATATGGCCATCATCTTTTCTGTATCGGCCTCATTCACGGGTTTGATAGCACGAGAATATTTTGAATTGGGATATTTGACAAAGTTGAAACGGTTTTCAGTACCCTTACCATTCAGAGTATTACCTGTATGCACATCTTTTAATTTCACAGTACAACCGATATCACCGGCCACCATTTCTTCTACCTTAATACGGTTGGCACCTGCACAGGCATAAATCTGGGCGATACGTTCTTTTGAACCACGGTCAGCATTCGTAAAGTCTTCGCCTTCGTGCACTTTACCGCTCATAACCTTGAAGTACTGAACATCACCGATATGAGGTTCAACAGCGGTCTTGAAGAAATAGAGAGAAGTAGGTCCATTCGGATTCGGTTCCACAACCTCGCCACGAGTATTGTGTACGGGCGGCATCTCGTTTACAAACGGAACCACATTACCCAGGAATTCCATCAAACGACGCACACCCATATCTTTACCTGCACAAACACAGAATACAGGGAACATGCCACGTGAAGCCAGTCCCTTACGGATACCTTCACGCATTTCATCTTCCGTTAGAGATTCTTGTTCAAAGAATTTCTCCATCAGGCTTTCATCGTGTTCAGCAGCTGCTTCTACCAGCGCTTTATGCAGTTCGGTTGCCTTTTCCAATTCCTCTGCAGGAACATCTTCAATGGTGGGTGCACCACCTTCGGGGCCCCACGAATATTTTTTCATCAAAAGTACATCAATCAACGAATTGAAGTTCGGTCCGGTAGCCAACGGATATTGCACGGGAACTACCTTCGAACCATAAGCAGACCTCAACTGCTCCAGTACCATATCATAATCACACTTCTCATGGTCAAGCTGATTCACCAGGAAGATCACCGGTTTACCTAACTTTTCTGTATATCGGAAATGATTTTGGGTACCCACTTCAGGACCATATTGGCCATTCAGAAGTAATATTGCAGTATCGGTAACATTGAGTGCTGTCATGGCAGCTCCAACAAAGTCATCACTTCCCGGACAGTCTATAATATTAAGTTTCTTACCGTTCCACTCCACATGGAAAACGGTGGAAAACACAGAATAGCCATATTCTTGCTCCACCGGGAAGTAATCGCTGACTGTATTCTTGGCAGTAATTCTGCCGCGGCGTTTTATAATACCACTCTCAAAGAGCAGCGCTTCTGTGAGAGTGGTTTTACCCGAGCCATCATTGCCAAGCAGGGCAATGTTCTTAATTTCATTCGTCTGATATACTTTCATGATATATAAGATTTAAAATGAATAACTCAGTATGCCTTCGCATACCCTTAATTTTTGTGAGGCGCAAATTATGAATTTATCAAAAGAAAAGCAATAAATCGATAGTGTTACTAAACTATGTTATGTAACACATCACGACTAACAGAAAGATTTTCTTAACTTTACAGCATAAATCACTAATCTTTAAACTTACAATGAAAGCACTGCTATCCGCCACCACGCTGTTGATTCTTCTATTGTTCAGCGGATGCCAATCCAATGGTGCCTCGCACAGGCAACGGCCATTGATCGGCATATCCTGCTCCCACCCCAATGATTATTCGACTGCCCGAATGACTTACACAGAATCTGTGATACAAGCCGGTGGCACTCCGATGCTCATCCCTATCACAACGGACAGTACGGTTTTGGCGGATATCGTCAGCCGGCTGGATGCAATTATATTAATAGGAGGGGCTGACATTCACCCTTCTTATTATAATGAAGAACCTATCGAGCAACTGGGGGAGGTTGATTCGCTACGCGATGTTTACGACATCGCCCTGATTCGTCTTGCAGCACAGCGCAATGTACCGATGTTAGGTATCTGTAGGGGTGAGCAATTGATAAATGTAGCGTTCGGCGGGACACTCTATCAGGACATACCGGCACAATACCCGGACACTACCGTACGACATAATCAAAAAGAACCGAGTAGTGTGCCCACACATACGATTCATCTCCTGCAAGGCTCCGCAATAGCTCAGATTACGGGGCAAACGGAGCTTCTCACAAATACGCATCATCACCAGGCGGTGAAGCAGGCAGCACCCGGTTTCCGGATTACGGCATGGGCCACGGACAGCATTCCCGAAGCCATTGAAAATATCAATGGAAAGCCCATTTGGGGAGTACAGTTCCACCCGGAAGCATTAACAGTAGCAGGCGACAGTATATCTGCCAGATTCTTCCACTTTCTGGTTGATAAAGCAACGGCATTTCGAAGGAGTAAATAAACCCGGTGCCTACTCATCTCGAAAGGCATAGGCAAGTCACTTTTGTTTCTCAGTTAAGGCACTCTTGTTTCTCAGGCAAGAAACTTTTATTTCAAAGGGAAGAAACTTTTGTTTCTTAGGCAAGGCACTCTTGTTTCAGTGGGAAGAAACAAAATGGGACAAACAAGAGCCTGACAAAGCTAAAGTATCTCTCCTCCTAATCACAAGAAAGGGCGCAATCTTACGACTACACCCTTACTTTTATCAATAGACTTATTTTCATAAGATGAGGCTATTATTATAATATAGGTACGCGCGTGTATCACATATAATCCAACTTAATCACGATCACCCTTATATCCTGATCTTCCTTATCCGTAGCTATCTTTGCAATATGCCAGTCGGACGGGAAGAACAAGAAAAACTCACCGGGAACAGAGTCGATAAAGGTAGTTTTTTCCGGATTAAAATCATAGTGAATAACATCTTTTTTCTCACTATATTCGCAATTAGCCTTTGAAGACTCATGATCCAGCAATGCAAAACGCTCCGTTCCTTTCACCACATACTGCAAATCTATATGTTTCCGGTGTGATTCGGATGTCCGCTTCTCTAACGGTTCATTCTTACTATCTTCAACAGAAACCACAAGTGATGTTCCTTCTACCGGATGTTTTCCCTTCTCGATAGTAGTCAGGTCGTGCGACGCCAACCAGCGAAAAGCCGCCTTCCATTGTTCCGGATTCGCTTCGTACTGCGCTTTGAATTCCGCTAAATTCGTAGAAGAATGGGGCTTCGCCTTCAAACCTTCACTCCAGACTTTCGATTTTACCCATTTTTCAGGCGAGATACTTTTTACTTTCTTGCCACTTTGAGCAGAGACAGACAGACAAACCGCAAGCATACAGGCAGTTGCCAATAACCATTGTAAGTGTTTCATGTTAATGTTTTCTATAATTTCGTTTACTGACTACAAAGATATAAATTATAAATCGTATTAAATTGAAACATCTGTCTACCTATATTGAATTATTTGTGGAACATTAAATGATAAGTCGTTCTTATCTTTGCAACAGAAATTAATTCGTAAACTAACAATAAACCATTCAAATCATGAGAAACATTTTCTGGAGTATGACATTAATTGTTGCCTGTTTGTTTGGAGCTGCTACAGCGCAAGCCCAAAAACAAGTAACCACCAACAATGCCATCGTGCCGGGTGAAGTATGGAACGACACCGACGGTAACCCCATCAATGCACATGGCGGCGGTATCCTCTACCATGAAGGAACGTACTACTGGTACGGTGAGTACAAAAAAGGTAAAACCATCCTACCCGAATGGGCTACATGGGAGTGTTACCGCACGGATGTAACCGGCGTGAGCTGCTATTCATCCAAAGACCTTCTGAACTGGAAGTTCGAAGGCATCGTGCTTCCCGCAGTGAAGGACGACCAAGGCCACGACCTGCACACCAGCAAGGTACTGGAACGTCCGAAGGTGATTTATAACCCAAAAACCAAGAAATTCGTGATGTGGGCACACGTGGAAAGTGCCGACTACAGCAAGGCATGCGCCGGAGTAGCCATCAGTGACTCCCCTACCGGAGAATTCACCTATCTGGGCAGTTTCCGCCCCAACGGTGCCATGAGCCGCGACCAAACCGTATTCGTAGACGATGATGGCCGTGCCTACCACTTTTATTCGTCAGAAAACAATGCAACGCTGTACATCAGCGAATTGACTGACGATTATCAAAGACCGAGCGGACGCTATACCCGTAACTTCGTCAAGGAAAACCGCGAAGCTCCCGCCGTCTTCAAGCGTAACGGAAAATACTACATGCTCTCTTCCGGCTGTACCGGTTGGGATCCCAATCAGGCTGAACTGGCAGTAGCAGACTCCATTATGGGTGAATGGAAAACAATCGGCAACCCTTGTACCGGAACAGATGCCGACAAGACATTCTATGCTCAAAGCACTTACGTGCAGAAAGTTATGGGCAAGAAAGACATGTACATTGCCATGTTCGACCGCTGGAATAAGAAAGACCTGGAAAACTCACGTTATGTATGGCTTCCATTCTCCTTCGAAGGTGATAAAATCACCATTCCCTGGCGTGACAAATGGAACTTCGACAGCTTTGCTGACCAAGGTCGTTTTGAAGCCGGCAAAGGAACTTTCCTACTGAATGGCAAACCATTTGTGGTTAAAGCCGCCGAACTGCACTACCCACGCATCCCGAAACCATATTGGGACCAACGCATCAAGTTGTGCAAAGCACTGGGTATGAATACCGTCTGCCTCTATGTATTCTGGAACTCTCACGAACCGCAACCCGGCGTATATGACTTTACGGAGCAAAACGACCTGGCTGAATTCTGCCGTCTGTGCCAGCAAAATGATATGTATGTCATCCTCCGCCCCGGACCATATGTTTGTGCCGAGTGGGAAATGGGTGGTCTGCCATGGTGGCTGCTTAAGAAAAAGGATGTACGTCTGCGCGAATCCGATCCTTACTTTATTGAACGTGTAGCTCTGTTCGAAGAAGCCGTAGCCAAGCAAGTGAAAAACCTGACGATTGCCAATGGCGGTCCCATCATCATGGTACAGGTGGAAAACGAATATGGATCTTACGGAGAAGATAAGGGTTATGTATCCCAAATCAGAGACATCGTACGTGCCAACTTTGGAAATGACATCGCCCTGTTCCAATGCGACTGGGCCTCTAACTTCACCCTGAACGGACTCGATGATCTGATCTGGACCATGAACTTCGGTACAGGTGCCAACGTCGACCAGCAATTTGCCAAACTGAAACAACTTCGTCCCAACAGCCCGCTGATGTGTTCTGAATTCTGGAGCGGTTGGTTCGACAAATGGGGTGCCAACCACGAAACCCGTCCTGCCGCTGATATGATCAAAGGTATCGACGATATGTTATCGAGAGGCATTTCATTCAGCCTGTATATGACACATGGAGGTACGAACTGGGGACACTGGGCAGGCGCCAACTCTCCCGGCTTTGCTCCCGATGTGACGTCTTACGATTATGATGCACCTATCAGTGAATCCGGTCAGACAACTCCTAAGTATTGGGCGCTGAGAGAAGCCATGGCGAAATACATGGATGGTGAGAAACAGGCGAAAGTACCTGCACTGATCAAACCTATCAGCATCCCTGCTTTCAGATTCACAGAAATGGCACCATTGTTCGAGAACCTGCCCGCAGCAAAGAAGGATGAAAACATCCGCACCATGGAAGAGTACAACCAGGGCTTCGGAAGCATCCTCTACCGCACTACCCTGCCTGAATTGAAATCGCCCGCTACCCTCACAGTGAACGATGCGCACGACTATGCACAGGTATTCGTAGACGGGAAATACATCGGCAAACTCGACAGAAGAAACGGTGAAAAGCAATTGGTACTCCCCGCCTGCGTCAAAGGTTCCAGACTTGATATTCTGGTAGAGGCCATGGGTCGCATCAACTTCGGTCGTGCCATCAAAGACTTCAAAGGAATCACGAAAAACGTAGAACTTTCTATGGACATCAACGGATATCCTTTCGTTTGCGACCTGAAGAACTGGGAAGTTTTCAACATTGAAGATACCTATGAATTCTATCAGGGCATGAAGTTCCAGCCGATAGAGTCATTGACAGACCGTCTCGGGCAACGTATTCCGGGTGTTTACCGTGCTAAATTCCAGGTGAAGAAACCGAGCGATACTTTCCTGAACTTCGAAACATGGGGCAAAGGACTGGTATATGTGAACGGTTATGCACTAGGCCGTATCTGGGAGATCGGTCCTCAGCAGACTCTTTATGTACCGGGATGCTGGTTGAAGAAAGGTGAGAATGAAATCGTAGTTTTCGATATCGTAGGCCCTAAAGAAGCTAAGTCCGAAGGTTTAAGTGAACCGCTCCTTGACCAGCTGCTTGTACAGAAACCCTTGACACATCGCAATGAAGGCGAAAACCTGAACTTGTCAGGTGAAAAGCCTGTATTCACGGGAAGTTTCAAGCCGGGTAACGGCTGGCAGGAAGTTAAATTCAACAAACCTGTTACCGGACGCTATGTTTGCATTGAAGCATTAAACTCACAGGATGGAAAAGACCTGGCTTGTATTGCCGAAATGTATTTCTTGGACAAGGATGGTAGCCGTCTGTCCCGCGAGCCTTGGATTGTGAAGTATGCCGACAGCGAAGACGTGGCTCACGTCAACCGCTCTGCCGACAAGACTTTCGACCTTCAGGAATCCACCTATTGGAGCACAGAGAAAGGTAGTCCTTATCCGCATACGATTGTAATCGATCTGGGCGCCAGTCATGCATTGACAGGTTTCCAATGCTTGCCCCGAATGGAAAGCGAAGTACCGGGTGGCATCAAGGATTTCAAGATTTATGTGAAAGGGGAAAACTTCAAATACTAATCTGATTCACCACAGAGTAACACAGAGTCCCACAGAGTTCTATTGATTTAAAATCAAATGAATGAACTCCATGGGACTCTGTGCTACTCTGTGGTGAGATCTTAATAAAGTATCACCTGATCCAGCACCACTCCTTCATCCAAAGCCGTAATAACCAACTTATGAGAAGCCTGTTTATTAATCGGTAAAGTCACTTTCCGAATAGCCTGGTTACGCAATACATTCTCTTTCCATTCTTCACTGCGTCCTTTCGTCTCATAAGATACCGTTTGCGGAACGGCCTCATCTACGGAGATAGCGAAACGAAGCTGTTTCTCATCCAGTGGATGACTTGGCAATAGCCTGATCTCAACTTCAACAGAATCTTTTCCATAATCATCAAAAGCGAAGGTCAGAGAGGAACCTTTACGGATACCCGCCGCTTTTCTTTCATATCCTAAGCCCTCGTACGGAACAGGTTTTCCATACGTACATTCCATAGCATTCCATTTGCAGAGCATTTTCCGGTCTGTCATCATAGGCTCGGTAGCGGCAGTATGCTCTACACGCTTGAATACCGGCAACTTACGGGGTTGAAAATCCATCATACGGTTCCATTTGCCATTCTGCAATGAATTATACTGCTGCGTCAAGGATACAATGCTGTCAAAAGCAGCATCACTTTGTTTCCAGTCAGCCTTAGAGTGACGGGCAAGCTGGGCAGTCAGAATTTTCCGGTTCATTTGTGCGGCGGCCTGCACCGGATATTTCACAAGCTGGAAGTAAGCATCCTGCCTGTCCGCCGGAATGTTACTCTCCATTCTCTCGACAACATCGGACAAGACGGTATAAGATCTCAGACGCTCACTAATGGTCTGTTCGCTCCAAGGCAGATCTTTAATCACCTTGTATTTCGGATCGCGCTCTTCTTCACGCGTATTTCCCATAAATTCGGGCTTACGAATGTAGGATAGCTGGTAATGTGCTTCCATGGCAGGCAACAGTTCCTCGGCACAATTACTTCCAAATTCCCGCCCCAACCAGGATTTCAGATGGGCAGTGACTCCTATTTCGTTCACTTCATCGATGTTCCACGCCATATCCAGGAAAAGCTCTATCTGATATTCCGCAGGTTTGATATCACCCACATTCAACACCCACATCTTCTGAATGCCACGGTCGTAAGCCAGCTTCATTTGTTGATGGAGCAGATAAGGGCTGAAAGTTCCCAACCAAAGATAATCGTGAGGACGGCCCCAGTAAGATACATGGTAATAAATACCGTTGCCTCCTTTGCGGGCACGCTCTTCCGCTGTCGGGAAGTGACGGATATACCCGTAATTATCATCACACCAGATCAACGTTACATCATCAGGCACCTGTAAGCCGACATTATAAATATCCAACACCTCTTTATAAGGAATAAATGCTTGCGGAATAGCTGTAACATCTTTATTGACATACTTCTGCAAGAGTCCGCGCTGGTCTTTAAGCACACGCTCCAATACCGCTTTCTGTTCTGCTACGGTTTTGGCTCCCTGCATCTGTCCGTCGTGCACACCACGCATACCCAAAGTATAGATATTACCTTGTTGAGCAACCTCTTTCACCCGATCTTCCCAGAATTTATAAACAGACGCACTATTATTCACATAGTCATAATCACCCTGACCGCGACGGCGCCACTCACCGGCAGCGCTACACACCATCGGTTCACAATGCGATGAACCTATAAAAATACCATATTCTTCCGCAACTTTCCTGTTGCCTTCCGTCAGGAAGAAAGGCAAAGTACATTCGTGCATCGCAGGCCAATAGGTATTGGCACGTAAACGCAGCAACAATTCAAAGATACGTGCATTCGTCTTCGGACCGATATGTCCTTTTATATCCGACGATTCATACGTCTGACTACTCCAAGGCATCAATCCCCAGTCTTCGTCATTGATAAATATACCCCGATATTCCACGGAAGGAGATTGCAATGTCTGATACTCTGCCGACAGCACAAAAGAAGTCTTCTTCTCCGGTGTTACATCCGCCCACCATTCCCAGGGAGATACACCTATCAGACGGGATAATTCCATGATACCATAAGCTGTACCATGCGAATCACTACCTGCTACCAGCAATTTTCCATCCGGCAGAACCTGCAAAAGGAAAGCCTGTTTCTTGCCTGCCAAAGCACTTACGTCCGCACTCACAGCTTTCAGCAACGGGCTTTTTCCAACCGTACCTACTATGATATTCCCTTGCCGGGCATCTACGGCGGCAGATGCAGAAAATACCGATTGATAATCACGTATGAACAGTTTCAATGCGGTTTGCACTACCTTCTCTTCCGCATTATCACAAGCCAACTTGATCGGTTGGTCGGAGCGCAGACTAAACTGTGCACAACAAATCTGTGTCACCCAAAGAAAAACTAAACCTATAAATCCCTTCTTCATATATTTCAATTTATTTTTCAAAGCTATATTCTATACATTTCTTCAAAAACTGATTTTAATGCTTCCTCCATAAGGGTTAAAATCAAATATCATTTTATCGTCCTGCTCCCGGACAGACAGTTCTTTCCCATTCTGCAAAACTTTTACTCCACTCTTTCCTTTCTTATCAACCACCATTGTCAAAGGTTCGCCAAATAACTCCTGATTCAATGCCAAACGTGGGCTGACCATCCAATGGGATTTTTTCTTCGTCACATCCAGTTGGATATTATTCCGTTCCTTAACGTAGGCAGCCACTTCACGGAAAGTGCCCACCCATATATCATCTTCCTGCGCCTTCACCCGTTTGAAATGTTCCCACAATATATCCGGAGAAGTAAAAGCATCATAACCCACCGAAATACCATGAATCATCGTGACTCCCCAGTCGCCTGCAATGATAAGTTCCTTCACCCATTTATCCAGTGACTCAACTGTTGATTTTGATTTTTCACCACCTATAGCATATTGCTTCGTACGTGTACCTATTCTATCTTTTGAAGCAATCCGCAACACATCTTCATTATAAGAATTAAACGGATAACAGAAAGTCAGCGGTCTTTCACCTATTTCTGCCTGAAGAATACTATCATTCCGGTCAACTTCCACTTGCACTTCTTTCAGACTCATATTTTTCAGATTGGCATGCGACCAACTGTGACTGGATATTTCATGCCCTTTACAGGCCATTTCCTTCATTTGTACCCAAGTCATACGTGGCTTACCTTGCTGTTCCGCCACATTCCCTATCCCTTTTCCCCATATCCAGAAAGTACCCTTGAAACCTACTTTTTCCATTTCCGGGAAAACAAGCGTATAGTGTTCTTCTAGACCGTCATCGTAAGTATAGCTGATAGCACATTTCTTATTATCCTTATAATCGGCCACATACACTTCCGGATCATAGTGCCGGACATAAGGTTTCAGTGCCGGAACAATCTTAGCAACAGCTTCCATAGCAATGCCTGCCACTACCTTTCCACCATAAATATTCAGATGTGTATTGTCTATTTTCCCTTTCGGACAAAAATCATAAATCCCCGCAGGTACCCACATAAAGAGGCTTTTTGATTTTTCTACGCCCATATCTACCACCAGATCATGCGTCAGTTTATTCAGATCGACAAAAGGCACGTCCATTTCTTCAGCTACCCTACGGGGAGAATTCAGATACTCCCCATGCGTATCCACAAGCACATTTCCTTCCACCTCATAACTTCCTTTAGGCTCCGTCACCCCTTCAGGAGGAAAGTTTCTCCGCACAATGGAATTAAACAGTACAGGATAAGCTCCCTTTTCGCGGGTTTCTCTTACGAAACGACGTAGGTTATCATCAAATGTAGTTCCCGGATCGGTATGCAGTTTTTCGGAAGCTTTCTCATCATTATGTCCGAACTGAATAAACACATAATCTCCCTTTTTCAATTTGGCAAGCACCGCATCCCAACGCCCTTCATTGATGAAACTCAATGAACTCCGTCCATTCATGGCATGATTGTCCACTGCGACATCCTCCGTCAGAAAACAGGGAAGCATCTGCCCCCAACCACGTTCCAGATTACCGTTCTTCAGGCTTTTGTTAGCCATGGTAGAATCGCCTATCATAAAGATCGTGATAACGTCTTTCTTTTCCGTTATAAAGGCTGAAAAGAGTAATATCGCACAGAGTGCAAACAGTAGTTTTATTTTCAGATTTTTCATACTAAGAAATTTTCAGTAAAAATAAGTAAGTTCATAGGCACGGCGTATGGAGCTACGTACAATTAAATGTATTATCGTACATAAAGAAGTACATTTTTTCTATAATCCCTTATTGACCAACAGATAATACATTTAATGTCCAATCTTGGTCATTAGCTTAAAAGAGTATAATATAGAAAGAAAAAAAACACCAAGCAGCATTATACTCATGCTGCTTGATTTTAAATTAGATGTTTCCATAGATTTACTAATTCAATTGATACATTTCTATCTGATCAATCACTACTCCTTCATCAAGTGCTTTTATAGTCAAATTGTGCTTCTTCCTCTTTTTAACCGGAAGAACCACTCGTCTGATAGCCTGATTGCGCAAAACATTCTCTTTCCATTCCTCACTACGTCCCTGAGTTTCGTAAGAAACTGTCTGAGCATTCTTTTTATCTATCGAAACAGAAAAGCGTAACTGTCCTCCATGTATAGGATGATTTGGCAATAACCGGATTTCAACTTCTACAGAATCACCGGGACATTCGCCAAAATCAAAAGACAATTCTTTGTTCTTTTCAAGCATGACAGCCTTTTCTTCATAACCAAGCCCCTCACAAGACACTGCATCACCTGCCGAATATTCTGCTCCATTCCATTTATATAAACCCGGGGAATCCTCTAACATAGGTGTTTCGACCGATGATCTGTCTACCGGCTCAAATACTGGCAATCTACGCGGCTGATGATCCATCATACGGTGCCACTTAGCATTATTACGTATACCTATATTATATATGCGGGTCAGCGAAGCAATACTATCATAAGCAGCATCACTTTTATTCCAGTTCATCTCCCCATGACGGGCAAACTGTGCATAAAGCATTTTCTTATTCATTTCAGCAGTAGCCTGTACCGGGTATTTTATCAATTGGAAATAAGCATCCTGTCTATCCTGTTGAATTCGTGAAGCCAACTTTTCTACTTTGTCCGAAATGACTTGGTAATCTTCAAGACGCTTATTGATGTACGACCTACTCCAAGGCATATCTTTCACAATCCGGTATGCATTCGTATGGTATTCTTCTTCACGGGTATTTCCCATAAATTCCGGTTTACGGATATAGGACAAACGATAATGTTCCATCATAACCGGCAATAGGTCTTCACCTATAGCTTCTCCAAACTCACGCTTCAGAAAATTACATAAATGACCAGACACACCTTCTTCGATAACCTGATCGATATTCCATGCCATATCCAAGAATAGCTCTGTCTGATACTCTATCGGCTTGATATCTCCTACATTCAATATCCATATTTTTTGTATGCCACGATCATAAGCCTCTTTCATCTGTTGATATAGCAAAGCCGGACTAAACGTTCCTAACCAAAGGTAATCGTGTGGACGCCCCCAATATGAAACATGGTAATAAACTCCATTTCCTCCTTTACGAGTACGCTCTACTTCCGTCGGAAAATGCTTTATATAGCCATAATTATCATCACACCACATGAGTGTCACATCCTCAGGAACTTCCAGTCCGGCACGATAAATATCGAGCACTTCTTTATAAGGGATAAAAACTTGTGGAATAGCCTCAACATCTTTATTCACATATTTTCGTAATAAATCACGTTGATCTTTCAACACACGTTCCAAAACAGCTTTCTGTTCTTCCACTGTTTTAGCACCTTGCATCTGTCCATCATGCACACCACGCATGCCAACCGTATATAAAATTTCCTGCCCCGAAACTTCCTTAAGCCGTTCTTCCCAAAAATGACATACCGAACTACTATTTTTCACATAGTCGTAATCACCTTTTCCTCTTCGGCTCCACTCACCGGCAGTACTACAAGCCATAGGTTCACAATGAGACCCACCTATATAAATACCAAACTTTTCTGCAGCTTCCCTATTTCCGGGAGTGAGGAAAAATGGAACCGAACATTCGTGCATGGCAGGCCAGTATGTATTAGCCCGCAGACGGAGCAACAATTCAAAAATACGTTCATTTGTTTGTGGGCCTATACGTCCGGGTTTATACCACGGCTCATAATTCAAACTACTCCAAGGCATCAATCCCCAATCTTCATCATTAATAAAGATACCACGGTATTCTACCGAAGGAGACTGCACCATCTTATAATCGGCAGCTAAGTGAAAAGCCTCTTTCTTCTCAGGTGTTACGTCTGCCCACCATTCCCAAGGAGATACTCCTATCAAACGGGACAATTCCATTATACCATAGGCAGTGCCATGTGAATCACTTCCTGCAACCAACAACCTTCCACCCGGCAATACTGATATGAGAAAAGCCTGATTCTTACTCTTTAAATCTGATATATCTACTCCGGTAGCGGCTATTAAAGGACTTTTATCAACTGTACCTACAATAATTCCGCCATGGTTAACACTAATAGTAGCAGGAGCAGAAAATACAGTTTCATAATCACGTGCAAACAACTGTAAAGCAGTTTGTACCACCTTCTTTTCCGTATTATCACAAGCCACTGTTACCGATTGACCAGAACGGAGACTGAATTGTGCACTACAAATCTGCGTAACCCCAAGAAACAATAAGCCTAAAATACCTATCTTCATATATTGTATTTTTTTCAAAAGTAATAAATATCATCTATAGTCACAAAAGTATTGTCACTTCCATAGATTGTTTTTGATTTATCCGTCCACACAGGTTTTATACCTGTTACTTCAACCAACAATGTATAATTACCTTTCTCCATTTCCGGTGTCATAATACGGATTGCCTTTTCTGAATATTTGCTATAAAAATCCACCAACGAAGAATATACTGTATCCTTCTTCGCATTCAATACACTCACCCGGGCATATCCGCTATGGCTATCAGATTTCCCGACAACTGCTACATGAGTCCCTCTGAAAGATACAGCTAATACACTGCCTTTTGCATTTGAGACAAAACATCCTCTGTTTTCAGTCCAGCCCACAGCAGGTTTTATGTTTTTCATAGATACCTGCTTACCTTTACGAAGTATATCCACCGGCTTCAAGGTATTAAGGTCCCAACACTGCCAATACTCAGGAATAGATAACTTTGTCCCATTAACTTGCATCGGCATCCAAACGTATGTAGCGGCTGAAGCTTGATGAGGATATGACCATCTATCTCCCATAAACATAGGTACGATATCATTCCCCCGCTTCAAGGGAAAAACGAAAGTGCTCTGAGAATTATAAGTCAAAGTTCCTTCCGGACAGAACAAGCCTTGCTTTGTCCAAGGCCCTTCTATTTTCGGGGCCGTGAAATAAAAGTTATCATTCTTCTCCCAACTGGTCAGATTAGAATAAAGCATATAATAAATGCCGTCTTTCTTGAACATAGCAGGTGATTCACCTGAGCCTTTCACATGCGCAACTTCCATCTCTATTGATTGGTAATCATCACTCAACCGATATATCGGTCCATGATGAATCAGCAAATATCCTTTGCCATCCGTATCTTGAAAAGTTCCCATATCCCAACGCTGAACAGGCTTTCCCTGATAAAGTAACGGTCCCTGCAACTGATATTCGCCATTAATGGTTTTACAGGTGGCATACCCGATATAAGGGTCTTTGTATCCCATATCATCAGCATGCATAAACATTACAAACTCACCAGTAGAAGGGCATTTCATTACTTTCACACGTTCACCTACACGATTAGGCCCTAATATGCCATCCGGTTGCACGGTCAGGACTACCCGCTCGAACTTCCAGTTAACCAAATCATCCGAAGAGTAGCAGGAAAATCCCGGAAAAGCATTGCTTTCATCTGATTTCCACTCACCAAACAGATAATACCTCCCCTTTTCTTCTACAATGCAAGCACCATGCGCATTGACAATATTGCCATGATCATCAAACCATGGCATGCCATTTCGAATAACCTTCTCCACATTTTGGGCAGAGCAATATATCCCCTCTCCTATTCCTCCAATGAGGAGCCACACTAATAATACATATTTCATATACCTTATCAATTTCTTAAAAAATAAAAACTAATATCTATTCACGCCATTACACAAGTTGAAATCAAACAGAGTTTCATCATCAGTCTACTTTACCAACCAATCTACTTCTGTTACATAAAGAATGTATAAATAAGAGGGAATATAGAAACTCCCTCTTAAATTATATGGAAAAACAATCTTACTTGTCTGTCATTTACTTTTCTGCTGCCATATCCGCAGTTGTAGGCCAATATGGATTCTGATAAATCGGAGAAGTTTCAATATTCTTACCATCAGTAGATGTTATTTGGAACTGATCAATACGAATCGGATCAAGATAATGAGCCATTTTCCAAACAAAACCCTCATAAGCTAACTGGTTAGCAGTTTTACGATATGGAAGCAGATATTCGCTATCGTTGGGTGAAGACACATTTGCTTTGTCAGTGCCATAGACAAGTGTAGTATTACCTTTTGAGTCATCATACCAACGTTCCATAGGTGTATTCCAAAGATGCATACCTTCGGGAAGATAAGGCGTAACCGTCATCTGATCCATTGCTCTCCACCGACATAAGTCCATCCAGCGAAGGCCTTCTGATATATATTCGCAGCGACGTTCACGGCGAATATTATACAAAGTTTTATCTGTCAAAATCTTCCCTGCCGAATAAACTCCCCAATCATTCTCAGCTTCCTTATTCAAATCAGTAGCAGCAATAGTAGCATCAATATTATCACTAACTAAAGCACGGCGACGAAGAAGTTGCCAATATTCACGGGCTGTATTATCTAAAGTCTGATTACGTTCATAGCTGGCTTCCATATAATTCAATAAGGCTTCAGAAGCACGATAGATAGGGATACCCAGGAAACACTTGTTCTGAACCAGATATTTACTATCCCAAGCTCCACCTTTACGCAGTGCATAACCGGTAGTATAAGCATACTGCACAGCACCGTCCGTAATTTTCGGATAAGGCTCGTCCAGCCAAATATTAGTAAGTCCTGAAACACTCTCTATTAACACATTCTTCTGTCCCGGCTCTTTCAGGAAGACAGTCAAACGACTATCACGGTTGGTGCGTACATCAGCAATTGTCTTATCACCCATATAATAACCATCACCGTCCGCATATGTACCATGTGCATAAACCGGCAAACCATCTGCCATTAGGAAGTTCTGTACAAAGCCACGAGTTACACCGACACCCCAGTTACCTTCATCTGCAGCTAAAGCTACATCATGTCCGCTTCCCAATCCTTGCACATATTGTCGCCACATCAAAACCTCTTTCACACCCGACAAATCTTCCTGGCCAAACATCGCAAAGTAAGGATTCTCTGTTGTTGCCAGATCTTGCTTCACAATACCCGTATTTTTAGTCAGGTTCGATTTATACTTTTCAGCCACCTCTTTAGAAGCAGTCATAGCCTCTTCCAAAAACCAGTTGATTTCATTGTCAATGCTTCCACTCGGATACTGATAATTGGCATTATATTCTTTCGTTTTCCCCGGCCAGCCTTCACCGTTGGGAACAAATGCCGAACCTTTGAAATATTTCAGCCAAGTAGCCTCGAACAATGCCACGCGCGATTTGAGTAGTAAAGCCACATCACGATTGATACGTGTAGTCTGGAAATCTTTTCCATCCATCAGAGTCGCTGCCTTATCCAAGTCAGAGAGAATGAAACGTGCAACTTCATTACGCGGAGAACGTTTGGCAGCATCAGTCAGTATTTCCATATTATCCGTTAATGGCTCGGTAACAATGGGATAATCACCAAATGCCTGATAACGTTTAAAATACTCCAAAGCACGTAATGTATACATCTCACCAATATAATGGCGAATACTCTTCAGTTCACCCGTAATCGTATTTCCCGATCCGTTCAAATCTTCACCAAATCGTGGCAAAACACTGGCAAAAAAGAAGTTCAAATGATAGATAGTAGTGAAAGACCAGTCGCCAGAAGCATTAGGAACTTTCCACTCTCCGGTACAGAAATAACTGGGAGCATTTGCCGCAATCTGATTATCTGTTCCCTGATCATTCGCATAAATACCATAGGAGTTACCGGAATTACCAGGCAGAACACTGGAATAATACTTATCCGCATAAGCCTGTAAGTGTGAGGCATCCGTAAAAAATGTCTCAGGTGCAAGTTGTGAAGTAGGTTCTCTATCAAGGAAATCATCACATGATACCATCACCCCGCTCAAAGCCGTAGCTATCAATGCTAAAAATATATTTCTTGTTTTCATGATTTGCTATCAAATTAAAAGGTTACACTTAAACCGAATGACCAAGTCGAAGACAAAGGGTAAGCATTACCACCCCAACCGCCAACACAAGTCTCAGGATCGAATATGGAAGATAAAGAGGTGAACGTTAACAAGTTCTCACCCGATACAAAAACACGACAATTGGAAATACCCACCTTCTCTACCACAGACTTCGGTAACGAATAGCCTAACTGTAAATTCTTCAGACGCATATATCCTGCATTCTGCATATAGCGGCTTTGAGTCTGCTGATTCTTTGCACCGAAGCTTGAACCACCGGAATCAGGTGAAGTGATAGGGCGTGGATAATAAGAATCCAGATTAACCGGTAACTCATAACCTGCCAATCCTATCGGCTGATCCCGGAAATAATTGTTATGCTGTTCCAAACCAATGGTATACCATTTGGAATAACCACCACGAACACCCCAGAAATAAGATGAGCCGCCCGGCCAGAAGTCATGTTTCAAAACACCTTGCAGAAAACAACGGAAATCAAATCCTTTATAGTTGGCTGTCAAGTCAATGCCATAAAAGTAGTGAGGATTGCTATCACCCAAAATCTTTAAATCACCATGATCATCCCATGTACTTGCACCTTTACTTATTTTACCATCACCATTCAGATCCTTATACATGATGTCACCTGCTGCCCACTGCGAACCAATGGCGTCTTGTCCGCCTTTAGGCAATGAAGCAATATGGTTATCCATCTCTTCCTGAGTTTTGGCAATGCCTACTGTTTCAAACCCCCAAATAAGTCCTGTCTTTTTGCCAGCCATGTATGTGCTGATAGAACCAGTCTTGTTACCGGGATAACTGTCAATATAGGTAACCTGATCGGAAAGTGACACAGTTACACCATAATTCAACCCATTATTCAAACGGTCCTTCCAAGAAAGGGAAACTTCCCAACCTCTGGTCTGAAGATCACAATTGTTTGTATTAGGAACCTCAATGCCCAATGTATTAGGCATCTGGTTAGCCGGTCCCACCATATTCTTGGTGTAGCGGACAAAATAATCAGCAGAACCTGTCAAACGATTATTAAGTAATCCCCAATCCAAACCAATGTCCCATGTGCGAACGGTTTCCCAAGTCAGAGCCTCACTAATCAAGCCACCCACCGAAGCAGTATTAGGTTGCATGCCATTCTGTATCCAAGCACCATTTGCAGCACCTAAAGACATCACACGATAAGTAGGATAATATGAGCTTGTATTCTGGTTACCCAACTGACCGTAAGAGAAACGTAACTTCAACTGATCAACAATACTGGTAGCCGGAGCGAAGAACTTCTCTTGTGCAATATTCCAACCTGCCGAGAAAGAAGGGGATAGTTGCCAGCGACTGCCGCGGCGGAAGCGGGAAGTACCATCATAACGCATATTAACTTCCAACAGATAGCGGCCCATAAAATCATAATTTAAACGACCAAAGAAACCGGCTGTGGCCCATTCTCTTGAATAACCATTCACCCCTGTCGTCTTCTCTTCACCTTTACCGCTCAACCCAGATGTCAGATCGAACTCCCAGAAGTCTTCATCCTCTACATACAATCCGTATTTGGTAACGTCGAAATAATGCAGTTTGAACTCTTCCGCCTGGAAACCACCCATGAACTTGAAGTTATGTTTATCTGCGAAAGTATGAGTATACGAGCTATAAACATTCAGATTCAGATAATTTTCTTTCTGATCGTTTTCTTTTAAACTTGAATCTTTGTTCGTTACTATTTTATCCCCCTTCGGGTCATAATTGTAAGCAGGAAGTGTAGCCGCTTTAGTACTCTCTTCTTTAATACTATAATTGAATTCTACATTTGTAATCCAGTTTTTGACAGGTTCTATGATAAAGGCAGCCTGATGATAATGACGATCCGTCTGTTGAGTTCTTTGTCCACCTTCTGCCAGCGCACGAGGATTGTCATGATTGAGGTGACCGTTCTGGTCATAAATAGGCATGTTTGGCCAGTTAGTACGTCCCAAACCATCGAAATAACTATCCGTAAGACTCGTTGGTCTACAAATATCATTGCGGGTAAAGCGGGTAGAATAGTTGAATTTCAACCACTTTGTCAATGTTCCATTAATTTTTGCTGTCGTATTGAAACGCTGCAAATTTTCTTTTCCGAAGTTGAGAAGTCCTCCCTGGTCCAGATAATTGAACGAAGCGTAATAAGACATCTTTTCGCTACCACCTGTGACACTGATATTGTGTTCCTGAGAAAACACATGATCTTTATACATGGCATCCCAGATATCTGTATTAGCATATCCCTGAGTCCAACGGTCTTGCCAGGCAGTCTCACTTTTAGCATCCAATCCGACTTCTCCATTCGTAAACTTTCCATTCTGGAAATCAATCATCTTCTGCATCGTTTCATCCGAATATGAGCCTTTGATACCACGATTGGCATCTGCATAGTTCATCATGACGGCAAACGAATAAGAGTCCATTGACTTCGGCATATTGATAGGACTGGAGACACGGAAGCTATTATTATAGTTAACAGACACTTTACCTTCCTTTCCTCTCTTAGTAGTAACCAAAATTACACCGAACGGTGCACGCGAACCATAAATACTGGAAGCGGCAGCATCTTTCAATACAGAAATATTCTCTATATCCTGCGGGTTGACAGTATTAATATCGCCCACCATACCATCAATTAAAATCAATGGAGAGCTATTGGAACCAGAACCGATAGTACCTGTACCACGAACAGATATATTCATGTCCTTTTCTAACTGTCCGGAACTGGTGGTAATCTTCAAGCCCGGTACTAAACCCTGCAAAGCCTGAGTTGCAGAAGTTACCGGACGCGATTCTATTTCTTTGGCAGTAGCAATACCTACGGAACCGGTCAAGTTCACCTTCTTCTGCGTACCGAAACCTACTACTACAACTTCTTCCAGCATCTCGGTATCTTCTTTCAGGGTAACATCCAGTATTTTCCCTGCCACAACCGGAATTTCCTGAGTTTTAAAACCAATATAAGAGATAACAAGCGTGGCACCCTGATTTACGGAAAGCGAGAAATTACCATTAACATCAGTAATAATTCCGTTTGAGGTTCCTTTCTCCTGAATGCTGGCACCGATAACAGGTTCGCCCATTGCATCTTTCACCACACCTGAAACTTTGATTTGTTGTTGAACCACTTCCAGATTAGTCTCATTGCCCTCAGCCATCACTGCCAACGGACACCCGGTAATGAAACTACTACAAAGTAGCAAGGCTGCCAGTGCCTTCCGATTGTTTCTAAATGAATCTGATTTCATTGTTTTTCGTTTTAATATGAATATAAGGTTAATAATCCCTGCGTTACTTTTTTGAAAAGATAACGATGCAAATGTAAGAGTGATATATTAAAAAGGAAGGGGTAGACTTGTCAAATAGGAGGGGAGATTGTTCACTGAACTATTTCCCCGGCTTCTTTGCCCTATTTGCCCAATATCCTACTTCAACCTTCATGATTCTCTAGACACGAATATACAAGAGAATCTTAAGAAAATTTGAAAGATGCCCAATTTACCCTCATTAAATGCACAATCTCCCTCTATTTAAACACTCCAGACATCTCTATCTTTGCAATCAAATATTTAATTATTAAAAGTATCATTTACTAATTTAAAATATAACTATTATGAAAAAGCACTATGTGGTATATCATTTATACCTTGTAAGTTTTGTATGTCTCCTGTTTATTTCCTGTAGCTCTCCAAAGGTATCTTACAATGAAATTAAAGTGGCTGCCCCTTTCCCCATGGAACCGATCAAAGAATGTATCTTTCCTGAGAAAGATTACTCCATAGCGGATTACGGTGCCATCGAAGGAGGGAAACATATAAACACAGAAGCTATCAGTAAAGCCATCGAAGCTTGCAATAAAGTCGGTGGAGGGCGTGTGGTCATTCCTGCCGGTGAATGGCTGACAGGTCCCATACATTTCAAAAGCAATGTAAACCTCCACCTGGAAAAAGATGCAGTAGTTCGCTTCACGGATAATCCGGAAGATTACCTGCCGGCAGTAATGACCTCATGGGAAGGGATGGAATGTTACAACTACTCACCACTCGTCTATGCCTTTGAATGTGAAAATATAGCCATCACCGGAGAAGGAATGCTAAAGCCCCACATGGATTTGTGGAAAGTATGGTTCAAACGTCCTCAACCCCACATGAATGCCTTGAAAGAACTTTATACAATGGCATCTACCGACGTACCGGTAGAACAACGTCAAATGGCTCAGGGAGAAAACCATCTGCGTCCGCACCTTATCCACTTCAACCGTTGCAAGAATATACTGCTCGACAGTTTCATGATTCGCGAAAGCCCCTTCTGGACTATCCACATGTATATGTGCGATGGTGGCATTGCCCGCAACCTGAATGTGAAAGCCCATGGCCACAACAGTGACGGTATCGACTTAGAAATGACCCGCAACTTCCTGATAGAAGACTGCGTCTTCGACCAGGGAGACGACGGGGTGGTAATCAAGTCGGGCCGCAACCACGACGCATGGCGCATAGGGCGCCCCACAGAAAACATTGTGGTGCGCAACTGCCGCGTGCGCAACGCCCACGGACTGCTCGTGGTGGGCAGCGAGATTTCGGGCGGAATACGCAACGTCTACATGCACGACTGCTCGATGGACGACAAGGTCATCACGCTGTTCTACCTGAAGACCAACCACCGCCGCGGCGCATTCATCGAGAACATCTACATGGAGCGCGTCAGCGCAAACCGCATGCAGCGGGCCTTTGCCGTCGACACCGACGTGCTGTACCAGTGGAAGGACCTCGTGCCAACGTACAAAGACTCCATCACCGCCATACGGAACATCTTCATGCGCGACGTCAGATGCCATGAGGCCGACGGCATTTACGAGATAAACGGCGACAAACGGCTGCCCGTAAAGAACGTAAACATAGAGAACCTTGAGGTGGACACCGTGCGCAAATACACCACACGGGCTGCCAATGTGGAGGGCCTGAACACAAAGAACATAAAGTGGAAGGCCTTTGCAGGCAAGGAAGACAAGTGAAAAACGCAAGCCGGCGCCCCTGCCTGTGGGCGCCGGCAGCCCG
>ENA-ORSS01001581-ORSS01001581.1-human-gut-metagenome-genome-assembly--contig:-NODE-1581-length-22889-cov-8.859595_pt1 | contig 22889 bp, 18 predicted proteins | sample MGYA00241899_ERZ509162 | MGnify/ENA primary metagenome ERZ509162 (study PRJEB26280, sample SAMEA2338641) | human gut metagenome | biome: human gut; feature: human-associated habitat; material: faeces... | reverse complement strand
TTCTGCCGATAACTTTTCTTTTAATTAGGGCTTGACTTTTTAGCAGGTTTACAGCGGTGCGATTTTTGAACGATCAAGAAGTCCTTTCATTGACTACAGCGGCGCAAAATATGCACGTTTTCCTCCGAAAATCGCCGCTATGCAGAAGTCACTTTTTTGAGTGGTTGAAAACAGTAATTTCATCAAACGCCTGCGGAACGTCCACCTTGAAAAGTCTGCTGTTGCTGGGGTCTAATGCCCCTCATGTTCACCTACGACTGCGAAAACGCCTCTCAAGGTGCACCTTAGACTGCGGTTTCAAAACCTCGGAAGGCCCCGCACTGCGGGGCTTTGTGGGCGGGCCGCGGGCGCTTGCGACTGCGGCCCTTTATCTTGTGCTAAAATCGAACGGCCTTCACTGTCCAAAAATCCGGCTTAAAAAGTTTGGCTTTTCGCTCACAACAACTTCCACGAATATCGCCAAAAAGTTACCGTTACAACGCTGTTTCAAACCACTTCTCATCGCACTTTTCAACTTCTCACACAAACGCCCCACGTTCGCTTTCACGAGTGAAAGTGGGTACACACTCGCCTTTCGGAGAAGAATCGCACACAACGGCTCACACGGCGAAACGGGGGCCTTCCCTCCCTCGGCCACAGCACGGTCTTGTGCCGTCAGCGAAATTCCTTTTAGTCCTCCACGCTTTTATATACATACATTTCCCGGTTCACTGTGAACCCTCAACACCAGCAGAAGAGAAAAATCTGTCAAAGCTGCCGCCTCAAACTCTATCTCAGACCATCTTTCATCGCGTTTTTCAACTTCTCCCACAAACGGCCCACGTTCGCTTTCACGGGTGAAAGCGGGTACACACTCGGCTTTCGGAGAAGGATCGCACACAGCGGCTTACACGCCGAAACAGGGGCGTTTTGGATGGGGGTGCTATCATTACCCTCGACACGAGCTGCACGTTCACGAACATCCCCGGGCCGGGTGTCAGAACGGCAAACTTTGCCGCTTTTGAGCCTTGGCCGGAGACGCTCCTGAAGAACGCAGAAAGCCTTCGGAGCAGCGATGCGCATGATGCGCGTCGCTGCTCCGAGGCGTCGCGGCCCCGCTGGGCTGCGTGATCTGTTTGCAATTTGGTGATGCTGTTTTTGCTCTGTGTGCAGTACTTTCTGAACGTGCGAGGCGGAGGTGGTATCACTACCCTCGGAGCGTTTTGCATATTCTCGAAACGCCGGACGGCCGCTTGTCAAAGCGACTAACTTGCCATTTTCTGAGGTCGGGTGGTCATCATTGATTCCAATGGTGCAAAATGTGCTTGACAGGTACAGTCTACTTATGATAGACTTCAAGCATCAGAAGTCTATCATAAGTAGACCGGCAAAGAAGGAGGCCCACATGGACGGTTACAAACTGGGCGTTGTTGAGACGCGTTTTGCAGAACTCATCTGGCAGCATGAGCCGCTGACCTCCGGCGAGCTGGTGAAACTATGCGAACAGGAGCTGCAATGGAAAAAATCCACGACCTACACAGTTTTGAAAAAACTGTGCGAACACGGTATCTTTCAGAACGAAAACGGCACGGTAACTTCCCTTCTCTCACAGGAGGGCTATAACGCCGTACAGAGCGAGAAATTTGTGGAGGATACCTTCGACGGTTCCCTTCCCGCATTTCTTGCCGCCTTTACCACGCGGAAGTCTCTTTCGGAGAAGGACATTGCGGAAATTCAGCGCATGATCGACCGCTGCGGAAAGGAGTGAGCCTATGGCCGCCGTCTTTTTGAAGCTCTTGAATCTGAGCATTTCCGCAAGCTGGCTGGTGCTGGCCGTGCTGGTGCTGCGCCTGGTATCAAAGCGTTCGCCCAAGTGGATGAATGTTCTGCTTTGGGGCATCGTCGCGCTGCGCCTTATGCTGCCATTTTCCATAGAGAGCGCACTGAGCCTGATCCCCAGTGCCGAAACGGTCAATCCCGCGGTCGTGCAGTTTGACCCTGCGCCGACCATCACGAGCGGTGTGAAGATCATCGACAATGCTGTGAATCCCTCACTCAGCGAGCATTTTGCCGCCGCGCCGTTGGCAAGCGTCAACCCGCTCTATGTCTGGACGGAGATCGCAGGCTGGGTGTGGCTCATCGGCCTTGGAGCCATGCTGCTCTACGCGTTCGTAAGCTATCTTCGGCTGCGCCGGCGCGTGAGCGTGTCGCTCCCCATTCAGGATAACATTTATCTTTGCGATGCCATCTCCTCGCCGTTCATCCTCGGCGTTGTAAAACCACGCATCTACCTGCCCTCCGGTCTGGACGAGGTGCAGCGGCAGAATGTACTCTCGCATGAGAGGGCGCATCTTACGCGGCGTGACCACTGGTGGAAGCCGCTGGGCTTCGCGCTGCTGGCGGTCTACTGGTTCAACCCCATGCTGTGGCTTGCCTATGCGCTGCTCTGCCGCGACATTGAGCTGGCCTGCGACGAGCAGGTGATCCGCACGATGGACGAGAGCGCCGTCAAGACCTATTCCACGGTGCTGCTTGCGTGCAGTATGCCGCGCAAGGCGGTCATCACCTGCCCGCTGGCGTTCGGTGAAGTTGGCGTCAAGGAGCGTGTGAAGAACGCGCTTCACTACAAAAAACCTGCGTTCTGGGTGGTCGCGGCGTCGGTCGCCGTGTGCGTCATTGTGGCGGTGTGCTTTCTGACGAATCCGCCTACGGATACCGACGCCGCCGGACTGGTCGGTTTCCATCGGGAACAGGTCACTTATGCCGATGTAACGGACGCAAGCGGTGTGCAGCCATCCAACGTCCAGTTGACGGCGGAGGAAACAGACGCCGTCTATGCTCTGCTGGATGCCCTGCAATACAAGCGCCTCGGCGCTGCGTCAGCAATGCAGGACTGCTATGCAAGGCTCTATTTTATCAGCGCCGCGGGCGAACGCTGCGAGATCATGCTCTCTGAGCGTGAAATGCTGGTCAACCCCATCACAGGCGGCAAGGCAGCGCGACTCTATGAGCTGCGCTCCGGAAGTGCAGAACTGAGAGACTATCTGCTTGAATGTATTAGCGCAAGCGAGCCGGCAGAGGAGGAAATGAAAACCATGACCGAGCCGACGCTGTCGCTGACGCTCACCGTTCCCGCTGCATGGGAGGATATTGCAGAGCTCTCCGCCTACGACAAGGGGACTGCCTATCTGGGATATGGGATCATGCTGTTCCATCTGTCGGAAAAGAACGCACTTGCGGCGTATCCCGACGGGGGAATGGGCAGCGTATGGTGGCTGGTCGCTATGAGCTGGGATAATTTCAAGGAATGGAGGGGCTATGACGCACTGCCTGTCCCCGAGATTCTCGGCATCGCCGAGTATGTCCTCGGAGCCGATGATGAGTATGTGTATCTGCTGGTGTTGCCGTCCGATGTGCAGTTCCTGGAAAACGATCCTGTCAGCCAGCGCCAATACGAGGCACTGCAAAGCGACTCACAAGGCGTACTCACGCGATTTTTGAAGGACAACGGAATCCACATAAATGAAGTGTGCCCTGCCTCCTCCGTGTTTTCGCCCCCTGCGCGCGGCGATGCGGCGAGCACGACCGGCTACACTGCCTACGACGCGCTGCTCGCCGAGATCAGCGACCTGCGGCGCTCCGGCGCAAGCGACGTGCAGACCGACTTCAGCCACGATCTCCTGTCCGCGAACGACTACTACCAGACACCCGGCTGGCTGCTGCGTGATCTTGACGGTGATGGGGTTGAGCTGCTGCTCGGCGCGGACTGGGGCGACGGCCATACCGTGATCTTCAATATTTACCGCCTCGACGGCGCGAAGGCCGTCCGCGTGGTGGACGGCTGGAAGCGTAACCGCTGGTATTTCTGCGCCGATGGCAGTCTGGCCAACGAATGCAGCAGCAGTGCATTTGAAAGCAGTTACTCTTACTACCGCTATACCAGCGGAGAGTTACAGCATCTGGAAACGTTGCTGTATCTGGATGACGGCTCCGGCAGCTCACCATGGCGCTACTCCGTCACAGCGGATCACTATGTCAGCAGTGATGACTTTCGCTCTGTCACCGAGGCCGAAGCAGCTGCCGTGATGGACAAATACACCTATGAACCCCTGCCTTTTACGCCATTTGTGGTATGAGGATAGATAGTGTGGACTGTGGCGCAAGGTTGCAGCTCGCCAGTCCTCTACGGATATTACAGCCTCTGACCCACTTTTGACCCAGAACGCGAAAAAAGCGGGCAGGGCTGGACGGAAACAATGGAAAACTCACCGAACGAACGGTGGTAAAAAGCACAAATTGGAGCCAAAACGACTCCAATTTTGCTTTGAGACAACCTACGGACCAGAAGGCCGGGGGTTCGAATCCCTCACGGCGTACCACCGCGAACCTATTGATTTCAATGGGTTCGCGGTTTTTATTTTATCTTAGTATGAACTCCATCTGCCTTTTTTCTAACGTTTTTCTAACGTCCCTCACGCAAGCATTCTGTCAGCTTATCTGCAAGGCTTTGCTTTCTGGAAGTGTCTAAATGCCCATAGATATTGGCAGTCGTTTGAATGTCGCTGTGTCCCATCCATTCCTGCACATCTTTCAGACCGCAGCCGTTGTTCAGCAGCAGACTGGCACAGCTATGACGAAGCTCATGGAAGCGAATGTGCGGCATTCCGTACCGTTCAAGCATTTTTGAAAAATGGTGCGTTACATAATCCGGAGCAAATGTACGTCCATCGGGCCATTTGAAAACATAGTCATTCTTCTGGTAGGCCTTGCCAAACAAACGCTGGTTTTCTTCTTCCTCAGCTTTTGCTTTCAGAAAAATCTCCCGCGCTTCTTCTGTCATAGGAAAGCTTCGGCGGCTGCTTTGGGTTTTCGTCTTATCCTTTTCCACGGTGACAATCATCTTACAAACCGTGTGGCGAATCAGCACCATACCATTTTCAAAATCAATACTGTCCCATTTCAATCCGAGAAGTTCGCTGCGCCGCAGCCCATAAAGCGCCGCGATTTTTACAAGCGGCTGTATCGGATCACCATTCAAGGCTGTAATAAGCTGCTGCAGCTGCTCCGCACTATAGAAATGTGCTTCGTGACGTTCTCTGCGTGGCATTTCAACATATTGACAAGGATTTGATGGCATCAGCCCATCTTTCACACATTCCGCTAATGCCTGACCCAAAATGCCTTTATGGTGGCGCATGGTTTTAGCGGACAGTCCGCCCTTGCCATCTTTACGGCCGCTCCGGTATTTCTCATCAAAATAAATCTGAAGCACCTCTACCGTACAATCGCACAGCTTTATCCCGTTCTCGTCAAAGTATGGAAGGATATGCGTCTCAGCCGTGTGCTGATAACTTCTGTATGTCACCTCATCTACTCGCCGCTGCATCCGTATCAGCCATCGCCGAACACAATCTGCCACCGTCATATCTGAACACACTACCGGGTTTCGCTTTTCTTCTTCCGTCAGTTTCTCCCGCAGCATCTGTTCTGCCTTGCGTTTATTCCCTTTTTCGGTTAGGCCGGTAGAGATCCATTTTTGTTTTCTCTTGCCGTTTTCGGTACTGTTGAGCACCATGTAATATTTGCCGTTTTTTACTTGCAGACTCCCTGTCATAATAACTCCTTTCGACAGCGAAGATTGTCTGCTATTATGGATTGGCTACAGTATAGCGTGCTGACAGCACAAAGTCAATTAAGCACGCCTTTGGTATAATGATTTTTGTACCAATGCGCTTATAGCCTATCTGATGCGTATGGACAAGTTGATACACGGTATTTCGTCCAAGTCCCAGAGCCTTTGCAGCTTGAGAAACCGTTAGAATATCAGAGTATTCTTTGAACATGTAATCCCCCCTCAAAACATCGCACCCTCACTGGGCAATATCTTAATATGAACAATCGAATAGGCAGGGTGCAAGCCCCGTCCTCTCAGGCTACCGCGCGCACGGTTTTGTACACGGCAGTTCGATCGCTTAAGTACAATGGCTCGTATCGGGTGAGGATACTGTAGTGTCCCGCCCGTACGAGCCGATCGTTCTTTATTGACTATGTTAGCACTGGATCTCCAACCACATGTCCCAACAGGCTTTCACATACCGCCATCTGTAGAAAGAATATTTCGGTATGCCCAGCTTCATAAGATTCCGTATTCTCTTTTTCGGAACTTTCCGCTGGCTTCAGATATAGGAGCGGAATCTCTTCCTCTTGATTTTCAATCTACCCTCAAGATATCGCTATGTGCTTTCCAGGCGCCATTGTGCTGCTCTCGAACTCTTTGCCACACAATGCTGCCATCGTACAGCAGGCCATATGCCGCCTTGTAGCCTACGCCACCTAACATCTCTCTAAGTTGATCAACATTTACCACATCTGGATATGCAGCAAACATTTTCTCTTTCATACGTTCATGTCACCTCATCTACATATTTGCTGTGGAGGGCTAAAATAGCAAGAAGAAGTGCTCTCCGGTTTACATGGAGAGCACTTCTTCTTTTTCAACATAATAATAACACAGAATCTGCGGAATGTTCAATCCCCATCCAACAGTAATTTAGAGGTAATTCTTTCGGTCTTTTGCTGATACGCCACCAGTAAAAGCGTCGGTTATTTCTTACTCCGTCTTTTAGGGATTTTGCGTCAATCTCCCACTATGTGTCACTGAAATAGTTATTCAAAGAGTAGGATAATCAAAAAAGGGCATTAGGTTTCATTGACACGATTATGCGCTTTTATAAGTGAAGTACCTATAAACATTTCTACCGCTTTGATTTCCATAGTAAAAACGGAAGTTTTAGAATTTATTCTTTAAGGTGAAACTTTTTGTGCCGATCGACACACATAATAGTATAAGGTGCATTTCAGTCTTAGATAATATATTCTAAAGGTGTGATAAAAATGAAGAAAAATAAATCTCTGTCCAAGTTCGAGATGCATAATTCCAGCGTTTCTTCAAAAAAAGCGATTCATAAACGCACCAAGGACGCAGAAGTCATATATGCGGAGACAAACGAAAAAATCAAGCGCGGGTTAGAAAAAGCTACAGCATCCACTGGGACTCCCATTGCGAGTCTAAAAGGAGGTGCAAAATACATGGCACAGTTGTCCAATGTTGGTGGCGGCTCCGTTGAAATAGGAGGCGGCGGTATAAAAGAGGGGTTTAATACATTTGCAAAAAATCACATGGCCAAAGGTGCTTTGGGCAGCAAAAACTTATTATCGTATACCAATATGAAAGATTCGGCCCAAAAAGCTTTAAGAAAGCCCCGATCCAAATAAATTTTGCAGCATCACCGTATCTCTCATATGATTCAGAATTCGGTATTGTGTATTATTGAAAAGCGCAAATAAGATTGATCATGACTTGAGCGCATAATCCTCAAATATAAACCAGTTCTGTCGGTAGGATTGACATAGACACCCCATAATGCTTTTCGCAGCTCTTTATGTAGGCATGTAACATGTGTGAAAGTCAAAAAGTCGCTCTTAGTTCAGCGAAGGGCCCAGCCGTAGCTGGGCCCTTCGTTCGCATGGCAAAGCCAATATAGAAAGGTCGAATGCTTTAGGCCCTCTGAAAGGCAATCTCTGTTCAGATTAGAATTCTCACCTTTATGGAAGTATTTAAGTGGTTTCCGGAGTTTGAGCTTTAGAAGTAACAAAAGCTCGCATGTCTTCAATAGACCTCCGGAGCTGCGAATCATTAAACCGCGCATTATATGTGTTTTCAGGATGATGAATTTGGTGTCGAATGTATTCTGTCATACATATCTGCTGCTCTCGCGTTGTGCCATTGGTGTGGATTTTTTTATAAGGAACGGTTGTTTTACCTTGCTTATACTCGTTAAGCCACCCCTGTTCTTCGAGGTAGCCATATAATTCGTCGTGATACCCTTCGGATATCTCGGAAAACGCGAGATAGTTGACTTCATTAAGCGAAGGAAACGGTAACTGTCCCGAGCGCACAGCCTCAACACGTTTTCGAGAGCCATCCGCACAAATCAGTCGGATATTTTTGAAGTCGAGCGCATTAACAATTACCGCGCTATGAGTAGTGATAATTACTTGGACATTACTTTCAGCAGAGAGTGCGATCAATGCACGGATAAGTTTTTTCTGGTTTTCTGAATGCTGTGACGTTTCCGGCTCCTCAATGGCGTAAATAATGCCGGGAGCATTCGCTTCATCCTTACGGCGCTCAACTTCTGCACGAAAGAAATTAAGCAATATCAGTCGCTTAGATCCGCTACCACGTTTGTTAATAGGAATGCTCTCATCTCCGGAAATAGTGACCGCTTTGAACACATCTGCCCATTTCAGGCTTGAAGCAGGTGGAATGACAGGACTCAATGTATTGGCTATATCAGGACTCATCTCTCGCAGCTTTTCAAGAGTACGCGTCGCAACCTCTTGCAGCTTTCCTTCTACAATTTCTGCAACATGATCTAAGGTTTGGCTGATACCTTCATCTTGTAATATCTCTTTTACAGCCGCATGTAAAGGATCTTGAACTTCACTGTCGCTATCACTGTTCTTTCGGTCGGCTTGAAATAAAGAGTAAACCGGAAGATATTTTTGGAGCTTCTCCCAAATGGGTTTGGCATCACCTTTAGTTACATCCAGTTCGACTGAATTAACCTGCAAATCATCACCGTAGTAACTCCAAATTGCCGTTCGCATTGCAGCGTTTCTCGTCTTATCTTCACATGGGATATCTCTCGTCTCAATTATTTTTCTAAGATCACTATCTTTTTTAGAAAGTAGGTCTGCACATTCCGGATTCGTCGGATGCATCGCACAAATAAAAACTTTTGGGGTACCTGCATTAGGATAACGTTTGACAACTTCAAGCAAGCCGTCCGAATTAAGCAGATACTCTGCGCTAAGTGATGTCTCATTTGTTGCGTCGATAACAATCTTTTCAGGAAGATCTGTAAAGCAGACCCGGATTGAGATATCTGTTTCTTGACGCGCTTTACTTTCAACATTCAGATCTGCCTTGTCCAGTTTTGTTACGCCTTTCCCGTCATTAAAGAAAATGTCAAGTGCCTCTAAAATAGTTGACTTTCCAATATCATTTTTCCCAACGAATGCTGTTAAATCTTCAAAGTCGCTATTAATCTCATCGCTGTAGCCTCTAAAGTTTTTGATAGCCACGTTTTTGATTTTCATAAAAGTCCCTCCATTTTGAATTGCAGCCGTGAAACGACTTCCCACATTTGTGATGTGTTGCGTGTCGAAAAACGTTGCATATTGTCTACTATAAAATGCTTGCATATTGGAATCTCACAGATTGCTGGATTCCAATATTGCGAGCATCGATAGTGGAGGGGTATACTTGCTATAATGATACTAGATCATAGCGGTAAAATAGCAGCACACTTTGAATAGCCTACTCAATATTGACGAAGGGGATGCAAAATGCGGAAAAGGTTTGTCAAATTATTACTTTTTAAGGTGGATACACAATACAGACTTCTCTATGGGTTCAGCAGTGAAACCGAAGAATCCTCATATCCGTGGAAGGCCTTTCCTGCTGACAGGAAGGGGCAAAAGCTGATTGCAAAGGCGATTCTATCGCCAAGCGAAGCAGATAATTTTTTGATAAGTCTGACGGGTACCGAACCAATCATGTTATGCGAAAGGGTAACTCTCAAATCGCCGCAGTTGTATAAAAGAGAGCAGCTCCTATATTCCGATGATGAAGAACAGCAGACTGTGCCCATATCCGAATTCTGTTATCTCTCTGAATTTTGGAACAGAGAAAAGCTTTCTCTGTTGAGTGAGATACAAAATGAATTCAACGCAGATGGCAGAAAGCTCTACGAGCAGACACTTGAACTTCTTGAATGGGCAAAATGCAACTGTGGAATCGACTTCTGTATAGATGGACGTCGTTTTGGCAACTACGAAGTGTATTATCGTACCCCTGAGAATAGCAGTTTTGAAATAGATATCCACAAGGATCAAGGCCTGCGGGTTACAACGATTCGCAAGTGCAAAGATTTTGCAGAAGACATCATTGTTAACTGTATCGGAAAGTATAAAGACTATATGATCTGTAATCAGACACAAGTATGGCCTGCAAATAAAAAGGAAATCTACTTCGAGGCTAATGAGCCAATGACATCGGTTGTGGTCCACGCATGGAATGCCGCCACAGGAAAGCTAATCGTCTCCCAAAGCATTGCGCTGATGATGGGACTCTCCATCATCTCGAGGTGGGGCGGTACTCCATATCAAATCGGAGACTCTTGGACAAATAAATTATTACATTCTGCAGCAAAGAGCAGCGAACTGATTCGAACTCAACTCATGAAAGTCCAACGCATCACTACGGATCGTGCAATCAGCATTCGCAGCGAACATGAGTCCGTGTTAGATGAGGCGATGGAGGACGGCTACTCTCTTTTTAAAGATTATCAGGGAAAAAAAGAAACTGGGGCATTTATTTCTAACGCCCCCACAACCGGAGAGATCGATAGCTTTTTGCAGGTAAGAGCATATATTGAGCAATCCTCTGTTTGCAAGGCGGTAATTGCCGATCCATACTTCTCTGCACGGGCAGCAGAAAAACTGTTGACGAGAATACAACGAACAGACCTTGAACTGGAGATCATTACCTCGCTTGGCTCGCTTGATCCGGACACAAATCAAAAAAGTAATGTTTGCGAGGAAACTCGCGCTTTTTTACAGCGGACAGCACCCCTTCTCCACAACAATCTGGTGGTAAGAAATCTGACGCGCGGTGAAAAAGGCGTCTTTCACGACCGATATCTGATTCGATATCACAAGGACGGCACGATCGATGGATTCCTTCTGAGTAATTCTCTCAACTCTATGGCGCAAAAGTTTCCGCTTGTCATAGCTCCGCTGGAGCATCGGGTATGCATGGAAGTTTGTGAGTACCTGAATAGTCTCTCTGATTCCGATATCCAACAGCAGAAGTCAAGAGCATTGAGAATCTCAAATGAGGTCCTTTTTTGCTCTGAGACATACCGGTGTCAGGTTCAAAGCGAAACTTCAGCAGAGTCAGCAGCGGAAAGGTATTTGCGGCAGTGGTATGATGAATTGTCAAAGCAGATATGTATTTGCAAAGATGATTTCTCTACAGTCCTTACGGCCGTAGCAGAGCGAGCGCAAAGTGATCGAATAGATGCATGTAAAATGCTTTGTTATGCGCTGAGCAATATCTGCACGAGCCAAGTGGAATCGCTAACGGAAATGCTTCAATCCACGGGTGGAGTTAAGGCTCTGTTCTTATCAGAGTTTCCAAATTTGGCAAAGGCCGCTGAGCAGCAGTGTGATTATCTGAAGTGTGGAGCATCTTCTCCAGAATATACGCTGTGGGCGTTACTAAACGGAAAAGCTCGGCCAAGCCCACAGGGGTACCACTTGCTGATTGACCAGGCAGGACATATCCATTTACGCGGACTCACATGGTTAACCTGCGGATACCATATGGCGCTCAAATTAGATATTACAGGATTCCTGACGCTGCTAAGTCAGCTGCGTTCTCCAATGATGTTTGATGCACTGGCCTTTCAAATGGCAATCTCGCCACTCGATAGAGAACTATATTGTGCAGCAGCTTGCTCGGAACTGCTATATGTCCGCTTATTGAGTGCAGAATGGCTTTTTAACGCTATTCGCGACGAAAGGTCACAGTTTGAAGTTGCCAGAGAGATTTGGAAGCGCTTCGAACCGGATGTGAGAGCTTTACAGGAAGCTATCGTGCTATCTAATATTGTATTTCACGTTAGGACACGGCGGTTAGAATCAGAGGCGCAGTGGCAAGCAATTCAAGAGGTACTGCTGTCCAAATTAGCATCCGACCTTCCTGCGTGCAGCGGTGAGGTAATAAATACCGCGTTAGATTGGCTGCATGATAGCAATGCCGTATCACGAGCAACTCTTCTTATGACACTTGCTGAAAGAATGGAAAACTCTCATCCGCAGAAGCAATTGCTGGCAAGGGCAGAACGAATCTTAAAACGAGAAATTCAAGACTGCCAAACCGCCTCGGATATTCCTATGTCAATAGCACTCTATTTGAACTGCGTAGATGCGCTATACGGTGAAAATGCAGAAAATCACATTTTCAAGGATATTTTAGATTGGAACACATTTGAGGACGCCACAGAGCCAGAATTGCAAAACTACGATTATCATCGCTCGCGCAACGCCTTCATTTTAGCTCAGCGGCAGATTCAAATACTGGAAGGAATGTTAGTAAAGTGGCCTGAATCGGAAAAAGCAAAGGCTTGGCTGAATGCCTGGGCGTGTCGGTTAAAGCAAATACCCGAAAAACTCTGAACCGTCGTTGCATAGAATAAGCAAAGAGGCGCCGGGAGCGGTATACTCCCGGCGCCTCTTTGCTTATTCTTGATCGATAACAGGTCGACAAAAGCAGATAGAATTATCGAAGCCGCATGGTTGCTATGCCTATCTTATTGATCGAATCATTTCTTGGATCAAGGGCTCCTTGTCAGGGAACTGCACCTTCACCATATCCAAACAGCGCTCCATATTGCTTCTGACATCCTTTTTTGTCAGGCGGTAGCGCTCGTTATGTATCTGAATTCTGTCGCTCTGCACCTCTTCAACTTGCTGAGTGAGCTTTTGATAAATCGTTTGAAATACCATTCTACGATCAACACGAAAAACCTCTCTGTCTGGATATCGTAAAAGCTCGATGGCAGAGAGCCATTGCGGAGGCGACAGTTGGGGAGCAGCGTCCTCGTCAGCATTTTCAGACAAGTGATCAAAGCGCTCTGTCACATTTGTTGCACAGAAGCTGGCAATGGCCGCATCTTTATAGTCATTGCAGCGGTCATGGTCCTGTTTTGCCTGTTCCAACAGAAGACGCCCCTTCCAGTAATGTCCCATCGCCAGCCCGCCGTTGATGGCAATATTAAGTGAGGTCAACTGTGTGCTGCTCGATTCGGAGACGTAGCCCTTGAGCACGAGCTCAGCCTTCTTCATGTGAGAATACGGCTGGCTGCCGCGCTGAATGCCGCATACGATTTGAAGCACACGGTAGGCAAGCGCATAGTTGTCGTTTAAAGGCCAACCATAAGGTGCGGCATGTTGCTGGACAAAGGTGCCGATATCAGGATGCCTCCTAAAAAAAGAAATCCTCTGATCAGCTTCATACTGATTTGCCTGATTGATCAACATCTGTGCCAGCAGATTCAACGCACCACCGCTTGTCCCAATCGCACCCAAAACAAGGTATGCCTTGCTGACATAACCAAGGCGGGCGATCTCTTGATAGTTCTGATTGTTCTGATTAGCGGCGGAGACATATTTTTCATACGCCGCTTCAAGAATAATCTGAAAAATGTCGCAGCACGCCAGAACGTTCCCCAAGCTAGGCTTCCATCGAGGAAATAAATTTCTCCTGAAAGTGCGAACAGCTTCATCCCGTTTGTACATCGATCCCTCGTGGTAGTCCCTGACAGCTTCTCGAACTGCATCAGCCAGCTGAGAGGAAAAAGGCAGCGTACCGTTCATCTTGGTATCCGTCACGTTGAGCATATCTTCCATACGGGCGTTGAGACATAAGGCCACCTGAAGGTAGCCGTCCGCTTTTGGAATATTTAATTTCTTTTCGCCGTTGATACACTGTTGGGCATATCCGGCACATTTGATCAGATCTCTTGTCCCCGCAATCCCCGTTCGATAGTCCCTAGCCAGCATTGATAGCGCAAGCGAGAAAAAGAGGCAGTATTTTGTCTGCAGCGGATCGCTCTCATCCAGTGCCTTAAAAGACAGCACAAACCTTTCGCAGAGTGTTGATCTAAGCTGACATAATTGGGAGTGCTCGTTCTTAGAAAGCTCACCGCGACGGATGACGGCATCAAGAAGGCGAATCAAGATGGCCGGCAAAGCAATCTGTGCGCAGGTGTCAGAGAGGTCGGTGGTGTCTTGCGCGCTGATATCATAGATAGAGAGGCCAAAGTATTGCCGTAAGATCGAAATAGCATCAAAGAGAATGCTGTTATCAAGAGTTTCGAGCTGTAACAGAAATACCTCCTGCGCATCAGGGGACAGCGCAGCAAGATTGATTCCGTTGCAGAGGCCATAGACCACGTTTGCAATATGAAACGCAGCAAAGAAATCTCTATAGTTATCGTGACAGAAGCTGATATTTCTTCCGTGATGACAGAGCAGGCCGGATGGGAAAACAGTATAGGGAATAGCTGCTGTCAAATCAGAAATATCAGGATTACTATCCTGATAGAGTTTACGCAGAGTGTTCCAAGGTTTTTCCAGCGTCTCAGGGTTCTGATTCTTATATTCATTCCAAATGTCTATGGTCGGCAGATATGCAGAAAGGCACGCATATGTGCGGGCATAGGCATCACGCCTGAAGAAGTTAGGGCTCTTTATGGGTGTAAGCGCGGGATCTAAACGGGAACTGAGCGCCATTTGATACCCCAGATACGGTAGCACTTTTGTCAGGATAAAGCCGCGCAACTCACGCTCGGCAGAGGTAATATCGCTTCTTAGATTGTTAATCTCGCGCAACAGCATTTGGAGCATCAATGTGGTCTTCTCCGGAGTACCATTATTCAGGTGGTCTCGAAAAGCATCTGTGATCCATCTTCCTGCATCCTTGCCGGACGGCTGCATAGCCTGGCGATAAAGCACCAAATAGAAGGGAGTATCCAGAATATTACGAGCGGCAGGAATCAAACAGCGCTGATTTGGCTCAATATAGTCATCAATCTGCTCCTGCGACAGTTCCTTAATGTAGCAGTTGTGGAAATAAAACTTTAATCTATCAATCTGGTCAGCGTCAAAACCGTTTTCATATTCCAGCAGATCCATGTAGGTATCCAGCGGATCACGATTGCTGAGGATAATGGCTGCCTCCGGGTATTTCTTATCTGAAATGTCAAGGATATCCCTAAGGCATCGGATTTGCATCGTTGTGGTCGGAATCTCATTGAAACCATCCAGCAGGAATATAAAGGAAGCGTTGCGATCAACCTCTGTGAGCTTATATTCCTCACGCATATAGTGGAGAATGCGATTCTCGTTGTTCTTTGACTTGCTGTTTATTCCGTAAATTCGTCTCAGCTGAATATAGAGCGGAGCAATATTGGGAGCGTTGGATGATGAGGTCAAAGAAAAAGCGAGATTCAGCAATGTACTCGTTTTTCCGACTCCGCCACAGGACGAACCGCCCTTCCCAACCAGTTGAAAATGCCGCACGTCTCGATGCTCTTCTAAAAGCTGGAGCATCGGCGACGGAGCTGCATCCCCGCGGTTTTTATACTCATTGGTGACGGTACCATCCGGCGACTGGTATGTGATTCCCGGGAGGATGTCAAGAGATAGCTTCTTGACATCCCGAGCGTATCTTTCATGAAGTCCGGCGCTAATATCCCGCATATTAAAGACAGGGATTGCACGGCAAGGAGCGATTTCCCAACGCCATTCTATCCAACGATAGGATGTTACATTTACACGCCATTGCGGGCTGGCAGTATCCATTTCATAAAGGTAGAAGCCAATACTGGCTGCGTCATCTCCTTGGGCTTTATAAATGCTTGGCGCTGTAAAGCAAGGGATAGCACGCCCACCGTCCAGCAGGATATTGTCCTCACTGCACTGATGGCAGTCTCCATTCAGATAGGCACGAACATTCAGGTCCGCAAGAATTGGCTTTAACGCTTTGCGTTGGGTAAAGGCTAACTCAGCGTAATTGTGATGAGCCAGGACCATGGTAGGAAGTGTGCGATCAAAGGTATCATCGTGACCAAGATCATTGAGCGCACAGATGTCGAGTATTTGCGCCAGGTAGGTATTAGAGCAGCTAAGCAGAGCAGAATTTACATGAATCAGATTGATCTTGTCCTTCCATTTTCTGCAAAAGGTGTCTGCATATGCAAAGGGATCCCTATCTCTCAAAAACGTCGCAGGACCGCAAATTGACTCAACAGCTTCACAATACTCAGAAAAGCGGTGCGACAGATGGCTGCCGTCAGCATTCAAAGCATCGCTCGGAGCGTTTCGGAGGTGTTTGAGGCGCTCGATTGCAAAGTCTTCAAAACTTTTGCTTGCCGCCTTAGCCGCCTTTTTTGCTTTTCTTTCAGCATCCTTTCTTCCCTTTTCCGATTTCACCGCATCAATCTCTTCAGTCAAAGACCGGTATGGATCAACATCGTGGTTGCCGGGGACGATAAAAACGTCCTCGTTGGGGTTCAAATGATATCGCTCCGCCAGCCCTGCTAAAAAGCGCTTTCCTTCGTTGTAATCTCTTCCGTAAGTATGCAGATCTCCCGTAAAAACAATAAAATCAATATCTTTATCAGGAAAGTCCTCCTGCCTCACCGGCCAGTCACCCATCATCTCGCGGTCATAGTGAAGATCCGAAATATGCAGCCATCTGATTTTTCCCATATACCCACACCCTCCTTATTATGACTTACTTTGATAGTAGACGCTATTTCTGAGTCATGTTAAATTCTTCTATTATGATATGTTTCTGGGGAGGGAAAATGTTGCAAGTCGTCGATTTATTTCCAAAAAATGGCGTAACGGTTAAAATTGCGAATCACTTTTTGTGTGATTTACCAGTCCATTTCTAAAAACGGCCCTGACAGGTTGCGACGCAACCCGACAGGGCTGTTTTGCTGATAAGAATGAATACACACTCTCATTATATATAAATTAGCGAAACAACACCAAATTTTCGAAAGTTAGCGTTTTATCGTCAATTACGGGGCAAACTCTTGGTAGAATTGATGCGATTAAACTAATCAGGAAGGAGGAGTTCGTATTACACTGACCAATCTGATTGCTGCTCGCATCAATCAACTACGCAAGTCCAGAAAGCTATCAGTCAACAAGGTGGCAACAATGAGCGGACTCCCCTATTCCACCGTGAACAGCTTACTTCGAGGAAAGTCGGATTCGCCTAACCTAAAAACACTTATCCGTATCGCCACAGCATTTAACATGACGATTGTTGAGTTCTTGAATGTTCCTGAAATTATTGAATTTTCAGAAGATGATTTGGAGGACGAATCTGAAAAAAATGAAGGGCAAGAAGAGACCGACAAGGCGTTAAGGGAGGTGGTGCATCGTGGAGAATAAATACGCCCACAGTGACTTTGACAGCTTTTATCTAGAATACAGCCTCAAATTATGGCGCTTGGCCTACCGTCTTACTCGAAATCGTTATGATTCCGAAGATTTGGTAGACGAAGCGTTTCTGATTTATTTGCAAAAATCAACAACTATGGTCATTGATAATCCCGAAGCATATATTACGCGCATATTGGCGAATCTAGTTCGAAACTACGCCAGATTAAGTTGGCATAACGAATTGCCTATAGATGTTCTGCCCGAGAGCACACTGAGCACAGATGGGGTTGGAATGCGTCTCCGCGAAGTCCTTCCTAAAGGCCTGTCTCCACAGGAGCAGGAGATACTTCTTCTGCGCTTTGAGGAGAGGCTCTCGTATTCAGAGATAGCAGACGTCCTTAAAATCAAAGAGGTTAGTTGCCGCTCACGACTTATGCGTGCAAAGGCACATTTACTGAATCTCTACGAAAAAGAAAAAATTCTTTGATATATGCAACATTTTGCCAATGTACAAACACGGCACTTAATAGGAGGTGAAGGTGTGTTAAAGATGTTTCGAGGGCGTGATCGTCGCTCACAGGGTGGGGTCAGCCATAATGACGTCCAAATTTTCAAGCATCTTGAAGAAGCAGATGTGGATACCTTGATCGACGAGTTGGCCGTACTGACAGATAATGCTGCTGACGGCAATGTTGACCTTGACAAGATCAATGCGTATCTCGACGCATTGGACGAAAAAGACCCTATACCATTTGGGGTGTCTGCCGAGGACTCGCTGGCGAAGTTTCATGCCCGCCATGATCTGCTGACAAAAGAACTCTCAAAATCCCACCAAAAGCGATCGAAATCAAAGCAAATCGCTACTAAAATCGCTGCTTCTTTTGCCGTTTTATGTTTCGTAGGTTCTCTGACCGCAGAGGCATGTGGGATAGATTTGTTTTCTACAATCGCCAGATGGACAAGCGAGATATTCCAATTCGACCAATCAGGGACTCCTTATGCTGAAATTACCAAATATCCTCTTGAAATTGGCGAAGTAAAGACGTATGCCTCTCTTCAGGAGGCTGTTGATGCACTAGGGGTTACCTCTCCTCTTGTTCCGAAATATCTACCGGAGCGATATAGCTCAGATGGTATCACAATTGAGCGCAAAACTACAGGTGTATGCATTTATGCAGATTATACCTCTATCAACGGTTCCGTAGGTGTTCGCTTGAAGGAGTCGGCGAGGGCTGGACAGCAGACAGCCGAAAAAGACTCAAATGTCCAAAGAGTATATGTTGTTCGAGGTATCCAGCATTATATAGTCGATGACGGAGCTCAAACAAAAATAGTCTGGGCCAACGGTAACTTTGAATGCAGAATTTGTGGAGACATTTCTGAGGAAGAAGCAATAGCGATTATTGACTCAATTTATAAGGAAGGTTAGATATGAAAGGGCGTAAAATTAGATTTTTGAGCGTAATTGCTACATTTATGCTTATTAGCAGTATCTTAAGCAGTCAAGCCTTGGCTGTGGCTCGCTCAAGCAAGTATTTAGATGCATATGGCACATATGTATCTCCTGTTGGAAATGGAAAAATTGTAATTACCATTGATGTTGATGCACTCCGTAGCATGACAAAAATTGGTGCCACGACAATCATTCTCTACGGATCAAAAGATGGCAAGAACTTCACAGTTGCAAAATCCTATAACTACCAAGACTATCCGATTATGATGAGCTCCGGAAAGCACTATTATGAAGATCTGTTCACGTACTATGGCACAGTTGGATACAGCTATTACGTAACAGCGTTTTGCTACGCAGGAGATAGTACAGGATATGATGAAAAGCCCTATACCTCCATTATTGTCAAGGCGACTTAATAAAGACGGCACATATAATATTGCTAAATAGGCAAATCTTATTTTTGTGTCAAAAACCGATGCAGTACTGATCATAGTGAGTACTGCATCGGTTTTTTCGTCTACCTATTAGAGTTACGCTATGCACTATGGCACACCCATTCTGTCCGACCATTTTCAAGTTAAACAATATCTTTTACCATGGCCAGTCGCGTATCATACAGATCAAATATGGTCATATGCAATGTGCTGTTAGCGCCGGGAGCGCACAGCCAATTGGCTATCTCCGCCCGGCCCGAACAGTGCATAATAATTTCCAATTCAATGAAACGAAACGGCAATGTCGATACATATCATATATAGAGGTTTATATGCAGCGCACTAACTTCTTGCATTCAGCGGAACGGCTATTCCTATCGGTATTTTCGAGTTATATCTGCAGCGCAATTTCCGACATGAATTCGTAAATCTTTGATAATCAGGAGGTAGAATATCAGCATTCCCCCAATTGTTCTATTACTTGAGGTGCAAAGTGTTATTCAGTGGTGGATAATAGGATACCCGCCCTACCAACAGTCCTTGAAAAAAAACTGGTTTCCATCAGCGAGCAAGCTGCTTTATCCATTGTCGCTCGCCGCCATTATACCTTTCGCTGAGGCTTTATAAATTCTCAATGAAAGGAATTCCGACATGACTAAAAATATCAAAAACTACGTTATTCAGGAGCTCGAAGCATATCCTCGTATTCTGCGGCAAATTTCGGTGCTTCGTTATGAAATGGAGCATCCCGCTCACGTCTCTGCGCAAGAGATGCTGGATGCAATGACATACGCCTGCGGAGATCGCACTGGCTCCTCTCCAGGACATGTTTCAGATAAGACCTTTTATATTGCAATGAATTACCGTCAAAAGGCCGCCGCAGCTAATTCTGAAATTTCAGAGGAGATTTCCGCAAAGCTAATGGAATTGGAGCGTAAAAAGGGCCGAATTGAATACTATGTTGGGATGTTGGACAGCAGAAAGGCCAATGTGATTCGGCTCTGCTTTTTTGAAGGGCGAACCATTGAAGATGCTGCAGAGGAACTCAACATTAGTGCTAAGACGGCTCAGATTGCCAAAAAAAAAGCGATTGAAGAGCTCACGGATCTCTTTGCACTGACCTCTAATATCAACTGATGAGATATTTTTAACCAAGCAGGAACTGCTGCGGGACTCTGGCCCGTAGCAGTTCCTATATAAATAAAACTTAGCAAAGAAGTTCACTTTTCAGTTTTTCTTTCTTACATGGACGGCTCAAAATAATATCAATCTACGTCCCTATTCCTATATTCAAATTCAAAGAAACTCTTGCAACTTGTTCAATCGTCTCATATAGTAATACTATGAAATAAAAGCTGTGGCACACTCCTAAAGCAATTGGAGTAGCATACGAACTGAATGCTAAGGTTATCCGTTTTCAAAAGTATTATGGCACTAAAAGTCCTGCCTAAAATTTATGACTCCATTTCTAAGGCCTAACAGCATCTAATATATAAACCTTTATACCCAACACGGCCATAAATACAGAATCTCAAATACGCAAGGGTGGATCAAACTATGTTAGCATTCCTTCTATCTACTTTAGAGAGCAATGAAGATAAGGAAATTTTTACAAAGATATATGTACAGTACCGTCCTTTAATGGAACGCACTGCTACACGTATTCTGAAGGAGCCGAGTGATATTGAAGACGCTGTCCAAAATGCGTTTGTACAAATCAGTCGTCATTTTGATAAGATTTATGAGATTCCTCGTGAGGAATTGCCTTTTTGGATCATTTCTATAGTAAAGAATGAAGCACTCTTGATTATTCGAAAAAGTCAAAAGACGGTCTCCCTAGAGAATTGGGATGGCTATGTAATAGAATCAGAAAATGTGTTAGACTATACTGAGTTGGTAAACTTATTCACGAAGTTGCCTTTGTCATACCGAGCGGTTTTAGAAATGAAAATCCTACACGGTTACTCTGATAAGGAGATTGCTACACATTTGGGAATTTCAGAAACTGCTGTCAGCACACGTGCATCTCGAGGACGCACTTTGCTCCGCGAAATTGTTAGAAAGGAGGGATTTAGCATATGACCGATAACGAGTTGGATCAGCTAATGCAGCGTGTTTTGCTGGATGCAATCAAAAGTGATTGTGAAAAAGAAAATGGCGTTGCGCCCTCCTTTGAGCCATCTCTCAGATATCAGCGCAGTCTCGCAGCAATGATAGCAGATCCTTTGAAATGGGCTCGCAAGCGTACAAAGCCGCTATGGAAAAAGATCCTGCAAAAAGTCGCAATTGTCCTTATTATTTTCTCCTTAAGCCTTGGTAGTCTGATGGCGGTCAGCCCGAACATCCGGGCTGCAGTTGTCAATTGGGTGACCGAATGGTATGAAACACACATAACATTTAGATATTTAGGTACTCCTACTGAAGATGAAATGCCGGAATATACCATAGGAGCATTGCCCAATGGGTACGTTGAAGTTGATAGCGAACGCGAAGAGTGGCCTGATTACATTTGCATTGTGTATAGAAATGAAGTGAGTGGAGAAACAATCTACTTTAACTATACCCGTATGACACAAGGATACGTCAACGACTTTGAAGTCAATTCTGATACAGCAACATCTTCTGTTCTAGTAAATGGAATGCAAGGATATCTTTTCCAAGAGAAAAACTGGGAACGTCAAAGAAGCAGTATTACTTGGATAGATTCTGATAAAAACTTGCAATTTACAATACACGCTTATCTACCACAAAGCAGGATCTTACAAATGGCGGAAAGCGTGTCAGAAATACCATGATTTTTTTAAAATCATGTGAGAAAAACACCTCCTTCTGCATTTTATAGTTAAAGGCATAGCTCTTACTAATAAAAAGCGAGGAGGTGATTTCATGAAAAGGAGAGGTCTAGCCGTAGCAGTTATGGTTGCCACGGTTGTAATGGCACTTACTGTAAGCACCTACGCCATAACGGCTCGAGCTGTTAACCCTATAGTTGGTTTATCCTTCCAAGGAACGACTGCGGTTTGCCATGCGAAGTGTTTTGCTGGGAATGATAACGATAATATTCAGGCGACACTAACGCTCTATTGCGGAGCAAATCGCTTAGACTCTTGGGATGGTTCCGGCAAAGGAACCATAAGCCTTTCGGGAACTTGTCGGGTTGAGACTGGCAAACAGTATAAGCTGATATTGACATACTCTATTAACGGTAATACGAAAGCACCCGTTACAACTACAGCAGTCTGTTCTTAGAAGAAGCTTACTTTAAATACGATTAGTCTAGAGGCGATTCCAGTGCAGCGTTAAGTTAAAGGCAGAGAATTATATTGATGTTGACAGGGGGTAATCTACCCCCTGTTAACAAATTGAACTAGAAGTTATTCCGTAGAAAATTATGTGCTATTTGTAGGGAAAAGCGACATATGAAATCAATCAAAATTATGTTACTTGGAATAGCAATTGTTTTATTGATGATGAACATTCATCTTTTTTTCTCAAATTTACTTGTAACTGATTTATTGTCGATTTTTGGGTTCATTTTTATAATAGTCGGGTATATTTCAAGCGATGAATCGTAACATGAATTTTGTGTGGGCAAGTAAGTAATAAAGGGAGTGCTAAACCATTGATAATACTTTAAGGACTTACTATTCAATCTGTTTGCAAAACAAAAGGAGAGGATGGTTCATTCACCTTGATATATCTGCACGCTCCAGTTCTGCAACACCGGCATAGTTCTCTATATATAGATAGCGCTTTATAAGAAAAGTGATTGTTTACGGCAGCGGCAAGCAGGACAAGTGTAGCCACGCTTGTTGGGGAGGCTCCCCAACAAGCGGTTTTGGGACTCGTCGGTATAGGCTTCGCTATGCTACTTTGGAGTAGTACCCTGTAAGTGCAGTCGCAAAATCCCCAAAAATCTGTTAAACTGA
>ENA-ORSS01001567-ORSS01001567.1-human-gut-metagenome-genome-assembly--contig:-NODE-1567-length-23029-cov-3.968443_pt1 | contig 23029 bp, 15 predicted proteins | sample MGYA00241899_ERZ509162 | MGnify/ENA primary metagenome ERZ509162 (study PRJEB26280, sample SAMEA2338641) | human gut metagenome | biome: human gut; feature: human-associated habitat; material: faeces... | reverse complement strand
TATGTCCATCCCCAACCGTTCCATTAGGATCTTCGGGGCGGTAGTATTCGTGCCGACATCTATGCCGACATGACACATGATACCGACAAACATCAACAGGATAAACGGGTTACCCAATAAGGCAATGCATTCGGCAAATGTGGAAGGTTTGCCTTCAGGTGCCTCTTCCTTGATAGAAGTCGCCCCCAACAGTAAAATCGCCACAATTGCTATCACCATATAGATCGGAAACAGTACACGCCAGCCCAATCCCAGCGAAGGGATCGCCGCCGTCGCTCCCCACATGGCGATATAGGGCGCCAGAAAAGAAGCGATCGCCTTGACAAACTGCCCGAAAGTCAAACTACTCGCCAACTTATCTTCAGTAATAATATTAGAGAGAAGCGGGTTCAGAGAGGTCTGCATCAAAGCATTCCCAATCCCTAATAAAGAAAAAGAGACCAACATCACCATATAGCCATCGCCGAAACATGGGATCAGCAACGACACGAAGGTAACAACCAGGCTCAGCATGACCGTCTTTTTCCGTCCGATCTTATTCATCAACATTCCCGTCGGGACGGAAAAGATCAGAAACCAGAAGAACACTAAAGAAGGAAAGATATTCGCTTCGGAATCCGTCAATCCTAAATCCAACTTCACATAGTTGGAGGCAATTCCTACCAAATCCACAAATCCCATCGTGAAGAAAACTAACATCACTGGGATCAGCCTTATATACAAGCGTTTCTCTTTCATAATCAGTCTTTATTAGGATAAGCAGGCCATGCACCCTCTTTCGTACAAACAAAAGCTGCTGTCCCGACAGCTGTTTGATGGGCTTCGCGCAAGGATTTACCGGCTAATATAGAATAAACGAATGCTCCAGAGAAAGAATCTCCCGCCCCGACCGTATCAGCCACCTCGACTTTGGGAGTAAGAATCGTCGACTTGTCGGCAACCGTATAGACAGAACTGTAGCGACTGCCGGCAGTCAAAATCATATAGCGCAGGCTGTAACGCTCGACCAATTGGCGGCAAGCCGTATCTTCATCCTCCGAAAGGGAGAACATTTCACGTATCAGGTCGAGTTCCTCGTCATTGATCTTAAATACATTCGCCTCTTCCAGCAGACTGGCGATCAACTCCTTCGAGTAGTAAGACTGACGGATATTGATATCGAAAAACCGAAGCGCCTCTTTACAGGCATAGGAAAGTAACGCATGAATCGTCGCACACGATTCGGGCGAACGCTGCGCCAACGTACCGAAGCAGATGGCATCCGCTTCTTTCACCAGGTCGATGGCTTCCTGAGTCAAAGGTATATGATCCCAGGCAACACCTTCTATAATCGTATAGGTCGGGATACCGTCTTTCAACTCCACCATCACGCTTCCGGTAGGATATTCGACTGTCCCCAGCAAATGGCAGATACCGTTCTTATCCAACTCCTGGACGATCTCCGTCCCAAACACGTCATTCCCGACCGCGCTAATCGCATATCCTTCGGCCCCCAATTGGGTAGCATGGTATACAAAATTGATCGGAGCGCCTCCGGCACGCTTCCCCGTTGGCAACACATCCCAAAGGAGTTCGCCTATACCGACAACAACAGGTTTACTATCTTTCATTAATTTACTTATTTTATATTTTCTAAATTACTCCCAGATGGATCGGAACGTGTATACTTCCATTTCTTTTACTTCGATATTATTTCCCAAAAAATGGAATCCTTCCCTGTTTTTCAAGTCCGGCCGACGCTCCATCGAATAAGAATAAGCCCCATCATCAATATAAACTTCAATAGAAGTTTTATCCAAGATAATATCGGCTGTGATTTCCATACTTGTCATGTCCTCGGGCGAATAAAACACACCATTGATCCGATTGTAATTCATATCGTAATCCAGTAATGACTGCCCGAACAGGTTCAGGCCGGCATTCGTGGCATGAGACAATTTGAGGGTTGTACGGATACGCAATGTACTTGCATCCTTATACTGCCGAAGCAGTTCATCTGCTTTATCTGCCGTCAGCGCTCTCCACTTTCCGGCTGAGGTCTGCAAGCGGTCAAGTTCTTCGATCGGTTTACTAAACAGGCGAATGCCATCTTTCGTCGTTCTCAAAGACAACTCCGTCGGGAATAACATCATCCCGTTAAAAGGCATTCCCGGATGAGAGATACGCCCCCAACCGATCTGAATACGACGGCCATCCGACTCAGGTATATTCGTAAACGTCTGGGCAGCATAGATAGAACCGGTAGAATAGTAATATTTGCCGGATTCAGGTGTAAATTTCTTTCCGTCAAACGCACCTAACATATAAGTCCCGGAAGCACCGTACATCACCCATTTGGTATTGTCCTTATTCCCATCGACAGGAAGTTCGAATAATTCAGGACACTCCCAAAAACCGGTAATATGGCTTTCGAACGTCCAGTCTTTCAAGTTGTCGGAGTTGTATATGGAATGTCCGTCGCGCTCATTCAGCACCATGACCCATTTACCTGATGGTTTATGCCAAAAGACTTTCGGATCGCGAGTATCCTTACTGTTCCATTTGGCCTTAGAATCGATCACCGGATTGCCCTCATATTTTGTCCAAGTGCGTCCTTTATCCAGGCTATAGGCTATACATTGCACCTGCTTTTCCGGGTTGTCAGCCGTATAAATAGCCACCATTGCCGGAATACCATTCTTTCCGAAGCCGGAAGTATTGTCATAGTCGATCACTGCCGAACCGGAAAACATCGTACCGTGTTCGTCGGGATACAGGGCGATCGGTAGCTCTTCCCAATGTATCAAATCATTGCTTACTGCATGCCCCCAATGCATATTCCCCCAATCGCGTTCATACGGATTATGCTGGTAGAACAAGTGATATTCACCGTCATAATACAGCAATCCATTAGGATCGTTGTTCCATCCTCTACGTTGAGTATAGTGGATTTGCGGACGGTTGGTTTCTTTATACAAGCTATCTTGTCCGGCTATTTCATCCGCTTGATAAATCTTGTTTATACCTGTTTTATTCCCAGTATAAGATATTTTTATCTCTTTGTTCTTCAAGGCAGACATATCACAAAACACCCAATAGTCTGGTTTTCCTGAGGCCAAACGAATCTCGAACGCCCGCTCTTGCCGCCCTCCCACATCAAATGTCATCAGAGCCCGGTCTACCTGATGCGAAACCGGCAGATTGAGGTATCTCTTCGTTATTTTCATTGTCAGGTCTTGCGCGCTCAAGGTAAAGACACAATCCACCAAGGCACTCGCAAGCACCCATATACGTTTGTTATTCATTTCAGCATTAATTATGCACCAGCGTTCCGATATGTTCACCACTCATCACCTTTTTCAGGTTGCCATTGGTGTCTATATCGAAAACGATGATCGGAAGATTGTTTTCCTTACACATCGTGGTGGCTGTCAGGTCCATCACCTTGAGGCCGCGCGTATAGATTTCGTCGTAGGTGATGTCCGAGAACTTGGTAGCAGTCGGATCCTTTTCCGGATCGGCAGTATAGATACCATCTACACGGGTTCCTTTCAGCATCACATCCGCTTCGATCTCGATACCACGCAGAGAAGAACCTGTGTCAGTCGTAAAAAACGGATTGCCAGTACCGCCCGACATAATCACAACATGGCCCTGTTCAAGCAATTCGATCGCACGCCATTTGTTATAAAACTCGCCGATCGGTTCCATACGGATAGCAGTCAGCACTTTGGCTTTCACGCCCTGAGCGACGAGGGCAGAACTCAAGGCTAGACTGTTGATGACCGTTGCCAGCATACCCATCTGGTCGCCTTTCACACGGTCGAAGCCTTTGGAAGCCCCGCTCAGGCCGCGGAAGATATTGCCGCCACCAATCACAATTCCGATCTGGACACCCATTTCGGCTATTTCCTTGATCTGCGTCGCATATTCGTTCAGACGAACTTCGTCTATACCATATTGTTTACCTCCCATAAGCGATTCTCCGCTTAATTTCAACAGGATACGTTTGTACTGAGCCATATTGTCTTGATTTATTTGATTGTTATACCCACAAAAATACAGTATTTCAATGACCCAGCAATAGCAGTCCTTTATTTTAGTAAAACATTTTAACGAGACTGTACACCCACTGTAACAATTTTGTAACATCTCCCTTCTACCTTTGTCTGTAGAAAAGAGAAACACACACTTATATTACTTATTTTGAAGACGCGAAGAAATCACCAAGACCTTATTCCTAACTTTTATACGGCAATCCTCTTTCAGCGGAAAGAAACGGGTTGCCGTATATTTTTTACCTAAACAATCCCGCAATACCTATAAATACTTTAAAAACCGAAACAATACGGATTTACCTCTTGTTTTGAATAAACAAAACTAAAGTAGTAATCATTTAAAAACGTAATGGTATGAAAGATTTATTAATCGGTATGGTAGTCGGAGTTGTCACAGGTTATGTACTCCGCAAAATGGAAGATGATGGAAAATTCCGTTGCCTCCACGCAAACCTCCACCACCTCGCTTCAAAGGCAAAAGAAGAAGCGATGAACCTGAAAGACGCAGGCTTGGACAAAGTAGAATATGTTGCCGACCGCGTTCATCAGGTTGCAGAGCAGGAAAAGAGCAAAAAATAAAACAGTATTCATGGGACGCAGACAACGCAGACGAGCGCAGATATTATTAATTATCAGCAAAATAAATCTGCGTTCGTCTGTGTGTTCTGCATCATCTGCGTCCAGTGATATCAAATTGACACACCCTCTTCGAATTATCGTAACAGACGTGTTTTACTAACACGCCTCTCCATTTTTATCAGAGTTTATCCTTTAAATATTTTCCCGTATAAGATGCCTCGCACATGGCCACCTCCTCCGGCGTTCCGGTGCAAACCAGATTTCCTCCGGCATTTCCTCCTTCGGGGCCAAGATCAACCAGATAGTCGGCACATTTGATCACATCCATGTTATGTTCGATAATGACAACCGTATGACCTTTATCGATCAGGGCATTGAAAGCCTTCAGCAACGTCTTGATATCATGAAAATGCAGACCGGTCGTCGGCTCGTCAAAGACGAAAAGCGTCGGTTCCTGTTTCTCCTGCCCCAGATAGTAAGCAAGTTTCACACGCTGGTTTTCACCACCGGACAAAGTGGATGAAGTCTGTCCGAGTTTGATATACCCCAACCCGACATCCTGGAGGGGTTTCAGCTTTTTGACGATCTTCTTTTCCTGTGATCCCGGATATTGTCCAAAGAACTCAATCGCCTGGTTCACGGTCATTTCCAGCATATCATAGATACTCGCACCGTGATATTCGACATCGAGTACATCCTGTTTGAAGCGCTTGCCATGGCAGGTTTCGCATTCGAGGGTGATATCGGCCATGAACTGCATCTCGACCGTGATCTTTCCTTCTCCTTTACATTCTTCACATCGTCCGCCTTCCTTATTAAAGGAGAAATAGGCAGCCGAATAGCCCATCTGCTTAGCCAAAGGCTGCTCACCGTAAAGTTTACGGATCTCATCGTAGGCCCCGATATAGGTCACCGGGTTGGAACGGGAACTCTTGCCGATGGAGTTCTGGTCTACGAACTCGATATTTTTGATCATGTGCATATCGCCTTCCAAGCCGGAACAGTCAACCATCAAGCGGGCAGCCTCGTCTAAATAATGCTTGACACCTTCGTAAAAAATATCACGCACGAGCGAACTTTTACCCGAACCGCTGACGCCTGTTACGACTGTCATCACATTCAGGGGGAACTTCACATCGATCCCTTTCAAATTGTTTTTACGGGCGCCTTTCACCTCGATATAATTATTCCAAGGACGACGATAAAGAGGCACTTCTATCTGGTCTTCTCCTGTCAAATACCGGACGGTATAGCTGTTGCTACTGGTTTTCAAATCGTCCACATCACCCTGATAGACCACCTCTCCACCCAAGCGACCGGCTTTCGGACCAATATCGATAATGTAATCGGCCGCACGGATAATTTCTTCGTCATGTTCTACCACGACAACCGTATTGCCTAATGCCTGCAATTGCCGGAGCACCTTGATCAGCAAATCGGTGTCGCGCGAATGAAGTCCGATACTCGGCTCGTCCAATATATAAAGAGACCCGACCAAGCTACTCCCCAAAGAGGTCGCCAAATTGATACGCTGGCTTTCTCCTCCGGAAAGAGAGGCAGACAGGCGGTCAAGCGTCAGATAGCCCAACCCCACATCCAACAGGAATTGCAGGCGGTTAGTGATCTCCGTCAGCAAACGTTTGGCAATGGATGCCTCGTTCTCGTCAAGTCGAAGATTATCGAAAAAGGCTTTTGCTTCCGTGATCGGAAGGGTAACCAGTTCCGCAATATCCTTTCCCCCTACCTTTACATACAGGGCTTCAGGACGCAGGCGGGACCCTTTACAGGTCGGGCAAACGGTCTTTCCGCGATAACGTGCCAACATCACACGATACTGTATCTTATACAGGTTCTCTTCCACAAACTTAAAAAAGTCATCGATGCCATGCAGCCCGCGGGCACCGTGCCAAAGCAGGTCTTTCTCCTTTTGTGTCAGATCGTAATAGGGACGGTGGATCGGGAAGTTGTATTTCTCGCTCTTCACAATAAACTCTTTCAGCCACTCCCCCATCACATCGCCTTTCCAGCAAACTACCGCTCCCTGGAAAACAGACAAGCTTTTATCCGGCACGACCAGATTTTCATCGATACCGAGCACCTTCCCGAAACCTTCACAAGTCGGGCAGGCGCCTAACGGGTTATTAAAACTGAACATCATATCGGTCGGTTCCTCGAACACCATACCATCGGCCTCGAATTTCTTGGAATACTCTTTTACAACCGTTCCTTCGGATGTGTAGATACGGATGATACAGGTATCGTGCCCTTCAAAAAATGCCGTTTCGGCAGAATCAGCAAGACGGCTTTTCAATGTCTTGTCATCCGATACGACCAGACGGTCTATCAACAGTTCGATCACCGGGGAGGAAAGCAATGTGTCATCCGCCAATACTTCACCGATACGGTAAACGGTCTCGCCAATGGACAAACGGGTATAACCTTCTTTTTGCAAGATTTCCAACTGCTCCTTGATGCCACGTCCATCCGGCAGGACGACAGGAGCATATACGGCAAAGCGTGTTCCGGCAGGGTAACCTAAAACTTCTTTCACAATATCGCTTACCTGGTGTTTCTTCACTTCTATCCCAGACACGGGAGAGATAGTTTTCCCGATACGGGCATATAGGAGCCGAAGGTATTCGTATATCTCCGTAGAAGTTCCCACCGTCGAGCGCGGGTTGCGGGTGTTCACCTTCTGTTCGATAGCGATGGCAGGGGGAATGCCTTTGATATAGTCGCACTCCGGCTTACTCATACGCCCCAAGAACTGGCGTGCATAGGCCGAAAGGCTCTCCACATAGCGACGCTGCCCCTCTGCATACAACGTATCGAATGCCAATGATGATTTTCCACTACCGGAAAGGCCGGTTATAACGACCAGTTTATCTCTGGGAATCTCGACATCGATATTTTTCAGGTTATTGATTCGAGCTCCCTTGATGAATATAGAATTGTTTTCGGACATAATGATGATTTATCAGCCTGACATATAGACACGGATTACACATCTGTGTAATCCGTACCCAATATAAACATCGCAAAGGTAAAAAAGGATTGCCGTTTTGCCAAGTAAACGTTTGACATTCACATTCGGAAACAATCAATTTACACATTCTATATAAACGGGGCCGATCAGGCCGGATTTCTGCAACGTATCGGCAGGCTTCCAGCTATTGCAGGGTGTCCAGGTTTTTCGTTCGGACTCCGGCAAACCGCTATCACCGATCAAACGGTTCATCCAAGTGGTAACGACCTCTATCTCGACTTTATTCTTCCCTTTCCGAACCAAATCCGAAACATTTACCCGGTAGGGAGCCGTCCAGACACCACCGGCATACCGACCGTTGATCTTCACTTTTGCCATTACACCGACATCGTTCAGATTCAGATACAATTCGCCCTCCGGCTTCTTTTTCAATTTAAATTCCGTCTCGTACCAAATCGTACCGGAATAATAGCGGATATCGGGATTCTCGTTCTTGCTGATATCTTCCAGGTGGACAAAAGTCTGGCTTGCCGGACCTCTTCTCTTTTCCTCAAAGGAGACTCTCCAAGGAGCATCCAGGCGAACAAGCGTCTGCGGAACCGGATAGTTCAGTTCCAAACCTGTTCCCTCAGCCTTTACGGCCGGCCGGCGGAACACGACAAAAGCACTCTCATAAGGATGCAACTTCAAAGGAACAACTGTCACCGTAGCTGTCTCTTCATAAGCAGGAAGCGTACGAATACGGCCGGTTACTGCATCCCATAACTCCGGTTGCCTTGAACGGATACGGAATTCAGGACTGATCTCAACCGTCTCGTCTTTCTGATTGGAGATAAAATAGATCTCAGCATCTCCAGCAGAACGGTGTCCGTAGAGAACCGGAGCATCCGCCGGCAATCCGCAGTCCGGTACACAACCGATATGCTTCAAGGCCTCTTCCATCGTCATACCCAACAACAACTCTCCTTTTCCTCTTTTAGCTGCCTTCACGCTCCGCCCGTCCAGACCGCCCCATAATTCGTCGGCCAATTTCTTAACCTGCCTGTCAGCCATCGGAAAAGATTCGCCACTCGGCGAACGTTTCGGAGCAGGCCCCAAGACAACCGCCCCATCTTCGATCAGTTTCCCGATCTTGGCAAGCAGTTCGGGACGCATGGTCTCTAGCTTCGGAAGTACCAGTATTCGGTATTGCGTACCATGAGGCAGCGTCAGCAAACCGTCTTTGACAAAGAGGTCGCGCTCGATCACCTCGGCATTGATATAATCGAACTGGTAGCCTTTCGGCAGTTCCGGTTCTACAATACCGGTCATCTTGGGAGCATCTTCGCCGATGAAATAAGCGACATCGGCAATATTCAAACCTTGTTGCAACATATAGTTGACACGTTTCAGATAGGATGTAAACAAATCCATCTGCGGATACCAAGTGTTCAACCGGTTGAATTCGCTGCTGAACCAGGCGTTCATCCCCGGTTCCCGTTCTTCCGATGGCTGCGAGATATAGACATGCAACAACGTATTATTGATTCCTTCCGTAAAGAAACGGTCGCCACGCTGTTTCATCATGGCAGGATAACAACTGAAAGGCGTCCCTCCGCTGGTGAACGATTCGGCCGAAATCTTCTGCTTTCCATAGATATGTCCACAGGAAGAGGCGGCACGGTTCTCGATATTCCCCAAATCGCCAAAACTCCAGAACTCGCCTCCTATCTCGTCCGATTGTCCGCCATATTGCAGGAACTCACCGGGGAACCCCCAGTGCCCGTAGTTTTCCAACCAGGTTGTCAAGCCATATTTATGGCACACCTCCCGTAAGCCGCCGACATAATCGTATGCAACCTTATCCGCGATCAGACGGCGCAGATCCCAAAGGAAGCGGTCGGAACGATCCTCGCTCCCGACCACATATCCTTCATAAGCGGGAAGGAACGGTAACGGGTCATAGCCGTAACGCGCCTGGAATTCCGACAAGAAATCGTCGGTAAAGTTTTGTCCGCCCGTTTCGTAACTATCTTGTACGACTACTTTCCAGCAAGCACGATCTTCAGCCGGAATACGACGGTATATTTCACCCATGAAAGCCTCGAAATGCGCTTCTACATGCTTGCGGCTCATCTTATCTATCTCCAGTCCGGTCGCTTCGGGATCGGCCGGGCTGTTCGTCACGCCCGTCGGGAGCATACCGGTACGCAGGATCGTCCATTCTCCCGCCGGAGCTTTCCAGACAAGGCGGTCTCCTTGCAAGAAAGCAGAAATATCCAATACTTTCCCCGGATCGATAACCAGAGAGGGATCACCCACTTCCGGTTGTACCGGCCACTGGTATTCATGCCAATAAGGAAGCGGAGTCTGAAACATCTTGGCTAATGTCTTTTCGGGATAACGTTCCACAATAGGAAGAGATGAGAATTCCACCTCTCCCAATCCCGTACCGGAAGCCGTGTTTGCCAGTTCCAATCGGAACTCGCTTGCCGTCGTCTCCGGGACAGAGATAACAACCGGAGCATACGGATCGAAGCCGACATTCAAATTCGCATTGAAACGGTCGATCTTAAATTCGGACAGCATCCGATAGCCCCCGTTCTCTTTTACAAATAAACGGGCATTGGTTTGAATCGGCTGACGGGCAGGGAAGATTTGCAAACTGCGTAAAGTAAACGGTTGGTCCGTCCTGAAATCGATCGCCACCGGCTTTTCGCTTTTTTCCGTAAAAAGCATAACCGTTTCCTTATTCCCATCAACCAAATGGTTCAGATTTTGCAAAGACATAGCAGATGTCACTTTGGTATTTGCTGCCGACAACCGGGTTGTTTTCTTCCCGATAGATGGAAAAGCGATCACCTTTACATCCTGAAAGTCCTTATCCGGCTTCGTCAAAACCACCTCTACCTGTTTTCCACCGCTGACCTCCGCCTTTACCGATGCTAAATAACGCATCGCCTGCTCCGGTTTCACCCACGGACCGCCCGACTGGCTCCATCCGGGTGAATTAAAGATGCCGATCTCTATCCCCAATTCCGTTGCTGTTTTAAGGGCTGCGTGCAGTATTTTCCACCATTCCTCACTATAGAACGGCACGGTCTTATAAGGCGTCTGGATTCCTTCCAGTCCGATATTCCCGATAAAAGCCCGGTTGATCCCGGCTTCTTTCATCGAATAGAGGTCCTTCTTCACGCCCTCTTCCGAGATATTCCCAGAAATCCAATACCAATAAACGGAAGTCTGTACTTGCTCCGCCGGATTCACGAAGCCGAATTCAAGCACGTTTTTATCTTGCCCACTCCCCATAAAAGGAGCCAATAGCGAAAGGCAAAATAATGTTTTAAGCAGAGGTTTTCTCATGGTCTGTTCTTTTTAAGATTCCAGCGGTAAAAGTAGCAAGATTATCTTTCACCTCTGTTTTCTATATTGATTTATATCTTTTCAAAAATGCTTTCTCAAACAAGTTTTTATCCAGCATTATTTCCAAAACCATTGTTTATAACATAAAAAAGATAGAGGCTTTTAAACTTTTCGTATCTTTGTGTCGGCTTGTACAAGGTGTATAGGACAACAAACAAAAGAATCTCAAACTCAAAGACTTCATGATGGCAAAATACCTTCGTCTGTTACTGATCTTGCTGCTTGGAGCAGTAACGTCATGTAAGACGACACAACAAAAACCGCAGCAACCGACTGGAAAAGAAGCGAAACGAGAATTTCGCGGGGCTTGGATACAGACAGCTTTCCAGGGAGAATATAAGGATATGACACCCGCACAAATGCGGAAAGACTTTATCCGTAAGCTCAACTATCTGCAAAAATGCGGGATCAACGCTATCATCTTCCAGGTACGCCCGGAAGCCGACGCCTTCTATAAATCCGACATCGAACCCTGGAGCCGTTTCTATACCGGCAGGCAGGGACTCGCCCCGGACGGAGACTTCGACGTGATGGCCTTCCTGATCGAAGAATGCCACAAACGGAATATGGAATTCCACGCCTGGCTGAATCCTTACCGGGCAAGCACAGCCGGGAATACCCGTTTTGCAGATTCACATATATATAATAAGCATCCGGAATGGTTCGTGACCTACAACAAGCAAATCCTGTTTGACCCGGGACTACCGGAAAGCCGGCAGTTCATCTGCCGAGTGGTACGGGATATCGTGAGCCGTTACGATATAGACGCGATCCATATGGATGACTATTTCTATCCCTATCCGGTAGCGGGCATGCCTTTCCCGGACGACAAAAGTTTTCAAAAATACGGCTTGAACAAAGGATATAAAGCATCACAACGTGCAGAATGGCGAAGGGAAAATGTGAACAAGCTGATTCGTGAGATCAAGCGTACCATCCTATTATCCAAACCGTGGGTAAGATTCGGCATCAGCCCGTTCGGCATCTACCGCAACAAAAAAAGCACACCCGACGGTTCAGGCAGCAACACCAACGGATTGCAAAACTACGACGACCTGTATGCAGATGTGACACGCTGGGTAAAAGAGGGTTGGATAGACTATAACATTCCACAGATATATTGGGAGATCGGACATCCGGCAGCCGACTATATCACGTTGATCCAATGGTGGAACAAAAACGCGACGCGGGAAGGCACGCATCTGTATATCGGCCAAGACGTAGCACGCACCATGAAAGCGGACCAGCTCACCCGCAAAATGCTTTACGAACGTTCGCTCTCGAAAGTAAAAGGCAACTGCTTCTGGCCTGCAAACGAAATACTCTGGAACAACAAGGGTGTGGCCGACAGCCTGAAACGGAACTACCACCGCTATCCGGCCTTGATCCCAGCCTACACCCATCTGCACAACCGGGCTCCGCAAGAGGTCAAGAAACTGAAAGCCGAATGGACTGCCCAGGGCTATATGTTGCACTGGCAGGCGGAACAGAGCAAGACCAATCCCGAATTGGCAAGCTATTTCGTCATTTACCGCTTCGAAAACAAGGAACCGGTCAATCTGGATGATCCTTCTAAGATCGTAGCGGTCACACGCGAGACGAACTATCTGCTGCCCTACGACGGCGGAAAGCGCAAATACCGTTATGTAGTCACAGCCGTAGATCGTTTCCATAATGAAAATCAAGGTAAAAGCAAAAAGGTAAAACTTTAAATTCAGCCACGGATGTCAGATTTTATCTGTCAGAAATATACAGACTGTTCTTCTTGCTCCCACTATCAGAAGCAGATATTCAAATACCGTTCTTTCCCGAAAGGAATGATGATCCCGAAAGAACGGTGTTCACAAAATACGATCTATTTTCTGATATCCGGCTCCGTTCGGGTAACCAGCGACGAGCATCCGGATACGGTATTTCACGACGGGCAGTTCATCATGCAGCCGATCGGTTCACGTGTAGAGTTCCACATCCTGGAATCCACGGAATGCATCCTTTACCTGTTCGAGACTCCGCAAAACATTTGTACCGACCGTTTCAACAAAGGACTGGAACTGGCGAAAGAGTCTCCCATGCTCCCTGTCGTCATGGATATGTGTTTCCCTTTGCGCCTTTTTATCAACGGGCTCAAAATGTACCTCAACAACGAACTCCTGTGTGCGGAATTCCTGAAAGCCAAGCAGACGGAGTTGTCTTTCCTGCTCAACTGCTATTATACCTTGAAAGAGATCGCCAATTTCTATGCACCTATATATAGGTATAGCCAAACATTCCGCTACTTTGTCATGCAAAATTACCTGAAAGCGAAAGATGTCGAGTCTTTTGCTCAATTAGGAGGATACAGCACTATCACCTTCCGGCGTTTATTCAAAGATACGTTCGGAGAGCCAGCTTACCAATGGATGACCAAAAAGAAATGCCTGGATATACAGAACGACCTGATAACCACGAATGCAAGCATATCCGAGATCTGCTATAAGTACGGTTTCGAATCCTTGTCTAACTTTTCCCATTTCTGCCGGGCCAACTTCGGCAAATCTCCACGCGCCATCCGCAACGAAAGAGACGAAAACGTGTAAAAATCAATCTATTTCATATATTCCAACCTTTTGATTAAAAAAGCAATTCATCCGAAATCTCCCACCCTCTCGGAACAACTAATCCGGAACATACCCTAAACTAACTCGGAAGTCATAGTAAACTAATTCAAGACATACAGTATATTATTTATATGTAGTACTACTTATCGCAAATAGGTAGTACTACTTATTGTCTATAGGTAGTACTACGTATAGACGATATGTAGTGACTACCAACAGATACTTTACTATATGTTATGAATTAGTTCTTGGGGTGTTTTGATTTAGTTGATGGTATGAAACGGATTAATTTACCGGTCATCCCAGGCCGATTTCTCAGAGTACCGTATATCGGAACCGACACCATACTGACACCACACCGACACCTATTTAATACGCTGTTTATCACACATATAAAAGCACTTAGTGTCAGATGCCAGTCTTTTTCAAATTTTTCTATCCCACATTATAGATTTGCTAGCATAACCATCCGTATCTACCGGGTGCAGACACACCAGCCGTCAAAAGATCAGATTATCCGTCAAAATATTTATATAGACCTTCTTCGTAACGCCATCATAATTTTTCAGTTCGCCTACCAACACAAGTTCCGCCCCCTTCATCCAAGACTCGAAAGGAACCGTCTTCCGATAGGTAATCTCTCGAAGCAAGGTCGGTTGATTTTTCACAACCAGATAAGCCCCGTCATCAGCCACGGCTTTTCCTCTAAAGGCAAGGGTTCGTTCGTACACCTTCTGCTTATTAGTTCCGTTCACAACAATCGGTTGAAGTCTCAGCGAGTCACGGCCTTCGCGAAGCATCGGTGCTATCGCCAAGCTTTCGTAACGGCCTACGGACAATCCGGACAAGTCGATTTGCAAGTCCAACATCAAGTTATCTCCCTGCAGCCCGATACTATTTTCTCTAACATACACCATTCCCCGGTAATCGGACAGAAGTTCCTGAGCAGGACAGGACAAGGCGGTAAAAAAGAAAAACAGGATATATGGAATTGTTCTCATAAAATTCTTATTTAATGATATACATAATACTAATCCCCAACTTGGTAGGTCCGAAATAGTCATTGCGGTAACTGCCTGCCACTTCCCGACCCGCCGGGAAAGGTGCTTTGTCGTACTCGAAACGAACATATCCGATTCCGGCAGTAAACTCGATATTCCAATGGGGGGAAAGATACAACTGGTAGCCATACGAAATACCGCCTCCATAGGCATTGCCATCATAAGCATAATCGGACTTCATCACATTCAGAAGTGTCTTGCCTGCCACTTCATAATCGGCATATAGGACATGAACACCCAAAAAATGTCCGTTAAACCGTTCGTGCAGCCAATAGCGCAACTCCGATTGTACGAGCCAGTGCTTAATGGATTTATCGTCCGAAAAGGTCCAGGGATTGTAATTGCCGGAAATATCCAGCGAAAGATGTTTATTGCATGCAACTTCAACTCCCAAGTTGAGAGTCGTGGTTGCATCATACAACGTATTCGTTTTGACGGCAACCACCTGCGACCGGGCACAGAAAGCACAACACAGACAGATAAGGACGAGACAGGTTCTATTCATCGATATTTATTGATTTACAATATGAATTTAAAAACAAAGATATGTAAAATCTATATATTTATAAACAGAATCGATACTGAATACACATTCGGACAGATTTATTGCATATATTTGTAGAATAAACTATTTAGTATTGGGGGTATATGAAATTTAAACTTATCACTCTGTTTATCATCCTTTGCCTAGGATTCACAAGCTGCTCCGAGAACGAGACTCCGGAACCCCGGACAACCCGCACCATATTAGTCTATATGATGGCCAATAACAGCCTCAACAGCTTCGCCTCGAAAAACATAGAAAGCATGATAGAAGGAGCGACCAGCAAAAACCTCAACGGAGGAAACCTGATCGTTTATTATGCTCCCGCCGGTTCGCCCCCAGAACTTCTCCGGATAAAAGAAGAAAACGGCGTTGTCAAGAAATTCCATCTGAAGGACTATGAAAAGCAGAATTCGGCTGATCCGGACGTGATGCGGAGCGTGATCGGCGAAGTGGTTTCACAATATCCGGCAGACAGTTACGGGTTGGTGTTATGGAGCCATGGGACAGCCTGGCTTCCTTCCGACTACCAGAATAAGCTGAAAGCGTTCGGACAGGACGACAACAACTGGATGGAGATCGACGACCTGGCAAAGGGACTGCCAGATGATCTATTTGATTTTATCCTGTTCGATGCCTGCTACATGGCAAGCGTCGAATGCACTTATGAGCTTAGAAACAAAGCTGAATATATCTTAGCTTCTCCCACCGAAACAATGGCGGACGGATGGCCTTATGAAGAGATGATGCCGCAACTGTTCGCTACTGACCTGCAACTGGAAAAGGTCGGTGAAACATTCTACAACCATTACCTGAACAATACCTATCCGTATGCGACCGTATCGCTCACGAAAACAAGCGAACTGGATAATCTGAAAAGCGTAGCACATGATATCTTGGCAGATAAGACCGAAAGCGATATTTACAACCTCGATCTAAAGAAAATGCAAAGACTGGAATATTTATAACGTAGCCCAGGAATGCTTTATGACTTCAATGATTATATCAAGCAGTTGGCGACAGCCGAACAATACGATCGTTTCATCAGTTGCCTGGATAAAGCAGTCGTCTACAAGGCCCATACGCCCAAATCCTACTACGCCGCCATAGGAAATGCGTTGCCGATCAAAAGCTATTGCGGCCTGACCATTTTCGTTCCGCAAGAATCTCTACCCAAAATGCTCGAATGGTATAAACAAAGAGTCGGCTGGTATAAGGCAGTTTATGAATAAATCCTCTATCACCGGATCAGGAAAGCCTTTTTAAAGCGTTTCACCGTACCTTCGGGGTGGTATATTTCAGCATAAAAGATATAGACTCCTGTTTGCAGCGGACTTCCGTTGTTGGCTACGCCACTCCATGTGATCTTACCGGAGATGCCTAACAACTCATGATTGGATATATCAGCTACACGCAGACCGGAGGTATTGAAAACGAAAGCGCGACAGCTATATCCCGGACGGTCGAGCAGGTAGGACACCGTGTAACTACCGGACTCTTCTATCCACACAGGAGGTTCTATACCCGTGGCATCGCCCGATGAAGCGTCTTTGTATTGAGAGTTCTGATAGCCAGGTGTGCCATAGCCAACTGTTTCGGAAGCGGAGGTCCAGTTTGCCGCGTCTTGCGTAGCGGCATCCGGATCGATACGCTCAAGGGCAACTCCTTTTTTATTTTTGACTGAATGAGCATGCCATTTAGACGAATAGGCGACTTCATCTATTATTATTTCATCCGCTGTACGAAACAATACCAAGGTAGAAGATGTATTGGCAAGAATAGGAAGCTTGGCCAATCCGCAAAGAGCAGACGGATCGGCTATATCATAAAAAGAAGTCACACCTTCCAAGTTCTTGGTCAAGAGGAGGTAACTTTTTGCCTTCAGATTATGCAGGACAGAAGTCAATGGATAGCGAGTGCTAAGTGTTCCGTCCGATTTACGGATGGCGACAGAAAGGGCGGACAAAGACAAGGAATGCTCCGAACGATTATACAATTCGATATATTCGCTGCCTCCGACATATGGGTCAGGGAGCAACTCGTTAATGATGATTTCTCCGGGCTGGATCGGTTCTGTGACTTCCGGAATGTCGGGATCATCCGGATTATCCGGGACATCGGGTCGGTCTGGATCTACCGGCGGATCTTCCTCCTTATCGGGAGAAGAATTAACGGCGCCGGGAGTTCCACCACGTGGATCAGTAGAAAGATGCCAGCCTGAAGTGCCTCGTTCCCACGACACACCAGAGGTAGCCGCTTCATACGCCACTTCTTCTATCTTGCCTCCGGCAGCATCCCACAATTGCAAGACAGCTCCTTTGTCATTCAAAGCCGGAAACTTCTCGATAGGAATCAGCAACGTTTGGACAGGGAAGGACAACACATCCTCCTGGTCCAATAAAACTGCATATCCGCCAGCAGGCAAATCCATCTCTGGCAGGGCTTTTGCCTTCTTCCCCGTCACATTCTTGTACACCCATCCATCCAACGAGACGGTAGCAGCAGTCGTATTATGTAATTCGATATATTCCACCATTCTTCCATCTCCCGGCTTTGCCATGACTTCATTAATAACGACCGAACCTGCTGGATAGCTCTCCGGTTCATCCGGATCAGGCTTCAGTTCCGGCTTATCCGTCCCAGGTTCTTCTTCCCCTCTCAACACGACTTCGACAGCTTCATCCGGCATCGCCTTTCCCGACAAAGAGCGAAGACCGGCATAAGAGATCGTGTATGAATGGTCCAACTGCATCTCTTGATCGAAAAAAGTGCTTACGAATTGCTTCGTCCCTGCATCTACATACCTTTTGAGGTAAGCGTCTCCAATATCCGAAATACTGAAGACAGCCTTATCAATATCAACCGGCTTATCAAAAGCGAACAGCAAGTTGGAAGCCGATAGCGGCTCAACCTCAAGCAACTTTGGCGGACTTTCTGATTCTCCCAGTTCTTCTTCAGGCTTGTCCGGCTCGATCGGTGTATCCGTCACCCGATTAAGCACACACACATTATCTATGCTGAAAAGAGAACTTCGTGTCTTCGTGTAATAAAACGTAAACACCAAGTTGCCTCTCTCAACCGGCTCTTCTATCGTGTACATGGCTGAACCTTCAAGGCGGTATCCCTCCATATCGTCTGTCTTGTAATACAAACTCCACCGGAGATTGTCTTCAAGTGTCACTTTCACATGTAACAACAATGGCGACTCTTCAAAATCGGTCTGTGGCAGAATCAAATTCCCGTTTCCGTTACGCTTCAGTCCTAGTTCCTTGTTGCCAGTATTCCCGAGACGTACATAATAATAACGTTCTTGATTTTCCTGATACAAATAGATGCATAATTTGTTCTCGTCGCTCGGTTGGTTTTGCATATAAACATCGAATTCCCATTGCATATCGGGCGAATAGGCGATTTCTTTGCCTATGGAAGCAGTTCCTGACTCAGTCGGTTCGATATTCAACTGAAGCCTGCCATCGGCATTGACTGCAAACTGCCCTCTGTCTTTGCCGATCCAGTCGGCCCCCAACATCGGGCCGTCAAACGTCTCATTCACCTGTGAATTCACACAAAAAGGAAGTAATATGAAGAGATAAAGAATAAATTGTTTCATAGCATTCTAGTTTTGTTTATAATTTGCATATCTTTGCACCCCAAAGCGTTGTAATGAAGGAAACGCAAAGCTTTCTGTAAACGTTGTAAAGTTATACTATTTTTTTTATAAACAAATTAATTAGTGCTCAAAATGAAAGTAGCAATTGTTGGAGTGAGTGGAGCGGTAGGACAGGAATTCCTGCGCGTACTCGACGAGAGAAACTTCCCAATGGATGAGCTTGTGCTTTTTGGCTCATCTCGCAGTGCCGGACGTGTTTATACTTTCCGTGGTAAACAAATTACCGTCAAGGAGCTTAAGCATAACGACGACTTCAAGGGAATCGATGTTGCTTTTGTTTCGGCCGGTGGCGGTACTTCTATCGAATTCGCAGAAACCATTACGAAATATGGTACTGTGATGATCGACAATTCCAGCGCATTCCGCATGGACAACGACGTACCTTTGGTAGTTCCCGAAGTGAACCCGGAAGATGCACTGAATCGTCCGCGCGGTATCATCGCCAATCCGAACTGTACCACCATCCAGATGGTCGTTGCATTGAAGGCAATCGAAGGCCTGTCGCACATCAAGCGTGTACACGTATCGACCTACCAGGCTGCCAGCGGTGCAGGCGCAACAGCAATGGCCGAACTGGTAAAACAATATGAACAACTGCTGAAAGGCGAAGAACCGACTGTGGAAAAGTTCGCTTATCAACTGGCTTACAATGTCATCCCTCACGTAGACGTATTTACGGATAACGGCTACACGAAGGAAGAGATGAAGATGTATAACGAAACACGCAAGATCATGCACTCTGACATCGAGGTGAGCGCAACTTGTGTACGTGTTCCGGTTATGCGTGCCCACAGCGAAGCGACTTGGGTAGAGACAGAACGACCGGTCAGCGTAGAAGAAGCTCGTAAGGCGTTCGCTGAAGCCGAAGGTGTCATCCTGCAGGACGAACCAGCGAAGAAAGACTATCCGATGCCGTTGTTCATCGCTGGAAAAGACCCAGTTTATGTGGGCCGTATCCGTAAGGATATCACGAACCCGAACGGCTTGACATTCTGGACAGTAAGCGACCAGATCAAAAAAGGGGCAGCCCTGAATGCTGTACAGATTGCAGAATATCTGTTAAAAGTAAAGAATATCGGATAAACGGTATACGATATTTGGATATAAAGAGAAGGAGATGTCAAAACTCCTTTATCAGGATCTTTTAGGCACGGATTTACACGGATAAATTTATTTTCTTTCCGTGTAATCCGTGCCTAAATTATATCTTCATTTCTTTCAGTCCTTCTTCCAGCGTATGCGGGCGATAGCCCAATTCGCGTTTTGCTTTTTCGATGGACAGTCCGCTATTGCGTGGACGTGGCGTTGCCTCCTTCATCTCTTCCGTTGTGACCGGACAGATCAGTGAACGATCCAGTCCGAAATAATCGGCTACACGGTATGCCATTTCTGCAATAGAAAGATATTCCGCGCCACAGATATGATAAATACCGGAATCATCGGTATGCACAAGCCGTTCCACTCCGTCGGCAATATCCTCTACCCAAGTCGGTGTGCGGTATTGATCGGCGACGACACGGATCTCTTGCCCTGCTTCCAAGCGGTTCTTGACTAATTGAAGGACATTGCCATGCTGTCCCGGCAACGCTTTCCCATAGACGACAACCACACGGACAATAGCATAGTTGCGGCAAATACTCGCTACCGCTTGTTCTCCCTGATACTTGGTCACGCCATAGTAATTGAGCGGAGCGGGCAGGTCTTCTTCCGTATAAAGACGGTCACTTCTCCCGTCAAACACAAAGTCTGTCGACAAATGGATCAATCGGCTCCCCTGATGCTCGCAACAATACGCCAAGTTCTCTACCGCCGACACGTTAATGGCATACGCCTCCTCACGGTGCTGCTCGCAATAATCCGGGACGGAAAGAGCCGAACAATTGACAACGACATCAGGACAAATATGGTCGAACAAGGCCTCCACCGCCGGATAGTCGTTGATGTCCAACCGGACGAAAGTATGGTTCCCTTCCGGACGGATATCCGGATGAAGAGAACAGCCGAATACTTCGCAGGCCCCGTTCTCCGAAAGGTTATCCAGGATTCTTCTCCCGACAAACCCGTTAGCACCTATAACCAATATCTTTTTCATCAAAACATATAGATCAGAACACCCAACACACGGTGGTTCGTCACCGAATGCGTGTTTTCTATTTTACCATTTTCTGCATTCATATCTCCATACCAGGCAAGAGAAGGACTGTATTCCACTCCCAGCTTCCAGTGGGGCAGATTATAAGAAAGTTGGAGGTTGGTAGTAAACACCTGATCCACCTCCAATCCGACACCATAGGTCGGCCCGGCAATCGTCTTTCCCGTTCCTAAGTTCTTCAGATAGCCGACAAAAATTCCCGGTTTCCATTTCTTGCCATAGACTACATTCAGCCAAGTCATGGAATGACGGTAAGGCGTATACTCCTGTTCACCTGTACGCGGATCGACAGAGGTAACCGCATAACCACCCAACATACAGGCTTGCGTCAGATTGGAAGCCAGCAACGTCTTACCTGCAATCACCCAATCCTGAGTCATATATTTGGCATGTGCCTCAAAAGACAACGAAGTGACCCGCTCGTTCACTTTATACACCCGGTCGTCCACCGTCGTTTGCTGTCGGGGTTTCAAGGACAGCACTTCCATGCCGACGCCGGCAATCAAACCATCAACCTTATAATCAGCCGAGACGTAGACTTCCGGGATGCAGCTGTTCTTGATATATTCCTCGCTTTTTCCGTTCGGGCCGGCAGACAAATACTGCAACTGCCACAACACGGCTCCTGTCAGCTGCAACCCTTTGCCCGACGTGTACCGGTAACGGATCTGAGGGCTACGGTTAAAAGGTTGGAAAGGCGCACCGGTCGAAAGGTTCAACATTTGCGGAGATACATCGCCGAACAACGGATGCCAGGTTTGTCCTACCAGTACCGCCGATTTTCCCCAATCTAAGTTGACATAAGCATGGCGAATACGCAAGACCGCCCAATTGCTTCCGGAGCCGCGAAAATCCGCCTCTAACTTGGCTGTTGTCACGGCTTTCCCGATATTCGGTCCCGTCACGTCTATTCCCAAACGGGAATAGAGCAGATAGAAACTCCCATTTGCCGTGGCATTCAGGTCATTACCATCGGCATCCAAATTCTTGTCTTTAGGATAAAGGTGGAATAGCCCATCCACAATTTCAGCATTGGCACGTGAATTATAAAACAGGTCGCCACGCACCTGTCCATAAAATTTATAAGAAAAATTCTTTTTCTGAGCATGACCGGCCGTAACCATGTATAAGGCCGCGAAGAGTAACAAATATCTTTTCATTGCTGTCTTTTCAAATTGATTGCAAAGGTAAGGAAGTTTGGGATTACTGCAAAACAGGAAGAGTCTTACTACACCTTAACCTTATCCGAAAAACAGGAAATATCCTGGTAAAAGCACCCCTGACACCCATACAAAAAACGGAGAGGATAACATTTTAATACATCCACACCAAGCAAGTCGTAGTTCCACTATAGGGAACCATCAGTTTTATTCAAGGATAATTCTTAGAGCTCTGAAAAACGCTTGGAAAAAGGAACAGGGAAATTCTTCGAGCCTTTAAAAGTAATACATCACAAGTCCCAATATACGATGGTTCGTGACACTATGCGTATTTACGGTCTTGCCGGAGACTTTGTCCGTATCACCATACCAAGCTGTCGTCGGCATATATTCCATACCGATTTGCCAATGGGGCAGATTGTAGGAGAAAGCGATATTGGTAGAAAAAACCTGGTCTATATCCAATCCCATACCATACTCGGTGGCGGAAACTAATACGTCGGCCGTTCCCAAGTTCTTGGTATAACCGGCAAAGAAGTGCCCCTTCCATTTCGTCCCGCAAGTGAAATTAATCCAAGATGTGGAATGCCGGAAAGGCGTATATTCCTGCTCGCCGTTATCCGGATCGATGGAGCTGATACCATAACCGCCGATCAATGCCGTATGATCCAGACAGGAAGCCAACAGACTCTTGGCGGCAAAAGTAAAATGACGCCCGGTATATTTGACATGAGCCTCATAAGAAAGCGCCGTCATGCGCTCGTTCACCTTATAAGTCTTTTCATTCCAGACCGAAGACGTACGGGGCTTCAAAGAAATCAGATGCACACCGCCACCCGTC
>ENA-ORSS01001564-ORSS01001564.1-human-gut-metagenome-genome-assembly--contig:-NODE-1564-length-23032-cov-5.740958_pt1 | contig 23032 bp, 10 predicted proteins | sample MGYA00241899_ERZ509162 | MGnify/ENA primary metagenome ERZ509162 (study PRJEB26280, sample SAMEA2338641) | human gut metagenome | biome: human gut; feature: human-associated habitat; material: faeces... | reverse complement strand
TGGATACGAACAAGCAGACTTACGGCTGCTCTTATGCTATCTATGGGTTGTCCGAACATTTCAGGGCAACGGGCAACAATGAAAGCCTGCAAAAAGCCATAGAGCTTTATCGGATAATGGAGAGCAAAGTCAAAGATCCCGTAAATGATGGCTATATAGAATCCTTTACCCGCGAATGGGGAACTCCCCAAAAGCTGGGGTATGATGGAGATGGCATTGCTGCCAAAACAATGAATACACATATCCATGTATTAGAGGCATACACGGCTTTATATAAAGTATGGAAGGATAACAGCCTTTGCAAGCGCCTTGCAAAAGTAATAGACTTAATAACAACCAGGCTGTACAACCCACAAACACATCACTTGATATCATACTGTGATTTAAATTGGAATAATCTGGATGACATCGACTCTTACGGGCATGATATCGAAACTTCTTGGCTGCTGACGGAAGCTGCAGAGGCTCTGGGTGACCCGGAGGTTATCGGGAGGTGCAGGAAGGTAGCATTGGAACTTGCAGATGCTTCCTTGAAGGAGGGCATCAACCCGATGGGAGCTATGATGTATGAACGACATAAGGACAAAATCAGGAAGGACGCTTCCTGGTGGTGCCAAGCGGAAACTGTGGTCGGCTGTATCAATGCCTGGCAACTGACTGGTGAACAATCTTATCTGGACAGTGCCGTCCGCACCTGGAACTTCATCAAATCACGGATGATAGACAAGGAGTATGGTGAATGGTTCAGAACGGTGCTGGAAGATGGAACTCCCCGCTACAAGGAGCCTAAAGCAAGTATGTGGAATTGTCCTTATCATAACAGCCGTATGGGGTTTGAGATTGATACCAGACTGAAATGACAACCTTTTATAGATTTGATATTATGAAGAATTTACGAATTTTCCAGTTTGGAATAGTTGTATTGCTGTGTGGTATATTATCTCTGCCGCTTTCTGCCCAGACGGAAGTGATGGCATGGAGCAATATCACGGGTGTCCGCGTAGACGGTGAATTGATAGACTTTGAGTCATCCCTGCGTGTCGGAACCTTGAAAGGAGATATGGAGATTACCGGAAAGGAGAAGCAGGTCCGTCCCGTTTTCCATCGTGAGGGGAATATGCAGGAAGTGACGGCTACTCTGCGAGGTGTAAAGTTCCATCAGAAAGTGACCGATAAGGGAAAAGGCTTGGTGGAGATTTCTATTGATGCGCTGTCGGACACTACTTTGAACCAGGCAGCCTATTACTGTATTGCTTTAAGTCCGGAAAACTACATTGATGCCAAAGTAAGGGTAAGTGGCAGGAAGCTGACCGTTACTTCGGCCAATAGGAAGTTGGAATTCAAGTTCAATAAGTCTGTAAAGGCCACGGTTGAAAAAGAGTCTACCGGTACTGTTGTGTATATCTCGCTAATGCCGATTCTGAAAAAGGCTGGGAGAACAGCATTGTCTATGGAACTGCATGCTTCCGGAGTGATAGATCACAGTGACGCGGAAATTACATTGGATATGCAGAATCCGGGAAGTTTGTTTGCAGGCTTTGGAGGGAATTTCCGCCTGCAGAATCCTGCTGCCGACCCTAAAGTGATAGATTACTGTCTGGAAAACTTGCGCGTAGCTTATGGCCGTGTGGAATTTCCGTGGAGATTGTGGCAACCCGAAGAAGAATCCGATCCTATTGCCGTGGCACAGAATGGGGGACTGAACAAGCGGGTGGAGGAAAGTCTCCTCATGGCAAAGCGCTTGAAGGCGATGGGAATGCCGGTAATACTAAGCTGTTGGTTTCCGCCTGCATGGGCCATTGACGGAGGTCCTGCAAGTTATGCCCGTCAAGGTGGTGTCATTGCTTATCGTCTGGATAACCGGAAAAAGGAGAAGATTTATAAATCCATGGCAGATTATCTGTTGTATGCCAAACGGTATTATGGTATTGAGTTCTCCATGTTCTCGTTCAATGAATCGGATTTGGGTATTGATGTCCTCCACACTCCGCAGGAGCATGCAGATTTCATTAAGGAGTTCGGTGCTTATCTGGCAGGGTTGAATCTTCCTACCCGCATGCTGCTTGGCGACAATTCGGATGCCACTACTTTCGATTTTATCCTTCCTGCTTTGAACAATCCTGAGACTCATAAGTATATTGGTGCAGTTTCTTTCCATTCATGGCGTGGTTGTGATGATGTTACGTTAAGGAAGTGGGCGGGTGCTGCCAAAGAGATTAATGTACTACTCTTGGTTGGTGAGGGTAGTACGGATGCCGCTGCTCATGGTTATGCCGAGATATTCAATGAGTCGACGTTTGCACTTTATGAAATCAATCTGTATACACGTATTTGTGCGATTTGCCAACCATTGTCCATCTTGCAGTGGCAGCTCACTTCAGACTATTCGTTGTTGTGGGGAGACGGCATTTATGGCTCCAAAGGTCCTTTGCGTCCTACACAACGTTTCTGGAACATTAAGCAGCTGGCCTCCACTCCGGCCGATGCCTTGGCTATTCCAGTCAGTAGCAGCAAGAAAAATGTAAACTGTGCGGCTTTCGGAAATATGGTGCGCGGAGAATATGCCGTCCATATGGTCAATAATGGGGCGGATTGCGAGGCTGTCATCTCCGGTATCCCTGCAGAAGTGAAGGAACTGAAAGTCTATGTGACCAATACAAAGGACTGCATGAAGGAAACTGCAGTGAAGGTGGAGAATGGACTGGTACGGGTACACTTGCCGGCTATCAGTTTCATTACCTTATTGTCGGATAAATAATTTTGAAATGGAATAATATTAATATATAAAGAATAGTGATATGAATATAACTACATGTCTGTTTACAGTTCTGGGAGGAATGGCCACTTTAGGGCATCCTTCAGAAACTGTACGTTTGAATCAGTTAGGGTATTATCCCCAGCAGGAAAAAGTAGCTGTGGTGAATGCCGGTGAGGTACGTGAATTTACCATAGTAGATGCAGCCACGGGCAATCGGCTACTTTCCGGCAAACCCGGATATACCGCTTCATCCGCTTGGTCGGATAGGAGCAGGACAATATTGGATTTCAGTGACATCACGGTACCGGGAAGATATCTTCTGTTGGTTAACGGCGATTCAGTGGCATTCGAAGTAAAGGAAAAGGTGCTGTCCCCTTTGGCCGATGCCGCTTTGAAATCTTTCTATTACCAACGTACGGGTATGCCCATCGAAGCGACTTATGCGGGTCGGTGGAGCCGTCCGGCAGGCCATCCAGATGACAAGGTGCTGGTACATCCCAATGCTGCCGGGCCGGAACGTAAGGCGGGAGCGGTGATTTCTTCTCCGGGAGGATGGTATGATGCCGGAGATTATAACAAGTACATTGTGAACTCCGCTTATTCCATCGGATTGATGCAGGCGATTTATGCCCGCTTTCCTGACTATTTTATCCGTCAACGGGTGAACATCCCGGAAAGCGGAAACCACACGCCCGATTTGCTGGACGAGATGTACTATAACCTGAAATGGATGCTGACCATGCAAGACCCTGCCGACGGAGGAGTCTACCACAAGCTGACTACCCCTTCGTTCGAGGGATTTATCAAGCCTACGGAGTGTAAGCAGCCCCGTTATGTAGTTCAGAAATCAGTAACGGCGGCATTGGACTATGCTGCGGCTTTAGCGCAAGCTTCCGTGTTGTTTGCTCCTTACGAAGAGGATTATCCTGGCTTTTCGGAAGTGGCTTTGCAGGCTGCCGAACGTGCTTACGCCTGGGCAGAAGCGCATCCGCAAGCGCTCTATCATCAGGACCTCCTCAACAAGCAATATCAACCTGCCGTGGTTACGGGAGCTTACGGTGATCGTAGTGCCGATGACGAATTCTTCTGGGCGGCTTCCGAGCTCTATCTTGCTACGGGAAAGCCCGTTTACCGGGAACAAGTGAAGAAGCATCTGCCCACTGCATATAAGACTCCTTCTTGGGGCAATACCACTGCGTTGGGCGTGTTTGCCTGGCTGCAACCGGGCAGGGAATATCAGGGTGAAGACGTGGAGTTGGCAAATGCCATGAAAGACCTGCTACTGGACTATGCTGCCGAGGCTGTGCGGGGTGCTGACCGCTCTCCTTTCCACGCTCCTTACGGCAACGATGCCAAAGATTTCTTTTGGGGATGCCTTGCCGAAGGGTGTGCTAACCAAGCCACTTCACTGGTTTGCGCCTATTTGCTTACGGGTGAGAAGTCGTACCTGACGAACGCCTACCGCAATATGGACTACATTTTAGGAAAGAATGCCACGGGATATTGTTATGTCACCGGTTTCGGGATGAAAAGTCCTCTGTATCCGCACCATCGTCTTTCTGCATCGGATGATATAGAGGCACCTCTTCCCGGTTTCCTTGTTGGCGGTCCCAATCCTGGCCAACAAGACGGTGTACCCTATCCTTCCAATCTGCCGGATGAGTCTTATGCAGATGTGGAAGGTTCGTATGCTTCCAATGAAATAGCCATTAATTGGAGTGCTGCTTTGGTGGCGTTGGTGTCTTCGTTGGATGCTTTGATGTCAAAATAATGTTTCTATTCAGCCTGCTGCCTTATAAATTCGGATGGGCTGATGTTGAACTCTTCTTTAAAATGTTTGGAGAATATCTTGGGGGAGTTATACCCCAAGGTATATGCAATTTCCGAAACTTGCATCTGGCTTTCTGTCAAGAGTTGTTGTGCACGTTTCATACGGATGGTCCTGATGAATTCGATGGGTTTCTTTCCCGTTATCTTAATCATTTTCTTGTAGAAATAGCTGCGTGATATATTCAGGCTGCTGGCAAGCTCCTCGACGGAAAACTCGGTTTCGCTGATATTGTCCTCTACAATCTGGATGGCTTTTTCCACCAGCTGCTGGTCAAGGGGAGTGATGGTGATACGGCTTGGCTCGATTTTAATGTCCTGATTGAATATTTCCTGACGTTTGACGTTCATCTCGATAATCTTGTTGATGCGCAGCTTGAGGACTTCCATATTGAAAGGCTTGGTGATATAGTCGTCTGCGCCAACGCTAAGCCCTTCCAATTGGTGTTCTTCACTTGCCTTAGCTGTCAGGAGGATAATGGGGATATGGGAGTAGCGTATGTCATTCTTGATGGTTGAACATAGTTCCAGACCATCCATCTCGGGCATCATGATGTCACTGACCACTAAATCAATATCTTCCTTTTCCAGTACATTCAGTGCATGTTTTCCGTTTGTGGCTTTTAATACATGATACTGCCTGGCAAGACTTTCAGAGAGAAATTTCAAGAAGTCGTAGTTGTCATCTACGAGTAGTATGGTGAATGGATGGGATTCTTCTTTTATTTCCGGTCCTTCGACCGGTTCTCCGTTTTTGGTTTCATTACTGTTCTGGTGTAGGGGTAGGGCAATCAGGAATACAGAACCACAAGGCTGGTTATCCCTGACACAGACAGTACCCTGATGCATCTTTACGTATTCGGAAACAATGTGCAGTCCAATGCCGCTGCCTCCGTTGTTCGACTGGTTTTTGCCCGACTGATAGAATCTTTGGAATATTTTCTCCTTGGCTTCATCCTCTATGCCGCAACCGGTGTCGGTAAAGGTCAGTTCCAGATTTGTGCCTCTTACGGCAATATCCAGTGAGATGCTTCCTTTATTGGGAGTGAACTTGAATGCATTTGACAGGATATTTGTGCATATCTTGCGTATCTTGTCATAGTCGAAATCCATGAATACAGAATGTTGTGGAGCGGTAAGGCTATAGCTGATGTTCCGTTTCTGTGCTATCGGATCGAAAGAGTGGAATATTTCACTCAGAATGATAAGGATGTTGTCATGTTTGCATTTCAGGGTTTCAGCCTTGGCATCCAGCTTTCTGAAATCCAGCAGTTGGTTAATCAGTTCCAGCAGATAGTCGGCATTTTGTTTGACCATATCCAGAATGCCTTTACGATATTCGGGATGGTCTACGAAAAACTCTTCAAGCGGATTGATGATAAGTGACAAGGGGGTCCGCAGTTCGTGACTTATGTTGGCAAAGAACTGCAGTTTCATATTGTTGATTTTCTGCTGCCTTTCATTTTCCACCTCGATGGCCTGCATGATTTGTTTCTGCTTTTGGCGTAAGCGCAGATTGCGGATAATGGACAGAAGGATGCACAAAACGATACCGCTATATATGGTATAAGCCCACCAAGTGCGCCACCAAGGAGGGAGTATCTTTATTTTCAGTTCCTTGACGTTGGGGCTCCATATGCCTTGTGAGTTGCATGCCTTGACGGATAAAGTATAGTTTCCGGCAGTCAGCATGGATGGGTTTACTTTGTTGTTTTCAGCATAAATCCAGTTGGAATGAATCTTATAGGCATATTTTATCTTATCCGTTTCCACCAGGTCGAGGGCAGAGAAGGACAGAGTGAATGAATTTTCCTTTTCAGTGAAGGAAAGATGTTGTGCACATTCAAGTGAGCTGCCGTTCAGGATGTCCGGATGGGTCATTCCGGATTTGAGCTCAATACCGGTAAGGTAAATATTGGCATCATAACTTGTGGTCAGGATGTCTTGTGGAATGATAGTCTGGTAACCTTGTGGCGTGCCTATCAGTATATTGCCGTTCTGTAGCTTGAGGATGGCGTGGACATTGGTATCGTTGCATATCAGTCCGTCGCTTACGGAGTAGTTCACGATGGCGTATGTACCGTTTGTTATTTTGATTCGTGAGATGCCGTTGCCGGTACCAATCCACATCTGGTTGTTGTTGTCTTCCGTGACGGCTCTGACGAGGTTGGCGGCAAGTCCGTTTTTCTGGTCAAGGAAGTAGATGGAGTCGTTCTTCTGGTTCCATATACTCAGTCCGTGTGGATGTCCTATCCAAAGAAGGTCCCGGCTGTCCTTATAGACAGTGAGCATATTGTTCTCCTTGAAGCGGCCGGCTTCGGCGTAGATATTATAGGCTTGGGTTTCCGTATCGATGATAATGAGTCCTCCTTTGGTCGCTACGTAAAGGGTACTGTCTTTATCATAGTACATATCTCGGACAAAGAATTCTCCCGGACGGTACAAGATGGTGTCAAACTGCCCGGTTTCCGGATTTAACCTCTGTATGTATCCTTTCATGGTACCTATCCAGATGTATCCGTGTTTGTCTACCTTTACTGTATACACATTGTTCTCGAGAAGCTGGCTGTTACTTACTGTGTATTGTTTGATTTGCCCTTTCGAGTAGCATAGCAGTCCTTTCTGGAAGGTGCCTATCCATAGGCGGTTTTTGGAGTCGATGGATAAGTCGACTACAATATTGGCGGGAGTTGCTATCTTTTCGTATGAATCGGTCACTAGTGAACGTCGGATTAGTCCCGTACCGTCTGTTCCGTAGTAAATGTATTCCTGGCTGGTGTCTTCGCAGAAGGTCAGGATATCATCATATTCCAGGGATTTGTTGCATAGTATGATTTGGGACATGGGGCTATAATAGGAAATACCGTGTTTGAAATTCCCTATGTATATGGTTCCGTCTTTGTCCCGGTAAATGGTATTCAGATTGTTGCTGGCAATGGTGTGCGGTTTCAATGGATTGTGCACCAAGTTGGTAAGCGATTTGGTCAGGGTGTTGTAAACGAACAGCCCCATATGGCTGGTAAGTATCCATACGTTGCCGTCTCCCAGGTCGAGGATGCGTTGCACGCGATTGTACTGTATGTGAGTGTTATTGTTCAGGCTGATGTCCTCCCATTGCTGTGTAAAACTGTTCTTGTGCAAAAGTAGGCTGTTTTGGAAGGTGTATACCCATAGGCTTTCGTTTTGGTCTATGTAAATGTGTGGCTCATGATTCTCCAGCAAAGGTCTATAGATGGTGGGAATGGCTATTTCCTTGACTTCGGAAGTCTGCTTGCTGATACTGTATAGGGTACCGTTGGAGTACATTATATAAATGAACTGGACACCTATATAGAGGTTTGAAATCTTTTCAACTGCCAGTGGATAGGCTTTGATGGAGCTGTTGTCCATGCTTCGTATGTAAAGTTTGGAATAGTCGTAGGCCCAAAACTCATTCTTGGATGTTTTTCCCATCCTCAGAATGTTTTTACTGGGGATTTGCAGCCCATCGAGTATGGGTTTATAGTCATTGTCGAATTTACCGGTCTTATAATTATAGATACTATAGCCGCTGGAAGTCCTTATCCATACATTGTCGTCCGGTCCTTCGAAAATTTCGCTGATGGCATCGTCCGGCAGGTCGGAGTTGTTCTGGTAATACTGCTGGAAGGAGTAGCCGTCGTATTTGTTGAGTCCTGATTCTGTCCCCACCCAGAGGAATCCCCTATTGTCTCTGTAGATGCTTCGGACACTGTTGTTGGAGAGTCCTTCTGTTGTAGAGAGCTGCTTGAACATGACAGCCGGCGGGATTTCCGCTGAGTTACCTTGAACAGTAAGGAGGAAGGCCAGGTTGCATATAAGGAATAGGAGCAGTTGTTTCATGTATTTTCTTTATTAGAAGGATTAACAATATTGTAACTGCAAACTTAAATATAATCCTTCGAACGAGCAAGGAAAGATTTGCGTATTCGTGTGGGATGATATCCTCCGTTTGGTGAAAAATAGTATGCATTTTGTTTCCAATGGCCCTATATGGGTTCTATGAAACAAAACCGGATATTAAAAGACATTTTTAAGGCATCTGTGTTTCCTTTAAGAAAAATACATTTGCAGGCGAGATCATTTAAATCCTAATAGTATGAAGAAAGAACTTTTAGCAGTGGCGATGCTGTTGTTTGCCGGTGGCAATCTGTTGGCACAGCCACATGTCAATGACGGTACTTCGTATTTGATGAACCAACCTCTGGACATGAGTACCGATTTCCGTGACTTGAGTAATACCTTGTTTTTTGCAGATCACCTGGAGTCATTCGATGCCAAGTCGGGTGAAGGGCTGGTGAATTGGAAACGCGGGCATCTGATGCCCCGCCAAGCCTTCAATACCAACGGTGCACAGCCCCGTAAAATGAGAATGCTCGATTTCCCCTTCACTGCCTATGAAAATGACCCTAACCTCAAATTCAAGATTGACTTTGTAACTCCGCGTACGGTACGTATCCGTATGCTAACGACCCCGGTGGAACCCAAACCTGCCGCTTCCATCATGTTGGCAAAGGAACCGGGCAGGGATGGAAGCTGGAAAGTTACCGAGACGAATGACAAGATTATCTATTCCAGCGACTATGGAACCATTCAGATTAACAAGAATCCTTGGAGAATCGTCTTGAAGGATAAAGCCGGACGTATCTTGAGCCAGACTGCCGCTTTGAGCGACGCGGACTCTACGCAGGTAAAATATACGCCGTTCTGTTTTGTGAAGCGGGGAAGCGACAATGCTCGCCGCATCAATCCGGTATTTACCTTGACTGCAGATGAAATGATTTTTGGTTGCGGAGAGTCTGCCACTGGGCTGAACAAGGCCGGACAGAAGGTGAACTTGTTCGTTACAGACCCACAAGGGCCTGAGACGGACCAGATGTACAAACCGATTCCTTTCTTTATGAGTAACCGGGGATATGGTATGTTTATGCATACATCCGCTCCCGTGACTTGTGATTTTGGTGCTACCTATATTGGGCTGAACAAAATGTTCATGGGTGACGAGAACCTGGATTTGTTCGTTTTCTTCGGCGAGCCGAAAGATATTCTGGACGAGTACACCGATTTGGTAGGAAAGCCGGGCATGCCCCCCTTGTGGTCTTTCGGTACGTGGATGAGCCGTATTACCTATTTCAGTGAAAAGGAAGGTTATGATGTAGCGGCCAATATCCGTAAGAACAAGTATCCGTGCGATGTTATCCATTTCGATACCGGCTGGTTTGATGTGGACTGGCAGTGTGACTATAAATTCTCCGAGAACCGTTTCCAGAATCCACAGCAGATGTTGAAGGATTTGAGGTCTCAAGGTTTCCATGTATGTTTGTGGCAGTTGCCTTATTTCACTCCTAAAAACCGTTATTTCTCTGAACTGATAGAGAAAGACATGTATGTGAAAAATGGAAATGGTGAACTTCCCTACGAAGATGTGGTGCTTGATTTTTCCAATCCGGAAACAGTAAAGTGGTATCAGGACAAACTGGCGGGATTGCTGAATATCGGTGTCAGTGCCATTAAAGTAGACTTTGGCGAGGCTGCTCCACTGAATGGTATTTACGCTTCCGGCAAGAGCGGATGGTATGAGCATAACCTCTATCCGGTGCGTTATGATATGGCAGTGTCCGAGATAACCAAGAAGTTGCACAACGAGAATATAATGTGGGCACGTGCCGCATGGGCTGGTTCCCAGCGTTATCCATTGCATTGGGGCGGTGATGCTGCAACTACGAACACGGGTCTGCTGGGTACGCTTCGTGCAGGCTTGTCCTTCGGCTTGTCCGGTTTCTCCTTCTGGAGCCATGATATGGGCGGCTTTGTAAAATCCACTCCGGAGGACTTGTATTGCCGCTGGATACCGTTCGGTTTTCTTACTTCCCATACCCGCGCGCATGGGGCACCTCCGACAGAGCCGTGGTTGTACGACAGCAAGCGTGTGCAGGATGTCTTCCGCAAGAGTGCGGAGATGAAGTACCGTCTGATGCCTTATGTGTATGCTCAGGCTAAGGAATGTACAGAAAAGGGCTTACCGATGCTAAGAGCCTTGTTTGTAGAATTCCCCGATGATCCGGGAGCATGGAAAGTGGATGACGAGTATCTCTTCGGTTCGCAGATTCTGGTTGCCCCCTTGCTTGAATCCGGTATGACGGGCCGCACAGTTTACCTTCCCGAAGGAAAATGGATAGACTACCAGACAGAGAAAGTCTACGAAGGCGGATGGCACCGGATTGAAGCAGGCAGTCTGCCGATAATCATGCTGGTACGTGACGGTTCGGTACTTCCTCATCTGAAGTTGGCGCAGTCCACTGCTGAGATGGATTGGAGCAAAATGAGCCTGAAGGTATACAGTGCTGACAAGAAGCAGGCAGAAGGATTGGTTTGTCTACCTGCCGACAACCGTATTCAGGTTGTGAAAGTGGATTGTGGAAAGGCCAAACCGCAACTGTTGAACCAGATTGAAGGCACTTCCCTGAGTTTCTGAACTTAATCTTTGAAAATCTATATTGAATTCACCCCTGTCGGTATGGAAGAGAAAGGGATATAGTTACCGAAATCTGTGCCACTATGGTGGCACAGATGTGCCTTCCCAATGGCACGGCAGTGCCTCTATAGTGGCACAAAATTGTGTCGCATATCTTTTTCCCGATGTGCTTATGACCGGGGTATTTGTTAAACCTAAGTATTTAGTATTTATGAGAAATGTGATGAAGTATTTGGGTATCATGTCAGTATCGCTGGCATGTGCCGGACCTCTCTTTGCAACAAGCGTACAGCCGTTTGCAGGTGTCACTGTCGTACAGCAGAGTGTAGTTACTGTGAAGGGCCAAGTGGTGGATGAGAAAGGCGAGCCCATCATCGGTGCCAATGTCATTGTGGAAGGTACGACAAACGGTATGATTACCGATTTGGACGGTAACTTCTCCTTGCAGTGTCCCGTAGGTTCTACGCTGAAGACCAGTTACATCGGTTATCTGGCGCGAACGGTCAAAGTAACCGGGAATATGAATGCTCTGAAAATTACTTTAAAGGAGGATACCGAAACCTTGGATGAGGTAGTTGTTGTGGGCTACGGTACGATGAAGAAATCCGACCTCACCGGTTCTGTGGCTTCCGTGAATGCGGAGGAAATGATGAAGCGGAATCCGGTGAACTTGGGACAAGGTTTGCAGGGAGCTGCGGCAGGTGTATCTGTCATCCGTTCTTCCGGTGACCCGGAAGGAGGTTTCTCCATCCGTATCCGCGGTGTGGCAACCGTGAATGGTTCTGCCGACCCACTCTATGTAGTGGACGGTGTGCAGGTAGGAACTTCCATCGATTTCTTGAATCCTAATGATGTAGAGTCCATCGAAATTCTGAAGGATGCTTCGGCTACGGCAATCTATGGTACTCGCGGTGCCAATGGCGTCATTATGATTACTACCAAGAACGGTGGTAAGGGGAAGGCAAAGGTGAACTTTTCGGCCAACTATGCCCTCCAGTTCAATTCGAATAAGATTGATGTGGCTGATGCGGGCTTGTTTGCAAGTGCTGTACGTTCCGCCGTCAAGAATGACGGTATTGCCATGACCAATCTGGCATATGGCGAGGATTACATAGGCAGACTGAACAGCATTGACTGGCAGGATGAAATGTCACGCACGGCATTACAGCAGAACTATAACCTTTCTGCTTCGGGAGGCAGCGAAAATACCCAAGCCAACTTATCTCTGGGTTATTTGAACAACCAGGGTATCGTGATTGAGTCGAATTTTAAACGCTTGACGGCACGCGCTAATATCACTCACAAAGTGAAAGACTTTCTGCATGTAGGCTTGAACTTGAACTATGCACATTCGGAAAAGATGGGAGGAGGCAACCTGAGAAACTATGCACAAGCCATTCCAACCATGGATTATGTAGAGGACGGTGTTTTCTATTCCATGCCTATTGTGTTGCCCGACGGTACTTGGGGACATTACAAGAAAGAAGGCAATGGAGACGTGAACAAGGGAGCTGACAATCTGGTTGCTGCTGCCAAGACTGCCGACAGTATTAATAAATGGGACCGTATGCTTGCTAGTGCTTTCCTACAACTCGATTTGTACAAAGGGTTGACTTTCAAGACTATTGCCAGTTATAATTATTATACAAAAGGTTATAATGGCTATACAGCCTATAATGATAGAACCTTTGGAACTCAAGACCGTAAGGACTCGTTCTCGCTGAACCAGAGCCAGTCCACTTCACTCGGTCTGGAAGCGTTCTTGAACTATGACTGGTCCAATGAGCATCACCGCGTAAGTGCAATGGCCGGTTTCTCTACCAGCGATACGAACGGTGCCTGGCTGAATTCCAGTGCCAACGATTTCCCGGCAGACAACATCCGCAAAATTTCATTGACCAATGACCCATCGTCTAAGCAAACGGATGGTGGGCTGGATTTGAAGACAAGATTCCTTTCTTACTTCGGCCGTCTGACTTATACTTTGAACGACCGCTATATTGTGACTGCAACGGTACGCCGCGACGGTTCTTCGAACTTTGGTGCCGGCAATCGTTATGGTACATTCCCTTCCGCTTCTGTAGCTTGGCGTCTTTCCGAGGAAAAGTTCATTAAGGATTTAGAACTGTTCAGTAACTTGAAGTTGCGTGCCGGATGGGGACAGACCGGTAATGCGGGCAATGGTACCAACTTGTCCATAGCACAGTTGTCTTCGGCAAATGCAATGTACTGGTTCTTTAATGGTTCGAGTGTGATTAACGGTGCCGGTATTGCCCAGCAGAAAGAAATTGATACCAACCTGAAATGGGAAACCAATGAGCAGACAAATATCGGTATTGACTTTGCCTTTATGAACAATGAGCTTTCTTTCTCTGCCGATTACTTTATCCGTGACGCAAAGGATCTGCTTCTGTATCGCCAGATTCGTCCTTCCACCGGTTTCTCCAATGTCTATACTAATGCGGGACATATCCGTAACTCAGGTTTCGAGTTTACTGCTGCGTGGAACAAGAGCTTCAGCGATTGGAATATCGGCATAAGACTGAATGGGTCTACCCTGAAGAACGAGGCTATTGAAGTCGGCGATCCGATATTCAGCAAGTCAGGTTCAGCACAAGATGGCGACAACTGGGACAACCACTCCATTACACAGAACGGCTATCCTGTAGGTTCCTACTATGGCTGGAAGGTAGAAGGCATTTTCAGAACCCAGGCCGAAATTGATGAAATGAATAGGCTGGCGGTTGAAAAGGGAGTTGAAAGTGGTGTATATCAGGACAAGACTACCCAGCCCGGCGACTATAAGTTTGTTGATTTGAATGGTGACGGGCAGATTACCGATGCCGACCGTACTGTTATAGGCAATGGATATCCCAAGTTCACTTACGGAATGAACCTTACCGCTTCCTGGAAAAACTTTGATTTCTCGATGAACTTGTACGGTGTAGCCGGTATGGATATCCTTTCTTATTCTTCGGCCCGCTTGACCTCAGTCTATGCACCCGACGGCGGTTATCAGAATGTACTGAAGGAATATATCAATAATGCATGGTCATCTTCGAATACCGGCGCCAAATATCCGCGTATCACCAAGACAGACTATAATAAGAACATGCGTGTGTCCGACGCCTACATCCAGAAGGGGGATTATCTGAAGATTTCAAATATTCAGATAGGATATACATTCCCGAAGAATGTGCTGAAACCGGTGAAAATGGAAAATGCACGCGTATTTGCCAGTGTCGACAATGTATGTACCATCTCTTCGTACAATAAGTTCGGCGATCCGGAAGTTGGTGACTCCAATGTATTGTATTCGGGATTTGACGGAGGACGTTATCCGTTCCCGATGTCGGTTACTTTCGGTCTGAGTGTACAGTTCTAATACTAACGGATAAAAAATATGATTATGAAAAACTTATATAAACTGTTGATCGGTGTGCTGGCCTTAAGCACCGTAACGTCTTGTGACGATTATTTGGAAGTGGATCATTACGATATTCTTCCGGCAGATTTCATGTTTAAAACGGAGGAGAATGTCCTTTCCGGATTGAACGGACTTTATGATACCTTTTATACGGACCAGCACGGTTCCGGTGATGACGAAACATGGGGATTCAAGCCTCAGGTATTTGCTGCCAACCATTCTACGATGGACTGTCAGGCTTCCGGTTGGGATGCGGAATGGCAGCGTCATGCCTGGAAACCCGATAAGGGTTCCCTGGAGACTGCATGGCGGATGAGTTATCGTGCAGTGGACCGTGCAAACCGTTTCCTGGCTGGCCTGGAGACGGCGGATGCCTCTATATTTGCGGACAGCAATTCCAAGACCGTTTATGAAGCGCAAGCACGTGCCATCCGCGGTTATAACTACCTTTACCTGACGAAACTTTTCGGAAGGGTACCGATGTTGCTTACCGGTGAAACCTATACTACTTCGGTAGGAAAGGCACGTCCGGAATCCGTGGATGAGACTTATGCGGCTATCGAGGAAGATTTGTCTTTTGGACGCGACCATCTGGACTGGTTACCCATGAATGGTGAATACGGACGTATAACCAAGGGGTTCTGCAAAGCTTATTTGGCCGAGCTGTATATGTTGAAGAAAGACTTTACGAAAGCCAAGACGGAACTAAAGGATATAGTGGACAGTGGAACCTATTCATTGGAGCCCTGCTTCGGTAACCTGCATGCCTGGGATACACATTGGACCAAAGAATCTGTATTTGAGGTGATGTATCATGAACAAGGATATATGGGCTGGGGAGCCGATTCGTCTTCAGATGCCATGATGTGGTACGGATATATGTGTGCGGCACCCGAATGGGGAGGCTGGGGGTCTCTCTGTCTTTCTTGGGAGTTTGTACGTTCCTTTGAACCGGGTGACAAACGCCGCCAATACTCTGCTGTTGCCAAAGGGGATACGCATCCCATTACCGGGCAGACTGTAGGGGTGACAAGTGGTTTTGACGGTCTTTTCCAAGGTTCCGAAAATATGCCTACTGTTTATTCCTTGAAATACTGGAGATGCAAGCCAGGTGAGAACAACAAAGTATTCAATCCTATTTCGTTGACTTTGAAGCGTTATGCAGGCATCATGCTCGACTATGCAGAATGTTGTTTCGAGACAGGTGACAACGCTACCGGATGGAACATGATACGTCAGATACGTAACCGTGCTTGGGGTAATTTGGAGATGGGAGCGACGATGATTGACCTACCCGCCGACATGTTGAATACCCAGACGGTGGAAGTGCCGGATGCAGAGACCTATTATACAAGCTATAAAGCAGCCAAAGGCTATACTTCTCCGGTATGGAAGGTGGCGCTGATTATAGAGCGTCGCCATGAATTCAATGCCGAGTTCTCGCTTTACCATGATTTGTGCCGTATGGGTATGTGCAAAGAATGGTTTGCCGCCGAATATCCGAAGACAGCAGCCAACTCTTCACAAGAGGCTTGTCTGCAGACTGGTGACTCATTCCGTTTCTTTGAGCACGAGGCTTATCAGGAAATCTTCCCGATTCCGACGAATGAGATTCTGACCAACCCGCTCATCAATCAGGCTGACCAGAATCCGGGATATTGATAAATTATAAATAAACACTTAATAATAAAATATTTGTGAGTGAAATGTCAGGCACCAGTAGTTGTTGTGATAGACGTCAGCGTCTGTCGTGATGAAAGCCGGTGTCTGACATGACAAACACCAGTACTTGAGACGACGAACACCAGTCTCTGATAAACGGGGAATTAAACAAGGAAAAGTTTGATGGTTTTAGAGAATAATTATGGAAAGGAAGATGTTTTATTGGATAGCACTGCTGGTTGCGTCTTGTCTGGCAGGCTGCCGGTCGCATTCAGGGGAGACAGATATGCAGACACGCATGCGTACAGAGATTGTCACGAATGTCAGGGACAGCGTGTTGCCGTTTTGGATGGATTATGCAGTGGCTCCCGACAGCGGTTTTTATGGAACTGTATTGCGGAATGGTACTCCGGTAGTGGATGCTCCGAGAGGAGGGGTTCTGAATGCCCGGATTCTGTGGAGTTTTTCTGCCGCATACCGTACGTTTAAGGATGAGGCTTATCTGAAGCTTGCGGATAAATCGCAACGCTACTTCATTGATACATTTATAGACAAGGAACATGGTGGGGTATATTGGCTGGTCAATCCTGACGGTGAGGTGCTGAATGCTTCCAAATATACGTATGCCATGACCTACGCCATCTATGGGCTGGCTGAACACTATCTGGCAACAGGTAACAGCGAGAGTCTGGATATGGCTGTCGGTTTATATCATACCTTGGAGGAGAAAGGCCGCGAACCGCAATATGACGGTTATGTGGAATCTTTTACTGAAGATTGGAAACAACTGGATAATTATGATAACAATGCATCCAAGACTATGAATGCGCATTTGCACGTGCTGGAAGCTTATACCCTTTTATATCAATGCTGGAAAGACGACGGACTGAGGAAAAGACTCAAGTTCTGCGCCGAGTTGTTTATGGACCGTATTTATGACTCTTCAAGGAGGCATTTTAATTTGTTCTTTGATAATGCATGGAACAGTCTGGTTGAGATGGACTCTTATGGACATGATGTAGAGGCGGGATGGCTGCTTTGTGAGGCTGCCCGTGTGTTAGAAGACCGGCAACTGATGGATAGGGCGAATCGGCTTGCGCTGGATGTGACGGATGCTTGCTTGGTGGAAGGACTGAGTGACAAAGGGTATATGATGTATGAAAAGAAGGGCGGAAGAACAACCGGGCATGCCTCATGGTGGGGCCAGATTGAAACGATGATAGCTTGTGTCAATGCCTGGCAAATCAGCGGGAATGACGTTTATCTGCAATCGGCCGATACGGTTTGGACTTTCGTAAAGGACTGTATGATAGACCGGGAATACGGTGAATGGTACAGTGATTGTTTTGATGGAGAACCCAAGAAGGATACTCCCAAAGTGAGTATGTGGCGTTGCCCGTATCATACGGTACGCTTGGGAGTAGAAATACATAATCGTTTAAAATAGTATTTATGAAGAAATTTATAGCAGGTGCAGCATCACTGATGCTTTGTATGGGGCTGCACGCCCAGGATTTCAGAATCAATCCATCGGGATATTTTGAGAATGGCGGGGCCAATGTGATGGTGTTCAGTGACGTCTACCCTGAAGGACACCAGGGAGGACTGACCCTTGTTTTGAATGGAGACCGCAGGGCTGCCAATGGAGATGTGCGCTTTGAAATCTCGCAAGGGCAATGGCAGGGATTGCCCAAGATGAGAAGCCGGGTGGTGGATGAGGCTGACAATGAAATCCGTGTCACATTGAGTTATCCGGATTCGGCCAAACACATGGCAGGCTTTAATCCGATGCTTTATCCGGATTTTGTTTTTGGCTATACCATTAAGGTCAAAGGCGAGAAGGATTATCTGGTATTGACCGTTGATTTGGACCAACCGGTGCCCGAGCGGTTTGCCGGCAAGTTGGGCTTTAATCTGGAATTGGTACCTTCCACTTTGCTGGGCAAGCCGTGGATTATGGACAACCGGACGGGAGTCTTTCCCCACCAGGCGATGGGGCCCACCATGAAACAGTCTTCCAATATGGAGCATATCGGAGATTTCAACCCTGACGGGAAAGCTGATTTGGACCAGTTGCTGTTGGATAGAAAGACTTATAACCCGATGATTGCCGATGATATCGTCTCTGCTCCTTTGGCCGCAGGGAAAAAGTTTGTACTCAATCCTCAGGATGATTTGGCAAAGATTACGATTGAAAGTGAGAAAGGAGACTTGCTGCTGTATGATGGAAGGATAAATCATAACAACGGTTGGTTTGTGCTCCGTTCGGAGTTCCCGGCAGGGACAAAGGAAGGTGCGGTGAAATGGATAATCCGTCCGACAGTCACTAAAGACTGGCGTTATGCACCGGTGGTGCAAGCCTCTCAAGTAGGTTACCATCCTGGACAGAAGAAAGTGGCTGTCATAGAGTTGGATAAACGGGATACAGACTTCAAGCAACCTGCCCTTTATCGCATTGCTGCCGATGGCAGGAAACTGGTAAAGCAGCAGGCTGCCAAGGATTGGGGAGATTTCCAACGCTACCACTATCTGCAGTTCGATTTCACGGAAGTGACGGAAGAAGGGCTCTATCAGGTAATGTACGGCGATGCTGCTTCTCCGGTGTTCCGCATTGCCAAAGATGTGTGGGACAAGGGTATCTGGCAGGCAGAGGTGGAATACTTTTTGCCGGTACAGATGTGCCACATGCGTGTGAACGAAAAATACCGTGTATGGCATGACTTCTGTCATCATGACGATGCACGTATGGCCAAAACCGATATCAACCATATAGACGGATATACTCAGGGAACCTCTACTCTTTGTAAGTACCAGCCGGGTGATTTGGTTCCAGGGCTGAATGTGGGTGGATGGCACGATGCGGGGGACTATGACCTGCGTGTGGAATCCCAGGCAGGCGAGGCCTATATACTTGCCATGGCTTGTGAGAACTTTGGTACCTATTGGGACGAGACTTCCATAGATTTTGAAAAGAAGATAGTCGAGATTCACCAGCCGGATGGAAAGAATGACTTGTTGCAGCAGGTGGAAAACGGTGCTTTGACGATAGTGGCGGGTTGGAAGGCTCTGGGGCGTCTCTACAGAGGGATTCTGTGTCCTACCGTACGCCAGTATGCACACTTGGGTGATGCGTCGGCCCATACAGACCATGTCAGTGGGACTGCCGACGACCGCTGGGTGTTTACGGAAGACAACCCTGGTAGGGAACTTCAGGTAGCCGCTTGGCTGGCAGGTATTTCACGTGTCTTGAAGGGACATAACGATGCATTGGGAGCGGATTGTCTGGAGATAGCCCGTGAATTGTTCAGGATTACCCGCTGCGACAACAACCGGGTGCTGACAGCCAAGGTACATGCTGCCGTAGAACTTTATCTGGCGACAAAGGAAGTGGAGTACCGTGATTTCGTTTTGCAGCAGCAGGATTTCATCTGCAAGAATATCCGTCAGACGGGTTGGTTCATCGGACGTTTCGACAAAGCTGTGAGAAATGCACGTTTCAGCAAGGCTGTTCGCAAAGCACTGCCGGAGTTGCAGGCTATGTATCAGGAGTATAGCAGTAAAACTCCGTATGGAGTGCCGCATGACAGAGGTAACCGTTCTTCCGGTTCATGGGAACCCCAGCATCTGGGCTACAATTACTGTTACCTGCATGCTGCCTATCCTGACTTGTTTGCACCGGACTATATTTTCAATGCTGTCCAATACCTGCTCGGTATGCATCCGGGACGTAATCAGGCAGCGTTTGTAACGGGAGTCGGTGCCGAAACGATGAAAGCCGCCTATGGTGTCAACCGTGCCGACTGGTCTTATATTCCGGGTGGAGTGTCTCCGGGTACAAATCTGATTCGTCCCGACTTGCCCGAATTACTTCATTTCCCGTTCTTATGGCAGGAAGGTGAGTACTGTTTGGGCGGACATGCTACGTGGTTTATGTATATGGTATTGGCATCTCAGAAAATATTGAATGGTAATGAACAGTAAAATAAAGGTAGATAAGTTTGTAATTGTAGCTTTTCTGCTCTGCATGGTCTGCACTATGGCCATGCAGGCAAAAGCTTATGACAATTTTAAGGTATCGGTCTATGTACGTGCCTACGAGGTAGACAAGATGAAGGACATCCATTGGCTGGATTCGACTTGGAATGTGATTTCACAACAGTTGGAAGTGGACAAGATTTATTTGGAAACACATCGTGATTTACTGATTGTGGATGACGCCACCCTGGAGCAAGCTAAGAAATTTTTCCATGACCGGGGAATAGAGACTGCCGGAGGAATTACCTACACCATCAACGAGGCGAACAGTTTCGAGACGTTCTGCTATTCCAATCCCGAGCATCGTGAGATGGTGCGAAAGATTGCAGAACATACGGCAAAGCACTTTGACGAGTTTATTCTGGATGACTTTTTCTTCACCAGTTGCAAGTCGGACATAGAGATAAAAGCCAAAGGTACGCAGAGCTGGACGGAATACCGTTTGAAGCTGATGACTGAAGCCGGGCGCGACCTTGTGCTGAAACCTGCCAAGAAGGTGAATCCTCGTGTAAAGGTAATCATCAAGTATCCCAACTGGTACGACCATTTCCAAGGTTTGGGCTTTAATCTGGAGGAAGGTCCCCAACTCTTTGACGGTGTCTGGACGGGTACCGAAACAAGGGACCCTGCCGGCAACCAGCATCTGCAGAATTATCTAAGCTATAATATTATCCGTTATTTTGATAATCTGCGTCCGGGCTACAATGGTGGAGGATGGGTGGACTCCGGTGGACTGAATCTGGGTATGGACCGCTATGCTGAGCAGCTGCATCTGACCATGCTTGCCAAGGCTCCCGAAATCATTCTCTTTGCCTATAACCAGCTTCTGGGCGTGAAGTTGTCTCCCAGGTTCCGTACCCCTTGGCAGGGCATGGGCACCAGCTTTAATTATGATGAGATGACTGCCCCTATCCGGCAGAAGAACGGAACTTCCATAGAGCCTACCACCATGGCACGCATTGCGGATGTTGTATTGAAACAGACTGATAAACTGGTAGGTAAGTTGGGTAACCCCATTGGCATCAAGTCCTACAAGCCTTTTCATGTGGCGGGTGATGATTTCTTGCAGAATTATCTGGGCATGATAGGTTTGCCGATGGATATACGTCCCGTTTTTCCGAAAGACCAACAAGTGGTGCTGCTGACTGCCCAGGCGGCTCAAGCTCCGGAGCTCATGACCGACATTAGGAAGCAATTGCAAAGCGGACGGGATGTGGTGATTACAAGCGGCTTGCTGAAAGCCATTCCTGAAAAAATTGCCGAAATAGTAGAGTTGCGTTGTACCGATTTGAAAGCTCTTGTCAATGATTTTGGCCGATATGGACAAGCCGGACGCGATTTATTGATACCGCAGGTTCAGTATTATACGAATGATGCTTGGGAAGTAGTCAGTGCGGGCCGTCCGTTGACGGGAGGAGTATCGGGGTATCCTATTTTGTTGAGAGCTCCCTATGCCGCCGGCAATCTATATGTATTGACCATTCCCGATGATATGGGAAATTTATATGATTTTCCGGCAAAAGCCTTGAATGAGATTCGCCGCATTATGAGTAGGGATATGGATATCTATCTGGAGGCTCCCTCCAAAGTCGGATTGTTTGTGTATGACAATAAAACACTGGTGGTGGAGAACTTCAATGATGAACCGGTGGAAGTGCGTATTGTTACCGATGATGAGGTGACGAGGTTGGAAAATCTGGAGAATGGGGATATTCTGGCTCCCCTTCCTGCCGAACCCGTACAGAGCAGGCGTCCGGTGACACCAAAGAACTCTTTCCGTTTGTCATTACTACCCCATTCGTATAAGGCTTTCCAATATAAATGACGGGTAAGAAGATTGTCGGATAGTTATTCGGAAGGGTAACGGGAGGTCGGTTCTACAATGGGCCGGCCTCCTTTGCTTCCAGTCATCCGTGAGAATGCTTGTGTTCTTTCAATATCCTGTGCGGCAGTGTCCCGTGCCCCAGCAACTCTATCGGGCAGTTGAAGTTGCGTTCCAGCCATTCTTCCGTAACGCCGGTATCGGGATGGTAGTCCAGGGTTTCGTTGACGCAGGCAATGGACTTGACTTGCTGCAACACCGTGCCGATGTCGTGGCTGACGAGAATAATGGCGCAATCCTTGTTTATCTCTGCCAGCAGTTCGTAGAGGCGGGCTTCGAAACGCTTGTCGATGTATGTGCTGGGTTCGTCGAGAATCACCACCTGCGGGTCGGAGATGATGGCACGGCCCAGGAGGGCACGTTGCAACTGTCCGCCGCTCAAAGCGCCGATGGCACGCTGCTCCATGCCTTCCAGCCCCATGCGGGCTATCACGGCAGAGGCTTTCTCGCGGTGTCGGGCGGTGAAGCGTGAAGCCAGCGGCTTCTTGCTGCTGAGTCCTGAAAGGATGACCTCCTCTACGGTGATGGGAAATTTCCGGTCGATGCTGCTGTACTGGGGCAAGTAACCCATGGATAGTTGACAATTGACAGTTGATAATTGACAATTGGCAATTTCGGAGGGGGATGGGGGGCAGGAGTGATATAGAATCTCCCCGGTAGTGGGTTTCAGCAGTCCCAGTATACATTTGATAAGGGTAGTCTTTCCACCACCGTTGGGACCGATGATACCCAGAAAATCACGTTCGTAGATAGTCAGGTTTATATTATGCAGTACGGTCCGGTTATCGTATCCGGCGCTGAGGTTCTTTATCTCTATAATGGGGGATGCAGGCATAGCTTCTTCTTCGTTAAATGGACAGAATCATCGTTTACTCTTTTACAAGCGCTCTGGTCGTATTCATCATCTCCTCCTCCCAGTCGTATGAGAGGGGATTGATAGCCACTACC
>ENA-ORSS01001552-ORSS01001552.1-human-gut-metagenome-genome-assembly--contig:-NODE-1552-length-23150-cov-4.406885_pt1 | contig 23150 bp, 23 predicted proteins | sample MGYA00241899_ERZ509162 | MGnify/ENA primary metagenome ERZ509162 (study PRJEB26280, sample SAMEA2338641) | human gut metagenome | biome: human gut; feature: human-associated habitat; material: faeces... | reverse complement strand
AGAGCCATGCTGCGCTTATACTTGATCGCCTTCGCCGCCATCTTGTGCGCCAGATGGACGAGCGATTCCTCGCGCTTGCTGCGGTAGCCCTCAGCGTCCACGCTGATGTGCATCCGCTTGTCGCTGCCGCGGTTGACAGCATAGTTCACAAGGTGCTGGATGGCGTCGAGCGTTTCACCGCGGCGGCCGATCACGGCGCCCATATCGGGGCCGTCAAGCTTGACTTCCAGCCCGCCGCCTTCGCGTTCGGAAATGTCGATGGTGCATTCCACGCCCATGCGCTCGAGCAGACCGCGGAGGAAGCTCTCGACTTCCTTTTCCTGGCTCCCGGCGGCGTACTGGCGAGGCTCGGCCTTCTTCGGCTCGCTCTTTTGGGCGGTTTCGGGCTTCTTCGCCGGGGCTTTGACCGGCTGGGTCTTCACCGGCGTGGGCTCGCTCTGCCCGTCGTCATAGCTGACGCGGACGCGCGCCGGAACGGCGCCGATGCCCAGAAACCCGCTGCGGCCCAGCTCGAGGATCTCATAGGTGATGTCGTCCTCGGTGAGCTTGAGCTGCTCCAGAGCGGCGCGGATGGCCAGCTCCTTCGTTTTGCCGGTGGTCTCTATGGATCGAATCATGTGTGTTTTACTCCTTCTCTTCGGCGGCGGGAGCTTCGGTCGTTTCCTCGGCGGTCTCGACCGTTTCGACAGTCTCGACGGCTTCCGTTTCGGCGAGCTTTGCCTTCGCCTCTTCGAGATCGGCCTCGCTCGCGGCAGCGGCTTCGGCAGTCTCGGCGGCGGCTTCCGCCTCGGTCACGTCATAGCGGTCCGCCACATAGGCACGGCCGCGGGCAAAGCGGCGGGTGCCGACCTGCGAGGCGGGCAACTCCGCGCCCGGATTCTTCGCGGCGCGCTCGGCGGCGCGGATCGCAGCAAGACGCTGCTCCTCGGCGTTGCGCTCCTGCGCGGCGAGACGCTTCTTGCTCGTGTTGGCGTTGACCTGCGTCTTGCCCTCGGCTTTGAGACGCTCGGTCTCGGCGCGCTTGGCTTCCATCTCGGCGTCCTTCTTGCGCTGCGCCTCGTTGAACTCGGCCATTTCCGCGTCGAGCTTCGTCTTGTAGTAACGGTTGAGAATGGCTTCCTGAATGATGCCGAGCACGCTCTGCTCGATCCAGTACAGACCCATGGACACCGGCATGATGAAGCAGATGTAAATACTCATCAGCGGCATCACGAGGTTCATGGTCTTGCTGGTCTGGGCGGTCTGGGCATCCTGCGGGGGATTCATCTTCTGGGAGAGCATCGTCTGGAGAATGGTAAGTCCGGCGGAGATGAACGGGATGAGGAACATCAGCAGCGCGATGTACCAGAGGCCGTTCTGCCATTCCGGAGTGTTCCAGAACATGAGCGACGGCTTCTCGATCATGTTGAGACCGAGGAAGTGGAAGTTGATGTTCTTAAGCTTGTCGGCGAACTCCGCCACGCCGGGGTTGGAGACGATATCGGCAAAGTGCTCGTGCAGCACGTTGGCGATGGTCATCTGGGAATAGACGTCCGTCTTGGCGGGAGCGGTGTAGTAGCCGAGCTGGGTCACAACGTCCGTGAGCGTTGTGATATTCTCCTGGGTGAGCTTCATCAGCGCAACGAGCGGCTGACGAACCACGGAGTAGAGGATGATGACGATCGGGAAGGGGATCAGCGTCCACAGGCAGCCGGACATCGGGTTGATCTTGGCTTCCTTATAGAGCTTGGCGACCTCTTCCTGATACTTCTGCTTGTTGGTGGCGTAACGCTTCTCCAGCTCCTTCACGCGGGGCGTGAGCATGGTGGTGCGCATCATGCTGTGCTTGCTCTTCATCTGGAAGGGCAGCATGATGAGCTTCACGAGGAGACCGAAGAGAAGGATCGCTCCGCCGTAGCTGTTGCAGATGTTGTAGAAGAACAGCAGCACGGAGCCGAAAATTTTGATCATAATCATAGAAGATAACTCCCGTCTTTCTGCGTTGCCCGTTCAGGGCACAGGGTCATAAAAATCGTGTTCGCCGGTATGGAACGGATGGCACCGGCAGATGCGCTTGAATGCGAGCCAGCCTCCCTTGGCAGCGCCGTATTTCTCGATGGCTTCCAGCGCGTACTGGGAGCATGTCGGGATAAACCGGCAGCAGGGAGGCTTTCGGGGAGAGATATTTTTCCGGTAAAATCGGATGAGCCAGAGAAGAACGGCTTTCACTGGGCAGTATCCTCCGGCAGCAGTGAGAGCTTGCGGCAGGCGCGGAGAAAATCCCGCTCCAGCTCGCTGTAGGCAGCGGTGACGCTGCGCGAGCGCGCGACAACAACGAGCTCCGCGCCGCGGCGCAGCTCGGCTTCGTGGAGACGGTAGATCTCCCGCAGACGCCGCCGGACGCGGTTTCGCGTCACGGCGTGGCCGAGCCGGGTGGTGACGGTGAAGCCCACGCGGTTGCCGTCGGTCTTTATCCGGCGGGTATACACGACGAGCGTCGGCGTGACCGCGCTTTTGCCCTTGGCGTAGAGGCGGCGGAACTCGTAATTTTTCTTAATTGTCTCGGTATGCTCCATTGGCGCTCACGTCCCTTTCACCGGAGGAAGAGATCGCTCCCGGCGAGAGGGTGCTCAGGCGGAGAGTTCCTTGCGGCCCTTGGCGCGGCGTGAAGCCAGCACGCGGCGGCCGTTCTTTGTTGACATTCTCTCGCGGAAACCGTGCTTGTTCACTCTCCTTCTGTTGTGAGGCTGAAATGTTCTTTTCATCGTCCTTATTTTTATTTATTGTTATTATTCGTACACTTTGGGGTGCAAAGGTAGTCATTTTTTTTCGAACCCACAAAACTTTGGGCCTTTTTTAGCCAAAACTTTTGCCATAAGCCCGCTCTTTTGTGCCCGCGAGGTGGCGCGTGGCATCAAAAAACGCAAAAATTCCTTTGCTGTTCACTTGATTTTCAGTAACTTTGCAGCCGCTTAGGAAAGTTTAAACGAAACAGTAAAACAATAAAAACAATGATTAACTCACAGGAAATTAAGAAAGGCACCTGCATACGCCTGGACAACCAGGTGTGGGTATGCATCGACTTCCAGCACGTAAAGCCCGGCAAAGGCAACACAGTGATGCGCACCAAGCTGAAGAACGTCACCGACGGCCGTGTGCTCGACCGCACCTTCCAGGTAGGCTTCAAGCTTGAGGACGTGCGCATAGAGCGCCGCCCCTACCAGTATCTCTACGAGGATCCCACCGGCCGCATATTCATGAACCAGGAGACCTTCGAACAGATACCCATAGCCAACGACCTTGTAATAGGCAGCGAGTACATGAAAGAGGGCGACGTGGTCGAGGTTGTCACCGACACTACCGACGGTACCATACTCTACGCCGAGATGCCCGTGAAGACCAACCTGCGCGTGGCCCACAGCGAGCCCGGCATCAAGGGCGACACGGCCACCAACGCCACCAAGCCCGCCACGCTCGAGACAGGCGTCGAGATACGCGTGCCGCTGTTCATCAACGAGGGCGACCTCATACAGGTTGACACCCGCGACGGCAGCTACCTCAGCCGCGTGAAGGAATAAGGCTGCGCCACGGCGCGACATATACCGCCCGCCACCACAGGCAAGGCGGCACTCATGGCAATGCACAATCCATAATCTGCCGATTATGCGGATTATGGGCTGTGCATTTTCAGGATAAGGGCAGGGCCCAAAGCTCGGGCCCGCCCACCACCACAACCCTAAAGCCCGGCGCCAAGCCGACCAACAGACATGACTAACTGCGAATACTCCATCATCGTACCCGTATACAACCGCCCCGACGAAGTGGCCGAGCTGCTCGAGAGCCTCACCGCGCAGACAGTGAAAGACTTTGAGGTCATAATAGTGGAAGACGGCTCCGAGCGCGACTGCCGGGCTGTGGCCAAGCAGTATGCCGGCAAGCTCGACGTCAGATACTTTGCCAAGAAGAACTCCGGGCCGGGGCCCAGCCGCAACTACGGCGCCGAGCGCGCCAAGGGCGAGTGGCTCATAGTGCTCGACTCCGACGTCGTGGTGCCGCCGGGCTACCTGCAAGCCATTGCCGACGAACTGGCCTCCGCGCCGGCCGACGCCTTTGGCGGGCCCGACCGCGCCCACCCGTCGTTCACCGACACGCAGAAGGCCATAAGCTACTCGATGACAAGCTTCTTCACCACCGGGGGCATACGCGGCGGCAAGAAAAAGCTCGACAAGTTTTACCCAAGGTCGTTCAACATGGGCGTGCGCCGCGATGTCTACCTGCGGCTCGGGGGCTTCTCGAAGATGCGCTTCGGCGAAGACATCGACTTCAGCCTGCGCATTGTCGAGGCGGGATGCCGCTGCCGCCTGTTCCCCGGGGCATGGGTGTGGCACAAGCGTCGCACCGACATGCGCAAGTTTTTCCGCCAGGTATACAACAGCGGCATAGCCCGCATCAACCTGCAGAAAAGGCACCCGGGCTCGCTCAAGCTCGTCCACCTGCTGCCCACGGTGTTCACGGTGGGCGTAATGGCCCTCTTGCTGACGTCGGCCGCCGGCAGGCTGCTCATGCACTACGACGACCCGCACCGCTGGTACTGGCTCTGCGCCGCGCCGTTGCTGCCCATACTGGCCTACTGCGCCATCATAGCGGCCGACTCGGCCGTGCGCAACAGGAGCCTGAAGATAGGGCTGCTGTCGGTGGGCGCCGCCTTCGTGCAGCTCATGGGCTACGGATTCGGATTCATCGAGGCATGGTGGAAGCGGTGCATATTGGGCAAAGACGAGTTCCAGGCTTTCGAGCGCAATTTCTACAAATAGCCACGCAGGACGGGCAAGCAAGGGCATGGGAAACAACAACGACAACACCCCACGGGACGAGGCACGGCCCAGGCTCACCATAGCCGACTGGGCCGAAGACGACAGGCCGCGCGAGAAGCTGGCACTAAGGGGGCCGGCGGCACTGTCGAACGCCGAGCTGCTGGCCATACTCATAGGCTCGGGCTCGGCGGGAGAAAGCGCTGTGGAGCTGACCAAGAGAGTGCTCAACGACTGCCGCAACAACCTCAACACGCTCGGCAAGCTCTCGATTGCCGAGCTGACACGGTATAAAGGCATGGGGCCGGCCAAGGCCATCACGATACTCGCGGCATGCGAACTGGGCAAGCGGCGACAGATGGAGAAAGCCGAGGAACGCCCCGCCCTCGGGTCGGCCACTGCCATTTACAACCACCTGCACCCACTCATGCAGGACCTCGACACCGAAGAGGCCTGGATACTGCTGATGAACCAGAACTTCAAGCTGATAAAGCGCGAGCGCATATCGCACGGCGGCATAAGCGAGACGGCCGTCGACGTGCGCATCATCATGCGCGAGGCGCTGCTCAACAACGCCACCGTGGTGGCGCTGGCCCACAACCACCCGAGCCAGAGCCCGAGGCCGAGCAAAGACGACGACAGGATAACGCAAAAGCTCAACGACGCCTGCGGCACCATGCGCATATTCTTTGCCGACCACGTGATAATAACCGACGGACGCTACTACTCATACCGCGAAGAGGGACGGCTGTGATGCCACCCGCAACATCACGGCCAAAAGCCACGTTAACTTTATTTAATCCAAGACGAAGCAAGCATCGCACGCAAACAGAGTTATATAGGCAGATGACAATGACAAAAACGACACTGACATGAAAAAAATTGCAACAGCCCTGTTAAGCGTGTGGCTCTTGGCTACGGCCGCCACACTGCAGTCGTGCGACAACGACGACGATGACTACTACATCTATCCCTACGCCAGGCCCACGGCCATTGTGACCGTGAAGCCCAACGCCGACAACTCTTCGTTCTACCTGCAGGTGGACGACTCGACAACGCTCATACCGACCAACATGAAGGTGTCGCCCTTCGGCAACAAGGAGGTGAGGGCGCTGGTAAACTGCACACCAACGGAAAACCCTACGGCCCACCAGGGGCAAACGGTGACCATAAACTGGATTGACAGCATACTGACCAAGCCCACCGTTGCCAACCTTGCCGAGAAAAACGATTCGGCCTACGGCAACGACCCCGTGGAGATAGTAAACAGCTTCGAGACCGTGGCCGAAGACGGCTACCTCACGTTGCGCTTCCGCACACGGTGGGCCTCGGGCAGGCCGCACAGGGTGAACCTGGTGCACCGCACTGACGTCAACACCCCATACCTGCTGCAGTTCTACCACGACGCGGCCCCCGAGTCGGCCGCAGGCCCCGTGGCCGACGGACTCGTGGCGTTCAGGCTCGACAGCACGTTCAACGAACCTGACACGACAATAAACATCACGCTACAGTGGAACTCATACAGCGGCACAAAGACGCACACGTTCAAGTATAAGCCGCGGAAAGACTGACACCGCCCTAAAGAAAAAGTGAGCACACCATACGAGAACACAAAGGAAGACAGCGAACAGAACCTGGCCAACGGTCTGCGCCGGGGCGACACCACAGCCGTGGCACGCTTCTACACCATGCACGCCCCGTACCTCGCCGGGGTGTGCTCACGCTATGTGGCCTCACCCGACGACACCAAGGACGTGTTTCACGACGCCATGGTAAAGATAATGCAACACGCCGGGGAATTCAGCTACAGGGGGCCGGGCTCGCTCAGGTCATGGGCAACACGAATAGTGGCCAACGAGGCCGTCAACTTCCTGAGGGCAAGGCGAAAGACCGACTTCGCTTCGCTTGACAACATGCCGGACACACCCGACGAACCGACGCCCGACGTGACGGAAATAACACCTGAAGAAATACACAGCTTGATACGCAAACTGCCCGACGGCTACCGCACGGTGTTCAACCTCTACGCCATCGAGGGCAAGTCGCACCGCGAAATAGCCAACATGCTCGGCATCAAGGAAGCATCATCGGCATCTCAATACCACAGAGCAAGGAACATGCTTGCCCACATGATACACGAATATCGACAACAACGACAACAATGAAGCTCAGCCCATGAACCACGACTGGACAGACGACATACGCGACAAGCTCGCCAATTACACCGAAGAGCCGCCCACCATCGACCCGGCACTGCTGCGCAGCCAGATGGTGCACGCCGCGCATACGGCACGGATGAAGACGACACTGGCCTGGGGCAGAAGGCTCGTTGCCGCCGCAGCCATCGCCGCCATTGCGCTGCCACCGGCCATGACGCTGCTCACAAGGCAGGGCGATACCACCCCGCCAACCGCGGGCCGGGGGGCTGACATGGTGAAAACGGCGACCACCGCCAGGCCCGACAAGGCCCAACCCACGACGGGGCAGAACACCACGGCCGGCCAAGCCGAGCCTAAGCCCCTGATGGCCATGGCGGGCACCGGGCGCAGACCGGCACCGGCCCAAGAGGGCCGAGCCCAGGCCGAGCCCGCCGAAACTAACGCGGCGGCCCCCACCCCCACCGACGGCACGGCACAGGTGGCAACACCGCAACAAGAGACGCAACAGCACGACAAGCGGCAGCAGCACGCCGCCAGGCAGCCACAGCCATACGGCCTCACGCAAGAGCATGGACTAACGCCACGAAGGCAACGCCTGAGGGCCGCACTGGCCATGGGTTCGTCGACAACGACCACGGGCGCCACCACGGCACTGCCGGCACTGCTGGCCAAGGCCGACCCCATAGGATGGCACGCGGCGCAGTTTAGGGGCGACAACAGCCTGCCCACCCTGGCGCAAGACAACCCCACGACAACGAGCGTGAGCCACAACCAGCCCATAACAGCTTCGGCAAGCCTCAACTACCGCATAAACGACCGGTGGAGCGTAAGCGCCGGACTGTCATACAGCTACCTGCGCTCCGAGCTCACCGCCATAGGCGACAACTACGCAGCCCAGACCACCCGGCGACTGCACTACGTGGGGGTGCCGATAGCTGCCAGCTACACCTTTTGGGCCAACAAGCACTTCGGCGTATATGCCACAGCAGGCGGAATGGTCGAGAAGATGGTGAGCGGGCGCGACGAGACCAGCACCATCGTAGACGGCGCAGAGCAGTCGACCACACGCGACAATGTGACCATAAAGCCGCTGCAGCTGTCGGCAAATGCCGCCATCGGCGCCGAGTGGCGGTTTGCGCCACGGTTGGCAATATACGCCGAACCGGGCATAAGCTACCATTTCGACAACGGCAGCAACGTCACTTCGTTCTATTCTGACAACCCGCTCGCATTCAGCCTCAACGTCGGACTGAGGTTCGACGTCAACAAATAAACCTTGGTGGCCAACCACAACGACAAGCGGAACACATCAAACAATACCGCCAACTGACGACAAAGCACATCAGATGTCTGTTGCCAAGAGCGCAACAATTTTCCACCGCCACAACCCGAGGGCCTCTCACCAACGGCCACCGGGTTGTGGCTTGATTTTCCCTGCAATCCCGGCCGAGACAACGGAAAGCGGCAGGCGCCATACCACACTGCCGCAGGGCGACGTGGCCGGCGTCAGTTAGCCGTTAGTTCGCAAAAACAGGTTAAAAACCGGCAAGCCAAGCAACCGGTGCTTAGCAATACCGAACAAATGCATTAACTTTGCAGGAAATTATTTTCCACGATGTAAAAACAACTCACTATACACCACAAAACCACCCACGGGCCTGTTCAAGTCCGGTGTATAGACCGTTTTACACGCAAACAACACTTACACATCTTAATCCCAACAAACAACCATGAGCTTGCAAGTTCAAGGGGTGGCATATGTCCACCCCGACAAAGAGCCCCTGTTCCAAAACATAAGTTTCACTGTTCAACAGGGCGAAAAATGCGCAATCATCGGAAACAACGGCATAGGCAAGTCAACGCTATTGTCAATAATGGCCGGCAAGACGGCCTGTGCCGCCGGCATGGTGGCATGCGACAGCACACCCTACCTCATACCGCAACATTTCGGCCAGTACGACAGCATGACCGTGGCCGAAGCCTTAGGCGTGGCAGAAAAGCTGGCTGCCATGGAGGCAATACTCGGCGGACAGGGCACGGAGCACGACTTCACTCTGCTCAACGACGAGTGGGACATAGAAGACCGGCTGGCGGAAGCGTTCGCCCGATAGCACCTCAACGGCATGTCGCCCTGCACTCCGATGGGAAAACTCTGCGGAGGCGAAAAGACCAAAGCGTTCCTGGCCGGGCTGAATGTCTTTCAACCGTCGGTCGCATTGATGGACGAACCCACCAACCACCTCGACACAACAGGCAGGAGCCTGCTCTACGAGTTTGTGAGCCAGACCAACCGGACGGTGGTCGTGGTAAGCCACGACAGGACGCTGCTCGACATGATGCCCGCAATATATGAGATGTCTGCCTCTGGGATGAAATACTATCCCATGAGCTACAACATGTACAAGGAAACGATTGACGCAGAAAACGCCGCCAAGGCCGCACGCCTGCAAAACCGGCAGAAGGAACTGAAGAAAGCCGAGATGTCGGCACAACGGGCCATGGAGCGCCAACAAAAGCACGCATCAAGGGGTGAGAAGCTAAGCGCGAAGAAATGCGTGGCCCGAATAGCCATGGGCAACATGCGCGACAAATCGGAGGCCTCGGCGTCAAGGCTCAACAAGATGCAACAGGAAAAGCTGGCGGCCATGAAGCAGGACCTTAACGCGGCACAAACCGAACTGCACAAACAGCCAGAAATGAAACTGGACATTGGCAACCCTACCATGCCAGCCAACAAACTGTTGGTGGAAACAACAGACGTAACATTCGGATATCCCGGCCGGGAACCATTGTGGCAACGCTCGCCATTGAGCATATCCTTATACAGCGGCGAGCGCGTATGGCTCCGGGGTGACAACGGATGCGGCAAAAGCACCTTGATAAAACTGTTGACCGGCGCCTTGAATCCCACAAGCGGCAATGTGCGCCGAAGCCAAACGCTAAACATTGTATGCCTCGACCAGGAGTATTCTTTGATTGATGACAAACAGACTGTTTACACACAGCTTGAGGCTTACAACGGAAAGAGACCTAAGCACGAACTGAAAATGCTATTGAACCGTTTCTCGCTGACGGCGGCGTCGTGGAACAAGAAATGCGCCTTTCTAAGCGGCGGCGAAAGAATGAAACTGGCATTATGCTGCCTGCTTGTATGCGAGGATGCCCCCGACATGATAATCGCAGACGAGCCTACCAACAACATCGACATATCAAGCATGGATGTGCTGGCTGCCACACTGAGAACCTATACCGGAACGCTGCTCATTGTTAGCCACGACAAACAGTTCATTCAAGACATAGGCATCGACCGAACCATAAGCATCTGACAGGAAGCCGCAGGGCCGGGACACCCCCTACCACCATATAGGCAATGAGCGTGGTGCAGGGGGTGTCACGGCCTTATTCCATGCCGCCACGACACCCGTGAATCATCCATCCACAACCTTCGACGCCATGATGGCAAGATTTACCTGTGAAAATACATTGTCCACTACCCTGCTTGGCGAATGACACCAGAAGCAGGCTTGGTCTTATCAACAGCTGACATGAGTTGGGCTACCAAGGCAGAAGCACGTGATTGCGGAATAGCATAGACGGCTATGAGAAGAAGCAAACGGGGCAATCTATAAGGCAACGTAAGTAAAATACAAACATGCCGGGCTCTTCAATCTTAAAACTATAGTGGTCGTTTTAACGCCAAATGCAATTCAGAAATTACAATTATACAGATTTTCAATAGCAAATTGCCTGAATAAACTTATATTTGCAATCACAACATTAGCCTAAACAATCCATGGGCAGAACCGTTATTACGCAGCGCACCGACACCTTGACCCACCCACGGCTGGGTTGGCACTTGCTGTGGATGCTGCACATGGCATTTTTCCTTTGTTTGCTTTCCGCCAATGCTTGCGCCTCCAAGGAAAAGATTGAAGGCAACCGAATGGAAACGGACGGAGAATGGCGTTACGGCTACAACAAGGACGGCAACCTTGTGGAACGCTACAAGGGAAGCGGCAAATGGTGGGATGTCAAGCGTGAGCACTGGAAGTACGCATGGAACGATTTCGTTAAGCCAAATGAGCAAAGCGGAACTTGTTCAGGCTTTGCCATGGCAAGAAATCGCATTCTTAAGAACCAAAACGGAAGTCTTGCGGGCGTGCAGCGCCCCGACAGACACGGGCATTGGGTGGAGTTCACTTATGATGCCCTTGGCAGACGACTGAGCAAATCGGCATCTGAACGGACCAACTGGCTGTGGAACGGAAACGTACCGCTGCACGAGTGGACGAGCGGACAACGTTATGAGGACAAGGGCTGGAAACCCTATGAGGAAGACTTCAAGACATGGATTTTTGAAGAAAGCAGCTTTGTTCCGTTGGCTTTGTTGCAGGACGGTCATACCTATTCCATCATGACCGACCATTTGGGTACCCCTACGGAGATGTACGATGAGAACGGTGAGGAAGTATGGTACAGACGGCTTGATATGAACGGGAAGATTATCAAGGAGGAATGCCATAGAAGGACTTCTTACTATAAAAACGTGACTAAAGGATAAAATATGAAAGAACAAGGAATACCAGTAAAATTAGATGTATGGCAGATTACTTCTGAATTTGCCATCATCGAGCAATATTATGATGAAGTTACGGTCTTATTTCAGTTTTGGGATGAAAATAAAAAAGAAGTCTTAGATAAAGTCGGTCGTTTATTTTTTTTCAGGAGTGTGGACCATGAGATACTCCAGATTTAAAACGAGATATTATCCAAACGAAATAGACCATGAGTTCAGGTCATGCTATCTTATAGTGAAGAATTCTAAATGGTTGAATAGCTTAAAAAGAGAACGAAGCAAGAGAGATAAAGATTGGAGAAAATATGATCAACGGAAGTATAAACACTTTGTTGTCAACAATAATGCATACTACGTTGAAATAATTGCACCTAAGGTAAAATTTGACATCATCGATAAATCTGAATATCTTTGGCGTAGATGGGATGAATAAAGTAAAGATAATCAGTATGAGCAATATGGTGTTTCGGAACGCAGTGTGCGCAACTATTGCGCACACTGGAAGACAGACGGAGCTTTCCTTCTCCGGGAAAAAATTTGAGTAAGAGTATTAGTGAAGATATGGAAGAACTGGTAAAAACGTTGAGAGATGATTTAATGGATAGTTTGCAACAAAGTTCAAATGAAATAGTAAAACCCAAGTAATTATGGAAAATAAATTTAGTGTAAACGAAAACCATATATGTATTTATGGTGATGAACCACATATTGAAGCCGGACTCAAAGAAGCAACTCTTAGAGGGCAGAAAAGAGTGGCAATAGAGTATTATAAAGAAACCAGCATATAGGTTTTAAAATAATCGGGATGGATGACTGTGATGGAGAACGTAAAGCTTACCCCATTTTGCACATGCAACTGTAGTTGTAATAGGTTTTCTTAACACTGCATTTCTTTTGATATAAAAATATGATTGAACAACTCATTATACATCAGATAGGTCTGTATTCTGAGATATACCTGCGTCTGATAGAACTATGCAAGATGGTATATGTGCGGAAGAACGACTTCTTACTTCGACAAGGAAAAGTGTGTTCTTTTACCTGAAAAATATCCTGTTAAACGTAACTAATTGATATAAGATAAATTGCGATTGATTTTCGTTTAAATGGGTTACGATTTACAAACCTGCCAACTGCACAGCATTTCTCATGTTTGCTTTTTCAAATAACGCTTTGTTTGATGCAAAGGTAATACTTTCCTTTGAAAAATGTGCATTTACCAAATAAAATTATGTACCTTTGTACCTGTTAGACAAAAGAATGTGAATATGAACCGAATAAAAGAGGTATTGGAGGCTAAGGGCATTAGCCAAACAGAATTGGCAAATAGGCTTGGAAAGACTTTCAATATGGTTAATCTATATGCTACGAATAAGGTACAACCTCCCATCCCTGTTTTATATCAGATTGCGGACATCTTGGATGTTGATGTTCGAGAGCTTCTTGTGTCGAACAAACAAATTACGAATAACGGACAATTTTAAGACAACGTAAATGAAACTGACAGATATAATCAAAGGTACAGAGTATGACCTCAGCCTGTTTTCGGAAAACCAAATTTCGGAATTGGAAAGCCGTGTAACTGAACGGACAACGAAGAAAGGTGTGGACTATTACCTTACGTGCTTAGTGCGTAAGAAAGAAATAAAGCTGACACCCGAAGAAATAGTGCGCCAATTGTATCTGTTGGTTCTTACGCAGGATTTAGGCTCTTACCTTTATAATACTATATAAGCACTTTAATATTAGACTGTTACTATGGATATAAAAATTTATTAGTAACAAATAAGTAACAAAAATCTATTGTTGTAAAAAAGTTTGTGGCTAAAGAAAAAAGGTGCTTAATTATAAAGCACCAACTATTCTGTGAATTGAGTGATTGTTTTTTTAGGGTAGTATTTGTGATAAAAATAGCATGATTCATCTTATAGGTCCATATTTATTATTATCTTTGCGTATAACGCAAAGAAATTGAGAGAACAATGGCCGATATTAATAGATTAAAAGTTGTTTTAATAGAGAAGAAGAGAACTAGTAAGTGGTTGGCTTCCGAGTTAAAGAAAGATCCTGCAACCGTATCTAAATGGTGTACGAATACTTCACAACCAGATTTACAGACTCTGACTAGGATTGCTTTTTTGTTAGGTGTTGAAGTCCGAGATTTGATTAATAAGAACGAGGATATCTATGAGAGCTCCGAAACAATTCAATAATATAACAGAACGTGTTATAGATGATTTGAAACAGGTATTGTCATCGGGCAATAGTCAAATCTCTATAGCGGCAGCTAGCTTTTCCATCTATGCTTATGAAGCCTTGAAGGAAGAACTGGAAAAGGTGGACTGTGTAAACTTTATTTTTACTTCACCGACATTCTATACGGATAAGTCCGAAAAGCAAAAAAGAGAATTCTATATTCTTAAATTAAATCGGGAAAGGAGTCTTTTCGGATCTGATTTTGAAATAAGGCTTCGAAACCAGCTTACTCAACGAGCCATAGCACGGGAATGTGCAGACTGGATTCGCAGAAAAGCACGATTCAAGACCAACATCACTCACGGCTCCATGAATACCTTCCTCAACATAAGGGAAGGTGAAGAAACCTATACTTATATGCCTTTTAACGAGTTTACCACTACCGAACTCGGGCTTGATAGAGGAAACAACATCTGCCCGATGGTGGTAGGTATGCCCGGTCATAGTTCTACAGATATGTTTCTGAAGAATTTTGCCGAGCTCTGGAAGGACAAAGAGAAGTTTCAGGATGTGACAGATAATGTTATAGAAAATATCGAAACCGTTTATAAGGAGAATGCACCAGCTTTTATCTATTTCATTACGTTATACAATATCTTCAATGAGTTTTTAGAAGACATCAGTGAGGATGTATTACCTAATGAAGCTACAGGATTCAAAAGTAGTGTTATATGGAATAAACTGTATAATTTCCAGCGTGATGCATCATTGGCAATCATAAACAAACTGGAAAAATACAACGGGTGTATTCTTGCTGATAGTGTGGGATTGGGAAAAACATTTACGGCTCTTTCAGTTATCAAGTATTACGAAAACCGAAACAGAAATGTATTGGTTCTTTGTCCCAAAAAGTTGAACGACAACTGGCAGACATTCCGCTCCAACTATAAAAATAATCCGGTATTGGCAGACCGTTTGCGTTATGACATTCTGTTTCATTCTGACCTGTCAAGGGATAAAGGTTTGAGTAATGGACTTGACTTGGAACGGGTGAACTGGGGAAATTATGATTTGATTGTAATAGATGAAAGCCATAATTTCCGCAATGGCGGTCGGTTTGATAATGAGGATGAAGATGATGATTTCAAGGAAAACCGTTATGCCCGGCTGATGAATAAAGTTATACGCAGTGGTGTAAAGACTAAAGTGCTTATGCTTTCCGCTACACCGGTAAACAACCATTTCAGTGATTTGAAAAATCAGCTGCAACTTGCGTATGAAGGAAAGGCCGAGAATATAAATGATTTGCTTGATACCGGAAAGAGTATAGATAGTATTTTCAGAGATGCACAGACTGTTTATTCTAAATGGGCAAAATTGTCTCCGGAAAAGAGAACAACAGAGAAACTGGTAGATTCATTAAGTTATGATTTTTTCCAGTTGCTTGATGCAGTTACCATAGCCAGAAGCCGAAGCCATATCATCAAGTATTACAACACGAATGATGTGGGCAAATTTCCTGAACGTTTGTCACCAATATCACGCAGACCTAAGCTTACGGATTTGAACGATGCTATTACTTTTGCGGATATAGCAGAAATGCTTAACAGATTGAATCTTTCCATATATACACCTTCTCTATTTATTTTTGAGAGTGAAAAAGGCAATTATGGAATAGATTATGAAGGCGAGGGCCTTACTGTAGATGGCCGTGAAAAAGGTATTCGGAAATTGATGGCTATCAACCTGTTGAAGCGTCTGGAAAGTAGCGTAAACTCTTTCCGTCTGACTTTGACAAGAATTCGTGATTTTATAAATGATTCTATTACTGCTATTGATAAATTCCAGGAAAGCGGTGCAGGAACAGTGGATGTAACTGATTTTTCAGAGGATTTTGATACTGAAGATAATGAAAATGATCCGTTTGTAGGCCGTAAATCAAAAATCAATCTCCGGGATATGGACTATGTAAGTTGGAGACGTGATTTGAAGGCTGACCTAGATGTGCTGGAATTGCTTATCCTTATGTTGAAGGATATTACACCGGAGCATGATACGAAACTGCAACAGCTGGTAGCAGACTTGAAAAACAAGTTTGAACATCCAATCAATGGTAGCAATAAGAAAGTGCTGATATTTACAGCATTTGCCGATACAGCTAATTATCTGTATGAACAGCTTTCCGGCAGGATTCTGAACGATTGTGGACTGCATACAGCTCTGATAACCGGCAGTACGGAAGGGAAATGTTCTTTGCCGAAACTGAAATGTACGTTCAATGATATATTAACCTACTTCTCTCCTTTGTCAAAAGACCGTGATGCCATTCATCCGAATGATACAAGGGAAATAGATTTACTGATTGCTACCGACTGTATCAGTGAAGGACAGAACTTGCAAGACTGTGATTATCTGATTAACTACGATATACACTGGAATCCTGTACGCATCATTCAGCGTTTTGGCCGAATAGACCGTATCGGAAGCAAGAACGATGTGATCCAATTGGTGAATTACTGGCCGGATATGGAACTGGATGATTACATCAAGCTGAAAGGTCGTGTAGAAAGTAGAATGAAGGCAACAGTCATTACCAGTACAGGGGATGATAATCTATTATCAGCTAATGAAAAAGGCGATTTGGAGTACCGTCGCAACCAATTGAAGAAATTGCAGAATGAAGTGGTAGATATTGAGGATATGGATACAGGTGTCAATATCATGGATTTGGGACTGAATGAGTTTCGTCTGGATTTATTGGCTAATCTGAAAGAGCATCCCAATATGGATTTGACACCTTTTGGTATGAGTGCGGTGGTCAGTGCGTCAGAACTAGTAGAACCGGGCGTGATGTATGTGTTGAAGAACAAGAACAACGGTGTGAACATCGACCGTTCCAATCTGTTGCATCCGTTCTATATGGTTTATCTTTCGCATACAGGAACCGTTATCTGCGACCATCTGTCACCTAAAAAACTGCTTGATAAGATGCGTTATGCCTGCAAGGATAAGACAGAACCGGATAAAGCACTTTGCAAACAGTTTAACAAGGAAACACGTGATGGAAAGAATATGCGTCATTACAGCGACTTGTTGCAATCGGCCATAGAAAGTATTATCACAGTGAAAGAAGAGAGTGATATAGACAGTCTTTTCTCTGTAGGTGAAACAAGTGCTTTGACCTATAACATTAAAGGACTGGATGATTTTGAATTGATTTGTTTTTTAGTAATTAAGTAAATATGATGATACTATGTAATAGTATAAATTGGACAGCAGTTGGAAGTATAGCGACTGCTGTGTCGGCTATATTAACACTGATAATGCTTGGGGTTAATGCATGGCAGATTTATGTTTTGAAAAAACAACGTATAGAAGATACTCGTCCTAGATTAAATTTCTCTGTAGTTGTATGGGATGGATTGTTTTTATTGAAAATTAAAAATATAGGAAAAGAAACTGCTTACGATATTAATATAAATTTTGGTGGTGCTTTACTTGATAATCATTATTCGAAACATATTTTAGATATGTTTAAGAAGCATGAACAAAGAGGTTTTATCATGGAAGCAGGTAAGGAAATTTATATTACAATTAGTAGAAGATATTCAACGGGTTGTACTATAATATATAAATCCGCTGACGGTAAAAACCAAGAAACTTTTCATAGTCAACAAATAAACGATTGGTTAGACCAGCATATCAATGATAAGATATTGATTTCTGGAAAATATTGCCATAAATACAAGATTAAAGAGACCTTTTCAATCACTGATTTTGTTACAGATTCAATAGTGTATTATGATGATATTACTTCTGAATTGAAAAAAATCAATATTCATTTGAAAAAAATATCAGATAGGCATGGATAATATACTGAATTTCCCATCCACAACAATAGTCAATAAACTTGTGCCAAAGAATGCGTTTTATGGTAGAAGCAGCGATTCTTCTTTGCGCGAATTTCTTACACGGGAGTTTGAAGGTATTGTTTGGCTGTATAAGCTCGTACCTACTACACTCAATGTAGAGGATGGTGAATATGTGCATGAGATTGACGTGTTCTATTGCACGATGAAAGAGGACAGGTATAGTATTAAGCCTTTTTGTGCAATGGATGAATTGTTGCCACGGCATACGGTTTTCATTATTGAGTACGGTGGAAAGTTTGATTTACTGATGCATCATAAAGAAATGTCGGTTGTTCATGGTGAACAGAAATGGAAGTGTGGCATTAGTGAATTGAAACGGGATATACAGATTGATGCTGATACGTTGAATATTTTTGGGCAGTCTATGGATGCAGTTTACAACAGTTTGCTTAGTCAGATTTCTGGATTATCTGCATCTACAAGAGAAGAATATAAAGAACAAGTTGATTTGCGCAAGCAAATAGAAAGTATTCAGAAACAGATTATGACACTGCAAAAACGGATAAAGGCGGAAAAGCAGTTTAATAGACAAATGGAATTGAATACTGAGGTGCGTCAACTTAGGAAAGAAATAACATTACTAACTGATAAATTTAATAAGAACAATATATAATCATGAAACCCAATAAATTAGAATTAAGCTCAGTTGATGGAACACAAATGAATTTGGAAGCTCTCTATCAGATAGCACCATCCTGTTTTACGGAAGTAAAGGATGATAGAACCGGTGAGTTACGTCATGTAGTAAATTTCAAGACTTTGCGTCAATTGCTTGGCGATAATGCAGTGGAAGATGCGGATGAAATGTATCAGTTTACCTGGCCGGGGAAACAGGAAGCTCGTTGGGAAGCTGCTCGTCCTACTACAAAGACTTTGCGTCCTGTGGTAGAAGATAGCGTGGATTGGGATCATACACAAAATCTGTATATCGAAGGTGATAATTTGGAAGTATTGAAATTGCTTCAAAAGTCCTATATGGGTAAGGTAAAGATGATTTATATTGACCCTCCTTACAATACAGGTAATGACTTTGTGTATGACGATGATTTTGCAGTTTCACAGGATGATTATGATTTATTTGCTGGAAATGTGGATGAATTAGGGAATCGTTACAGAAAGAATACAGAAACAAATGGTCGTTTCCATTCTGATTGGTGTTCAATGATGCATTCTCGGTTAATGGTTGCTCGTACATTACTTAGAGAAGATGGTTTAATTTTTATTTCTATAGATGATAATGAAATAGAGAATCTCAAGAAGATATGTAATGAAATATTCGGAGAAAAAATTTTATAACAAGTATTATTGTTAGATCTAACAGTCGAGGACAAACTTATAATGATATAGCAAAAACTCACGAATATATTTTGCTATATTCTAATTCGTCTTTTGTATCATTATTTGAGTTAACCAAAGATATGGATAATTCAGATTTGAATTTAAAAGATAATATTGGTAATTTTAATATTAGAGAACTAAGAAATCGTAATCCAAAGTTTGGTAAACATAACAGACCAGGACTTTTTTATCCTATCTATGTTGCTCCAGAAACTGTTGATAAAGATGGATTTTCTCCTGTTTCATTAATACCGGATGAAAACTTTTCTGTTGAAGTTCTTCCATATAATTCGGTAGGAAAAGAAAGTTGCTGGAGATGGGGAAAAAGTAAATTTATGGCAAACTTGAACTTTGATACATTAGAAAGTAATGTTATTGCAAAAGAAAAACGTGATGGAGGATACAATATCTATGAAAAATATAGAAAGACAACTTACAAACCTAAATCTATATGGGATGATAATGGCGTATTGACAGAAACAGGGACAACCAACCTCAAAAGTTTGGGATTTAATGGAGAATTTGATTTTCCAAAACCAGTTGAATTGATAAAACGCTGTCTATCACTGGCAACAATGGATGATGATTTAATCATAGACTTCTTTAGTGGTTCTTCCACAACAGCTCAGGCTATTATGCAATTAAATGCAGAAGATGAGGGGAATCGTAAATATATAATGGTTCAACTTCCAGAGGAAACGCCTGAAGACAGTGAAGCTCGTAAAGCAGGTTATGACACAATTCCAGAAATAGCCAAAGAACGTATCCGTCGTGCTGGCAAGAAAATCAAGGAAGAATCTCCATTGACAACCCAAAACCTTGACACAGGTTTTCGTGTATTCCACTTGGCGGACAGCAATTTTGAAGAAGTAAAGAAAGCTCCGGGAGAATACGAGCAATCGCAGCTTGACCTTTTTCTCAATAACGTTAAGAGTGGCCGTACAGACCTTGACCTTCTGTTTGGAGCTATGCTTAGTTGGGGTGTACAACTCTCTTTGCCTATGATCAGTGAAGAAGTGGATGGAAAGATGATTTATTCGGTTAATGATGGTGACCTTGTGGCTTGCTTTGCAGATGATATTACGGAAAATATCGTAAAAGCCATGGCTGACAAACAACCGCTCCGTGTATTGTTCCGTGATAGCTGCTTTGGCCGTGACGATGCAAAAATCAATGTGTTTGAAACCTTGAAACAGTTTCTGGACTGGAGCGAGGAAGAAGCTATGAAGAATATCAAGGTTATCTAAAATAAGAGGTTTTCACAAAGTTGTTAAGAGAAATTATTTATGAAACTTAAATATAAACATCAACGCTTTCAGGCTGATGCAGCCAAAAGTGTGACAGATATATTTACCGGTCAGCAATATTGTGATAGTGCCGATTTTCTGATAGATCAAGGTAAGAATAAAGGAGTGTTTGATTTGACTGGCTTTGGTAATCAGAAGTTGATGCTTGACCGGGAGTCAATTACGGAGAATCTGAGACAAATTCAGATGAACTGTGGGCTTAAACCTGTTGAATATTTACAGGGTGAAATTTCAAACCTGATGTTCACCATTGAAATGGAGACTGGTACTGGTAAGACTTATACCTACATCAAAACAATGTACGAACTGAACAAACTGTATGGTTGGAATAAGTTTATCATAGTAGTACCAAGTATTGCCATTCGTGAAGGTGTACAGAAAAGTTTTGAAACCATGCAGGAACACTTTGCCACAGAATACGGCAAGCGTATCCAGTTCTTTGTCTATAACTCCAAGCAGCTTTCCCAAATAGATATTTTCGCCAGCGATAGCGGATTGCACGTGATGATTATCAATACCCAAGCATTCAACAGTTCCATGAATGAGGATAAGAATCAGGAAGGACGTAGTGGCGATGCTGCTGCACGCATTATATTCTCCAGACGTGATGAGTTTGGTAGTCGCAGACCCATTGATATATTGGCTCAGACCAATCCGATTATGATTATTGACGAGCCGCAAAGTGTTCTTGGTGCAAATAAGGCAAACGCCACAAGAAAAGGAATTGCGAAATTTCACCCTCTGTTCACTTTGCTTTATAGCGCAACCCATAGGAAAGACGATGTGTACAATATGGTGTACAGACTGGATGCAATGGATGCCTATAACCGTAAACTGGTAAAAAAGATAGAGGTAAAAGGTATTTCGCAATTAGGATCAACTGCTACAAATGGTTTTGTCTATCTGGATGAAATAGTAATAGGGAAAGGTAATCCGCAAGCCCGTATTTCGTTTGATGTAAAAACAGCCAATGGTTTCAAGCAAACGACTCGATTGGTTGGAGAAGGATTTAATCTATTTGAGCAAAGTGGTGAACTGGCTGAGTACGATAATCATTTTATTGTTGAACGCATTGACGGTATAGATGGTTCTATCCGTTTTCTGAATGGTATAACTCTTAATGAGGGTGATGCTATTGGAAAAGTAAATGAGGATGTGCTTCGCAGGATTCAGATACGTGAAACGATTCGTACTCATATCGAGAGAGAAAGAGAACTGTTTTCAAAAGGAATTAAAGTGCTTTCACTCTTCTTTATAGACCATGTAAACAGTTACCGCATTTATGACAAAGACGGTACTAGCAATGGTAAATTCGCAGATATGTTCGAGGAAGAATACAGGAATGTAATTCAGGAAATGCAGCCACGTTTCTCTGATGAAGAATATGTCCAATATCTGAATAAATTCTCAGCAGAAAAAGTACATCAGGGGTATTTTTCCCAAGATAAAAAGGGTATAGCCGTTGATTCAAAAGAAAAAGAGGGAGATAATGAAATACGTGCATACGATTTGATTATGAAAAATAAGGAGCGGCTGTTGAGTTTTGAAGAACCGGTACGCTTTATTTTCTCCCACTCTGCCCTGAAAGAGGGTTGGGATAATCCAAATGTTTTTCAGATTTGCACCTTGAAAGATACCGGCAGCGAAATAAAGAAACGCCAGGAAGTAGGTCGTGGTATGCGTCTTTGCGTAAACAAGAATGGTGAACGCCAGGATCAGGATGTATTGGGTGATGGTGTATTCGATGTTAATATCCTGACGGTGATAGCCAGTGAAAGCTATGAGCATTTTAGTAAGCAGCTTCAGAGTGAACTTGCAGAAGATGTTGCAGACAGACCTGTTCAGGTTACGGCTCATATGTTTGAAGATATTGTAATGGTATCTTCAGATGGTAAGGAAATAAAGGTAAATCGTGAATTGGCATGTGAAATCCATGAGGAACTTATCAGTAATGGCTATGTAAAGAAAGGCAAACTTACTGAGAAGTATTTCAATGACAAGAAAGCCGGAGCTATTGATTTGGGAGAAGAACTGAATCCAATTAAAGCCGGAATACTTGGCAGACTTGATACCATCTTTAACCCGGATAGTATGAAACCGGACAATGCACGTAAGCCAAAAGTTGCCACATTTAGAGAAGATCTGTTCAAAGAAAAGTTCACAGAAGTCTGGAAACGTATCAATGTGAAGACTTACTATAAAGTAGATTTCAGTACAGATGAATTGATAAAGAAGGCTATAGAAAGCATTGACAAGCATTTGAGTGTTACAGAAATACGAATTGTAATAGAGGGTGGTAGCTTAGAAAATATTCGTGATAAGCAGTCTTTACAGGCTGGAGTGGCCATGACAGCAGGAAAGACACGTACAATCCGTGTTTCGGAGGCTGTTGGTAATAGTGTCCGCTATGATTTGGTAGGTGATTTGGTAAATGTAACAGGATTAACACGAAAAACCATAGTGGAAATATTAAAGGGTATAAAACCAACAACTTTTGCTCAGTTTAAGATGAATCCGGAAGAATTCATTATAAAGACTGGAAATATCATTAATGATGCCAAAGCTATAGCTGTTATCCAGAAAATAGCATACGAGCGTAGTACAAATACATACGATATGGATATTTTCACAGAAAGTACCATTAGAGGTAAATTGGGTATCAATGCTATGGAAAGTGCCAAATCTTTGTATGATATTGTAGTCGTCGATAGCCTAGGGACAGAGAAAAACTTTGCAGAAGCATTGGAAAAGGAAGATGCGGTGGAGGTATATACCAAATTGCCACGTGGATTCTATATTAACGTGAGTTCGATGAATTATAACTATTTGTAAATTTGGTGATTAGCGAAAAT
>ENA-ORSS01001542-ORSS01001542.1-human-gut-metagenome-genome-assembly--contig:-NODE-1542-length-23215-cov-2.759629_pt1 | contig 23215 bp, 14 predicted proteins | sample MGYA00241899_ERZ509162 | MGnify/ENA primary metagenome ERZ509162 (study PRJEB26280, sample SAMEA2338641) | human gut metagenome | biome: human gut; feature: human-associated habitat; material: faeces... | reverse complement strand
TACGTATTCAGCCATTGTAGAAGAGGGAGTGATGGGGTAAATGGCAGCTACTTCTGAGAACATATATGAAATATGTGCAGCAGCCTGATTACCATCACATGTGATGAATTTCTTCTGTTTAGTCATAACTAAAAATAATATTTAAGTAAGTAATTTATTTGTTTATTTCAAGAACGGTATGGAAAGCGGATACTTCCATGTTTTTCCGTTCAGTCCTTTGATACCTCCGATGATGGGGAACAGCAGACAAAGAAAACAGCCTATTCCAAGTATCAAGAGGAGCAAGATTCCAGCACCTCCGCCGAATATACCCAGCAGAACTGCTAACGGAGAAGTCTGATCATTTGCGTAATCCATGTCGTTTATGGATAAGATTCCGCTGAACATGAATATTACAAAAAGTACTGTCAGCGCGATGCCGTACAGGAACCAACTGATGTACCAGTTCAGAATGTATTTGCCTTGGCGATTGACGAGTATAGAATTCTCTTTACCCATGATCCAGAATACAATAGGGGCAATCCAGCCTACGTATGGTATGAACATGGCGAAATTCATCAGTGCCAGATAAGCATTTTCCGTCAGTCCCATAGGAAGTACGGCTGTAGGTTTAGCCGTAGCTTCTTCGTCCAATATCTTTTTCTTTTCTTTTTCGAACTCTTCATCGTTCAACGCTCCGCTGTCGTGGAGGCGTTTTAGTTGTTCAAGCTTCTCGTAATCCATAATGTTCAAGATTTGATGTTAATATAAAAAGCCGAACATCCAGAGTGGTATCTGATTGCCACGACCTATTTCTGCCTTGTGCAAAGCATACGTCACTCCGGGGTTATTCTTAATTTTTGCTCCTTCGCAGCATATTTTGAACGGCATCACTTCGTCAACCATGAACGAGGTGTTCTTGTCACCCTTGTGCACTTTGTGGTCTTTCCACATCGTGTTTACAAAGAAAGTGTCCAGCACATCCTGTTCTTCCACCTTTACGGGGTAGATGGAGTACATCAGGTTAGGGTTGTGCAGCATAATCTTCGAGGGCTTTTTAGGAAACTCTTCCCCTTTGGGATAGACCAGGTTGATCAGCCGTGCATCGGCCAGATACTTGATGTAGTTCATCACCGTGGCGCGTGATGTCTGTATGTCGCTTGCCAGTTGGCTTACGTTCGGAGCCTTTGGCCCGTCTACAGCCAACAAATATAATAATTTTTTTATCTTCGAGAGATATTTTAGCTCAATTTGTTTGATAAGCAGGATATCTACTTCTACCATCATGTTCATGGTCTTGAGCAGATTCTCAGAGAAATTGCGTTTCTCGAGGAAGAAGGGGTAGAAGCCGTGATGGAGGTAGTCTTGAAAATAATCCAGAGGGCGGACTTTGGAAAGCACCCCTTTGGCTATCTGTTCGTGGCTGCTCAATATCTCTTCGAGTGTGTAGTGACGGAATTTCATCCCTGTTTGCAGGTTCAGAAATTCGCGGAACGAAAAACCGCGGAGGTTGTAGCTCTTCACGATGTCACGCAATTCCAGGTTTTCTTCTTTGAGCCGCATGACGGACGAACCGGTGAATACAATCTTCAGGTTGGGGAAACGGTCGTAGCACATACGTAGCTCGCGGCTCCAATCGGGGTGCTTGAATACTTGGTCGATCAGCAGAACCTTCCCACCGCGTTTCTGAAATTCATTGGCGAAATCGACAATGCTGTGTCCGGAGAAGTAGAAGTTGTTCATGTTGATAAAGAGGCACGAACGGTCGGTTCCGAACTTCTCCTTGGCGTATTGAAGCAGGAAAGTGGTTTTTCCCACGCCACGTGTTCCTTTGATACCAATCAAGCGGTCACTCCAGTTTATTTCGTCCATCAGGTCGCGGCGGACCGGGGCATTGGTGTGCTCAACAAGGTAGGCATGTGTGCGGTAGAATGTTTCCATCTCTTATCTTGGGTTTTTCGGGGGGCAAATATAAGCCTTTTTTTAGAGATTGCAAAGTAGAGATAGCAAAATTGTGGTTTCGTTTAGCAAGTTTATCTTTTGCTTCACTTTGTCAAAACGGTATTCCTGATAGGTGGCAGGGGCGTTATTTCGGGGCAATGGCAAGCTGCTTCTGAAAAAACGCAGCCATTTCAATCGGGCAATTGTGATTTTGCTTGTCTACTTCAGTGTTTGCTTGCAAATATAAATATTGTTTTTTGTTTTCGGTAGTTTCTGCCGGTATTTATTTGAAAAAGGGTTTCTTTTGTCAGTTCGAAATGTTTGCTCCGGAGAGAGCAAATAGAGACGGAGAAAGGGAAAAGAGCCTTTGTTGACGGGCTGTCAATCGTCACTCCGGGAGATATGAAGGCTTTGCCCCGAAGAAGTGAAGGCTTTACCCGGGGGAAGTGAAGGCTTTGTCCGGCGGAAAGTGACGGTTTGCCCCGCATAAAGTGACCTGTTTCCCGGTTTTATATGCGTTTTTGTGCATATATTTGCAGGAAACTTACCGGCTTTAACGCTGGTTGTTTCTTGGATAGCAAAGGGCTTGTAAGTGAAAAACCGGAAATGGAAACAAAAGGACAGGAGACGGTGCATTTAAGGAATTAAATGATGGTTTCTGTCCCCGGGCATGGATATATCTTAGGGTGAAAAAACACGTAACTGTTCGCTGCCATCACTCGCACAAGTTCCTGCGTCCGGATGAACCCTGTTTAATTAATTGATGCTAATGACGAATCTGCTTTACTTGTTTAATCCTGATCAGGATCTGGCTCTTGCCAGTGGCGAAGTCAATTATATGCCGCCTGCCTCCGCCCGCAGAATGGCGGAAGAGTTGGCATTGCTTCCCGTATGGTTTGCGGCCGGGCCGTGCAGTGTGCTTGCTCCGTCTGCCTATAATCAGTCTTTTCTGGAAGAGATGCTCGACTTATTTCCGCTTCCCGCATCATTGAGAACCCAGGCCGAAGATTTTTCGGAAGTCCGTTCGGTGGTTCCCTGGGGATGGAATCCGGCACTCCGGAAACGTCTGCTTTCATTGGGAGTACCCGCTGCGCTACCTTCGATGGAGGATATAGGACGGTTGCGCGATCTGTCCCATCGTTTGCAAGCCGTACAGTTGTTGCCCGGTCTGCAAGTGGATGAAGTGTTTTGTGGAGAGTCTTGCTACCTGACTGCTTTGTCCGACTGCCGGGCATTTGTAGAGAGTCTGGAACGCTGTCTGCTCAAAGCCCCCTTGTCCGGAAGCGGTAAAGGGCTGAACTGGTGCAAGGGAGCGTTCACTCCTCTGATAGAGCGTTGGTGTGCCCGGATTATAGAGCAGCAGGGGGGAGTTGTCGGTGAACCTGTATATAATAAGGTAGAAGATTTTGCCATGGAGTTTTATTCGGACGGAAAGGGGCGGATTATTTTTGCCGGATACTCTTTGTTCCGTACCAATGCCGGTGGGGCTTACGAAGGAAACCGGTTGTTGCCTGATGCGGAGATTGAACGAAGATTGTCGGCTTATGTGCCTGTGGCGGCTTTACACCGGCTTCGGGAGGAGTTGCAAAGACGGCTGTCCGTCTCTTTGGGGACGGAGTATACCGGTTATCTAGGAGTAGATATGATGATTTGCCGGTTCGCTCTCTTTCCGGAGTTTCGCATCCATCCTTGTGTGGAGATCAACCTGCGGATGAATATGGGACTTGTGTCCCGGATGCTATACGATCGTTATGTACGGCCCGGGGCTGGCGGAACGTTTCGTATCTCTTATCATCCGTCTGACGGGCAAGCATTGCAGGAGCATGATGCAATGACGGTTGCGTATCCGTTGGACACCCGAAACGGACGGGTCGTGAAAGGCTATCTGCCATTGGTGCCTGTCCGGAAGTCGAGCCGCTATCGGGCTTATATCCTGGTGGAAACCGGTGGATAAAGTTTTATATAGGTTGCTTTTTGCAAGAAAAGAAAATGGAGAAGTGGCTTCCCGTGCCCGCTTCGGACCGTAACGATAGCCTTCCCTGAAGTTTTTCTATGATCAGTTTGCAGATAGAGAGTCCCAGGCCGGTTCCTTGCGCAAACTCGTTCTGTTTGTAGAATCGGCCGAATATCATCTTTTGTTCGGACTGCGGGATACCGATTCCGGTGTCCTCTACATAGATCTCCACTTCTTCGGTTTGCGGCATGTAGCTCCATCCCAGTTTGATGGAGCCTTCCCGGGTAAATTTGGAGGCATTGTTCAGGAAGTTGGTGATCACCTGAACCAGCCGGTTTTTGTCGACGTGTACGATCAAGCCCTTTTCGCCTTCTTCCAACAGGAAGTGGAGCTGTCCGGGAATCAGAATCTTATGTGTCTGATAAGTATCCCTGATAAGGGCATCCAGCGGATAGTCATCACAGTCGAATGACATATATCCGGACTCGATGCGCGAAAGTTCCAATATATCATTAATCAGTTTCAGCAACAACTCGCTGTTGCGGTTGATGGTATCTATATACTGTTCCTTCTCTTCGGGGGTGATGTCCGTATCATCCGGAGAGGCAAGCAGGGTGGAGAATCCGACAATGGCATTTAGCGGTGTACGTATTTCGTGGCTTATGTTGGCCAGGAAGGATTCTTTAAGTTCCGCCTTTTCCGCCATTTTACGGGCCTCGATCAATTCCTGTTCCCGTTTCTTGTAGTCCTCAATGTTTAATAAAAGGCCGGTGGTTTTCTGTCCGCCCAGAGCACTCTTCATGGTGCTGCACCGAAGTTCCCACCATTGGTATCCTGTACCGTTAAAGTCGCATTTCAGCTTTATGAAGTGTTTGCCGTTGGTGGCGTTCTTTGTCAATAGGGCTTGTGTCGTATCCAGATAGTCGGCATCCACAAAGGACAGGAACCCGTCAATCGTCAATGGATGGGGAGCCATGCCCAAGTTTTTCCAAAAGGCGTATTCGAACACCATCGTATCGTCCTTTAACCGCCATGCGTATGTATCGCTTCCCTCGACTGCCAGCGCCAACGATTCTTTCTCATCTTCCAGTTCGTACAGGATGGAGCGTTTCCTTTTCGTTTCACGCCAATACAGGTAAGTGATGCCCGACAGCAGGCTGACAATGGCGGTGATGCTGCCTAATAGTGCGAACCACCAGACGATGGGGTGCCGGGTCTTGAATGGAATGTTGATAATGGTGTATTCATGGGGAATGTCTGCGATGGTCAGATGTTCTTTTTGCATGGCATTCCAGTCGATGAAGTATCCTTTGGCGCTTTCCTGAATGGGTATGTCGGCAACGTTTTCTCCATTGAGGATACGGGCCGCCGCATGAACGGACTCTTCTACCTGGATATGCATCGGGGTGATGTATCCGCCCAGAAAGTCGTGCCCGCAGTCAAAAAGTTCATTGATCGTTGTAAAGCGTTGCCGGGTGGACAAAGATGCCATAGTGACCGTTGTGTAGTCAAACTTTGTCTGCAGATAAGGGAGGGTACTGTATTTACTGATAGACCAGATGAAGTCTCCACCTTTTGTCTGATCCTTATTCTGGTTCTTGGAGAGGTTACGGGCAGATAGCGCATTAATTATTATATGTCCTTTTTCTGCTTCTTTCCGTGTGTCGTTTTTGTCCAGATGCCAGTCCAGATTGGATATGATGTCCGTCGATTTCAATTGGTTATCAATATCGTTTCGGACTTTCCGGTCTAAGAACGTAAAGTCAAGTATGGTGTAAATATGGTTTTTGCCGGTTAGCTTGTGTACCATTTCCAGATTCTTTCTGAAATCTATCTTGTCGTGAAACCCGGTGACGTTGTTGTATTGTCCGATCAGTTCCCAATTGGGATAATTGACTCCGGAGAATACGATTGGTATTCCCTTCAATAACGGATGATGGGTTTCCAATAACGAGTAAGTGGCCTGGTCATCGTTAACAAGAAGAACTTCAGGTTTCCATTTCGAAATAGAATCGAGAAAGTTATTGATCTTATCTATCTCTTGCTGTTCGTTGTTAATTTCACAATTCAGATAGAAGAAAGTAAGTTCTACGGGAATGTGAGCTTTGGCGAATTCCTTTTTTATCAGTTTATTGAATTCTGCATATCCTTGGTAATCCTTTTCATAAGAGTGGATCACCAATACCCGCCGCTCTTCTTTTGAATAACAGGAGGTCAATAGCAGTAAGATCATACAGCAACGTATGAGTGAATGAATGGACCGCATACTTTTCATTCGGTGTGTTGTTCGTTTGTTCGGTTTGTTTTTCGTCTATTTCACAAAGATACTATATTAATGATATAAATAAGAAAAGATGGTTATTTTTCTTCTTGTTGAGCTGCCTTACTTTCATTTCCACAGCGGTCCACAGCCGTGACGGCAAAATACTTCCTGGCTGTCCATGGGAGGATGGGAGCATATATGTAGTGCGTATCCCGCAGATTCTGCACGAGGATATTTTCCGGATTCGTGATATCTACCGGATACGTGTCCGATGCGTAGACCACGTACATGGGAGCATTCTGCTTGTCATTGTCCGTAGCGGCTTTCCAGTTGAGACGGGTATATCCGTCGCCGGCGGAGACAGCCTTCAATGCTGAAGGGGCGGTGGGGGAGACGTTGTCAATCCACGGCATCGGCGGTTGTAGTGCCGGATACTGATAGAAATGATCCAGCAGGAGGTCGTATACCCCTTGGGTGTTGTCCATCAGATACTTTACCCGGTAGTGCGCTTCGCCTGCCAGCCGGTTGGAGCGGATGAAGTGCATTTGGCGTTCCACCTCTTCGGTGGTCCAGTTACCTTCGTCGGGGTGGAGGAAGTAGATACCGAGTCCGGGGACAATGTGGCGTCCGTTGCTTTGTTCCTGCCAGTCGAGGGCAAACGGATAAAAACCGTTGCCCCGGAAATACATCATCGGGTAGATCTGGTCCTGGATGCCTTCGCCCAGCCAGCCTTGCGGATCCTGATAGACAGTGAAGAAGGCATTCCAGCCTTTAGAGGAGTAGCGTGAGGTGTCACGGTATTTTCCTACCGGGCAGGTACTCACCTTCACCCAAGGCTTCATGGCTTTTACACCGTTGTAGATGTAGCGTACAATGTCGGTCAGGTTGTCCCGGCGCCATTGTGCCAGCGTGCGTCCTTTGCCGTAGCGGCGGAAGTCGTAACTGTCCGGAAAGCGCGGGGCGTTTTCCGGATAGCGGAGATAGTCGAAGTGCACTCCGTCCACATCGTAACGGCTGACTACCTCACGTACCAGTTTCATTAGATATTCCTTGGTGGCAGGATGTCCGGGGTTAAGGAAATATTCATTTTTGTAAGGCACGCAGATGTCACGCTCACGCTTGGTCACCGATTGCTTGCCAAGTGAGGCCACATGTTTTTTGCCTCCCAAGGGGATGGTCACCATCCAGGCATGGCATTCCATGCCTCGTTTGTGGCACTCTTCAATGGCGAAGGCCAACGGATCGTATCCGGGATCGCCTCCGGTTTTTCCTGTCAGTATGGAGTTGAAGGGTTCGATGTCCGAACGATAAAGCACATCACCACGGGTACGAGTCTGGAAAAGTACCGTATTGAAGTTGGCCTCTTTCAAGCGGTCGAGGATATCGATCAGTTCTTCTTTCTGTCGCCGGATACCTGCAGGAGTGGTTGCTTTGGTGCGTGGCCAGTCCAGTCCGTAGACCGCAGTTATCCAGGCAGCCCGTACCTCGTGTTTCGGGGAGGTCTGCGCATGGAGCGGAAGTAAGGAGAGGAGAAAAAGAAAGAGGAGGGATGTTCCTCTTCCGGCTCTCTTTTTCACTGAGAAAGATTCGTTATGGCTTTTATAGATGGTATTCATAAATCTAATGGTTTTGATGTTCACCACAGATTACACGGATTAACACAGATTGATAATTTATTTCATTGAGAATCCGGTTAAAGAATCCGTATCAATCCGTATGAATCTGTGTTAATCCGTGTAATCTGTGGTGAAACGTCTTCTAAACTGCCTTCCGCGGTAAGCGGAAGGCTTGCAAAGTTAGCAAAACCCTTCGTAAAGTTGTGTAGTTTCCTTAGATTATGTTACATTTGCGCTGATTAACAATTCAACACGCCATGATTACATTCACGATTTGCCTGCTGGCTCTGATTGCAGGTTACTTTATTTACGGACGGTTGGTGGAGCGTGTCTTTGGCCCCGACGACCGAAAGACCCCGGCACTGACACATGCCGACGGAGTGGATTATATTCCCCTTCCTACCTGGAAAATCTTCATGATTCAATTTTTAAACATAGCCGGTCTCGGCCCCATCTTCGGAGCTATTATGGGAGCGAAGTTCGGTACTGCTTCCTATCTGTGGATTGTGTTGGGAAGTATCTTTGCCGGTGCCACACACGATTATTTCGCCGGAATGCTCTCTCTGCGTAACGGTGGTGAGAGCTTGCCTGAAATTGTCGGCCGTTTTCTGGGGATGACTACCAAGCAGGTGATGCGGGGTTTTACCGTTGTCCTGATGATTCTGGTAGGTGCGGTCTTTGTGGCAGGACCGGCAGGACTGCTGGCGAAGTTGACTCCCGACAGTCTCGACACTACTTTCTGGATCATTGTGGTGTTCATCTATTATATTCTTGCCACTCTGCTTCCGGTCGATAAAATCATCGGAAAGATATATCCCTTGTTCGCTGCAGCTTTGTTGTTTATGGCAGTGGGTATCCTGGTGATGCTTTATGTTCATCATCCGGTCATCCCGGAGTTGTGGGACGGATTACAGAATACTAATCCGGAAGCAGCCGTGTTACCTATTTTCCCGATTATGTTTGTCAGTATCGCCTGTGGAGCCATCTCCGGATTTCATGCTACGCAAAGTCCCCTGATGGCACGTTGCATGACTTCTGAGCGTCATGGACGTCCTGTCTTTTACGGTGCCATGATTACCGAGGGCATTGTGGCGCTGATCTGGGCTGCCGCCGCGACTTATTTTTATCGTGAACACGGTATGGAAGAGAACAATGCCTCTGTCATTGTAGACGCTATAACGAAAGATTGGCTCGGTGCGGTAGGTGGGGTGCTTGCCATTCTGGGAGTGATTGCGGCGCCTATTACATCGGGCGACACCGCGTTTCGTTCGGCACGTCTGATCGTAGCCGATTTTCTGAAACTGGAACAAAAAAGCATGCGTCGCCGTTTGTATATTTGTGTGCCGATGTTCATTGTCGCCATCGGGCTGTTGCTTTACAGTTTGCGTGATAAAGACGGGTTCGACATGATCTGGCGCTATTTTGCCTGGGCCAACCAGACCTTATCGGTCTTTACTCTCTGGGCCATCACAGTCTACTTGGCGCGTGCCCGCAAGTGGTATGGTTTGACATTGGTTCCCGCTCTGTTTATGACAGCTGTCTGTTCCACTTATATCTGCATCGCCCCCGAAGGATTAGGATTGTCACATTGGGTTTCGTATGTGACAGGAGGGCTTTGTACACTGATTGGAGCCGTTTGGTTTATTGTTTGGAAAAAAGGGATTGGATACTCGTATAAAAAATAAACTCGATATTCGTATAAAGATGAAGAAAGTAAAAAAGTCAACCTGGGTTACTGTCGCCTTGCTGATCTATGTATCTGCGACAGCGGCTTATCTGCTGCCTCGCAATCATGAGGTGAGCGACACAGAGAAATATCTCACCCTGGCTGCTTCGTATGTCATTGTTCTGGTTCTCTGGCTGGTGCTGAGAAAAAAAGAACAGATGCAGCAGCGCCGCCGGGAGGAAGAACATATGAATAACCTGAAAAAGTAGAAATGTTATGAAGAAATTAATGTGGATCGTATGTCTGCTTGTCGTTTCAGTGACGGCACAGGCACAGTTTGAGAAAGGAAAGTGGATTGTGAATCCCTCGGTGACGGGACTTGGACTTTCGTACAGCAAGTCTGAGAAAACCCAGTTCGGGTTGCAGGCGCAAGGCGGTGCTTTCCTGGTGGATAATGTGGCACTGATGCTCACGGCCGGAGCCAATTGGAGCAAACCGGAAGATAAGTACACACTGGGTGTGGGTGGAAGATATTATTTCGACAAATGCGGCATTTATCTCGGAGCCGGATTGAAGATGAATCGCTATAACTGGAAAGTAGGAGACACGACCGACTTTGCCTTCGATGCGGAAGCTGGCTATGCGTTTTTCCTGACACGGACTGTTACCATCGAACCGGCTGTCTATTATGATTTGAGTTTCAAAGACAGTGATTTGTCGAAGTTCGGACTGAAAGTAGGCTTCGGATTCTACTTCTGATTTTTCTTTTAAAAGGAACTCACCACAGAGGGCACAGAGTAACACAGGGGGAATTTTAAGTTATTGATTATCCATATTGATAATCTGTGTATTCTGTGGTGAAAAGACTTTTGACAGCCCCTTTGTGGTGAGTTCCCGATAAAATTGATTAGAGAACCCTTGCTTGTTTTACAAGTGGTTCAGTTTCTCCTGCAGGAATTGTCCCGTATAACTTGCCGCACAGGCAGCCACCTCTTCCGGCGTTCCGGTTGCCACAATATTGCCGCCCTTATCTCCGCCTTCCGGTCCGAGGTCTATCACGTAATCGGCACATTTTATGACATCCATGTTGTGCTCGATAATTACGATGGAGTGTCCGCGTCGGATCAGTGCGTCGAATGCATCGAGCAACTTGCGTATATCGTGAAAGTGCAATCCCGTAGTAGGTTCGTCGAAGATAAACAGCGTCGGGTCTGCTTTCTCCTGACTCAGATAGTAAGCCAGTTTCACGCGCTGGTTCTCTCCTCCTGACAGGGTAGATGAAGATTGCCCCAGTTTGATATATCCCAAACCGACATCCTGCAAGGGGATCAGTTTCTTCACAACCTTCTTCTGTCCATGTTCCGTAAAGAATTCAATAGCTTGGTTGACTGTCATTTCCAGTACGTCATAGATATTTTTATCCTGGAATTTCACTTCGAGTGTATCGGCCTTGAAACGTTTTCCGTGGCATGATTCACACTCCAGCACCAGGTCGGCCATGAATTGCATTTCCACTGTGATGGTTCCGTCACCTTTACACTCTTCGCAACGCCCACCCTCGTTGTTGAAGCTGAAATGTCCTGCGGTATATCCCATTTGTTTGGCGAGCGGCTGGTCAGCCCAGAGCTTGCGGATTTCGTCGTATGCTTTGATGTAGGTCACCGGATTGGAGCGGGAAGACTTGCCGATGGGATTTTGATCGACAAACTCCACATTGCGCAGATTGCGCAGGTCGCCTTCGATGGACACAAATTCTCCAGGACGCTCGCTGCATTCGTCCAGTTCGCGTTTCAGCGCGCGGTAAAAAATGTCGCGTACCAGTGTGCTCTTTCCCGAACCGCTAACCCCCGTCACTACCGTCATCACATTAAGTGGGAAGCGGGCGTCCACACCTTTCAAGTTGTTTTCACGGGCACCTTTTATTTCGATATAGTTGTTCCATGGACGACGGTGTTCCGGCACGGGAATGGTCTCTTCGCCCAGCAGGTATTTCACCGTATAACTGTTGCTGTCTTTCTTTAAATCTTTCATGTCACCCTCGTATACTACCTGTCCGCCCAGTCGTCCGGCATTCGGACCGATGTCGATGATGTAGTCTGCGGCACGGATGATTTCTTCGTCGTGCTCTACCACCACGACCGTGTTGCCCAACTGCTGGAGTTGGCGGAGCACATGAACCAATCGGTCGGTATCCCGACTGTGGAGTCCGATACTCGGTTCGTCGAGGATGTAAAGGCTGCCCACCAAGCTGCTTCCCAACGAAGTGGCCAGGTTGATGCGCTGGCTTTCTCCGCCCGACAACGAATTGCTGAGGCGGTTCAGTGTGAGATAGCCCAGACCCACATCAATCAGGAACCGGATGCGGCTGTTGATTTCCGTCAGGATACGACGGGCTACGGCCTGGTCGTGTTCGTTCAGCGTGAGCGAGTCGAAGAATTTTTGCAATTCGGTGATAGGCAGGTCTACCAGTTCGGAAATGTTCTTTCCACCCACGCGGACGTATCCCGCTTCGGGTTTCAGACGGGTGCCGTGGCATTTCGGGCAAAGCGTCTTTCCGCGATAGCGTGCCAGCATCACACGGTATTGAATCTTATACTGATTCTCCTCGAGCATCTTGAAGAAGTCGTTGATGCCATGGAAGTATTGGTTTCCTTCCCACAACACCCGGCGCTGTTCGTCGGTTAGCTCGTAGTAAGGAGTAAAGATCGGGAAGTTGAATTTTTCGGCATTGTGGATCAGCTCTTCGCGCCATTCTCCCATCTTTTCGCCCCGCCAACAGACAATGGCTCCGTCGTAGACGGACAAAGAACGGTTAGGCACCACCAAGTGCTCGTCGATACCGATCACTTTTCCGAATCCTTCACATACGGGACAGGCACCGATCGGGGAGTTGAACGAGAACATCTGGTCGTTCGGTTCTTCGAACGTCATACCGTCGGCTTCGAATTTGGTACTGAAAGTATGCAACCGGGTCGTTCCGTCCGGCTGATAAAAGCGAAGCATACACATGCCGTCGCCTTCGTACATGGCTGTTTCGGTAGAGTCGGTCAGGCGACTGATGGCATCCTTGGATTTTGCTGCCGTCATTCGGTCGACGAGCAGGTATACCACGTCCTCTTTGCCGGCAGCATATTCGTCGATACGCACCATCTCGCCGTTTACTTCAAGACGGTTGAAACCTTGCTTCCGGTCGATCTCCAACTGTTGTTCGAGCGTGCGTCCGTCATGCAGGTAAATCTGTGTCAGCACGGTATAGCGGGTCCCTTCCGGATAAGAGAGCATGCAGTTTACAATGTCTTCGATGGAGTGCTTCTTCACTTCCTCTCCGCTGACGGGACTGTAGGTTTTGCCCACACGTGCATAAAGCAGGCGCAGGTATTCGTAAATTTCGGTCGAGGTACCTACGGTGGAACGCGGGTTACGGCTGTTCACTTTCTGTTCGATGGCAATGGCGGGCGGAATGCCTTTGATAAAGTCACATTCGGGTTTGCTCATTCGGCCCAGAAACTGGCGGGCATAACTACTGAGACTTTCCACGTAGCGACGCTGTCCCTCGGCATAGAGGGTGTCGAAAGCGAGCGATGATTTTCCGGAACCGGAAAGACCGGTGATCACCACCAGTTTGTTGCGGGGAATGTTTACGTCAATATTCTTCAGATTGTTGACTCTGGCCCCTTTTATAGAGATGTATTTACTATCAGTCATAAGCATTTTCGTTACTTGGACTGCAAAGATAGTGAGTCAGCAACGTTTAACCTAACAGTGGAAGGAACTTTTATCTTAAAAACACTTGCGAAGATTGAATTGCTTGCTTAACCGTTGCAAATGAGGAGCAAAATTGTATCTTTGCACCACATTTTTATGAAAACCAATTATGAACCTGAGAAAACTGATTCTTCTTTTAGCTCTCTTTCTTGCAACAGGAGTGGGGGCACAAATACAACAACAAAGCCCTTATCCGAAAAGAGAATTTCGCGGAGCGTGGATACAGGCTGTTAATGGGCAGTTCCGTGGTATTCCTACTGAGAAGTTAAAACAAACACTTATCGATCAGCTCAACTCTTTGCAGGGGGCAGGCATCAATGCGATCATATTCCAGGTGCGTCCGGAGGCAGATGCTTTATATGCTTCACAATTGGAACCGTGGAGCCGTTTTCTAACCGGAGTGCAGGGGCAGGCGCCTTCACCCTACTGGGATCCGATGCAGTTCATGATCGACGAGTGCCATAAACGGGGAATGGAGTTCCATGCGTGGATCAACCCTTATCGGGTGAAGACATCGCTGAAGAGTGAGCTGTCGCCCAATCACCTGTATAATATCCATCCGGAATGGTTTGTCACTTACAATAATCAACTCTTTTTTGATCCGGCATTGCCCGAAAGTCGTCGTCATATTTGCATGGTGGTGGCGGACATTGTTTCGCGTTACGATGTAGACGCTATTCATATGGATGATTATTTCTATCCTTATCCGGCAAAAGGCATGGACTTTCCGGATGACGCAAGCTTTGCCCGTTACGGCGGAGGGTTCACCAATCGTGCCGACTGGCGCCGGAGCAATGTTAATATATTGATTCAGAAGATACACGAGACTATTCGTGGCTTGAAGCCTTGGGTGAAGTTTGGTATTAGTCCGTTTGGTATCTACCGTAACGAAAAGAACGATCCGCTCGGAAGCAAGACCAACGGCCTGCAGAACTATGACGATCTGTATGCGGATGTATTGCTTTGGGCGCGCAATGGTTGGGTCGATTATAATATTCCGCAGATATACTGGCAGATAGGGCATCCTGCCGCCGATTATGAAACCCTGGTGAAATGGTGGGCAAAGAATACGGAGAACCGTCCTTTGTTCATTGGCCAGTCTGTGATGAATACGATTCAGAATGCCGATCCGAAGAATCCTTCCATGAATCAACTGCCTCGCAAGATGGCTTTGGAAAGAGCTTATCAGACTATCGGTGGCAGTTGTCAGTGGCCGGCGAGCGCTGTGGTGGAGAATGCCGGAAAATATCGGGATGCACTTGTGCAGGAGTATCATAAGTATCCTGCTTTGGTTCCCGTCTTCGACTTTATGGATGATAAAGCACCGGGTAAAGTCCGTAAAGTGAAAAAAGTATGGACGGAAGATGGTTACATGTTGTTCTGGACTCCTCCGAAAGCTAAAGATGAGATGGATCGTGCTGTGCAATACGTTGTTTATCGTTTTGGTGATAAAGAAAAAGTGAACATTGACGATGCTTCGCATATTGTTGCCGTTACCCGTAACAATTTCTATAAGCTCCCTTACAAGGATGGGAAAAACAAATACCGTTATGTTGTGACAGCACTTGACCGTCTGCACAATGAATCGAAATCGGTAAGTAAGAAAGTGAAACTGTAAATGTATTACAAAAGATGAGGGGATGTGTCATCATTCACCACAGAGGACACAGAGTAACACAGAGGAGATTCTAAATTATTGAGTAGTAACAAAAAAACTCCATGTTACTCTGTGTTCTTTGATACTCCGTGTTACTCTGTGGTGAATTTGAGTTTCCGCAGTGAGATTCCCCTAGTATAAGATTAGTCCGGCTATTCCGCAGGCGATAATCATCAGAATCGGGTTAGCGTGATATTTTTTTGTTCCTATAAAGGCTACTAGGAAAATAATGATGCTGATGACAAAAGTATAAGTATCTTCCGTAGGCGAACCGAAGTTTTCTGCGTTCATTAATACCAACGCAGCGGAGGCGAGTAATCCGACTACTGCCGGGCGTAATCCATTGAAAATAGATTCTACTACGGGGTGTTTCTGGTATTTCAGGAAGAACTTACTGATGGTCAACATCAGGATAAATGACGGCAACACTACCGCAAAGGTGGCGATGACAGATCCCCAGATACTGCCTGTAGCCGTAAAGCCAACATAGGTAGCGGCGTTGATACCGATGGGACCGGGAGTGGACTGGCTGATAGCTACAATATCGGTGAACTCTTGAGTACTTACCCAATCATAGCGTGTCACCACTTCTCCCTGAATCATCGAGAGCATGGCATATCCGCCTCCGAAGCCAAATAATCCGATTTTGAAGAATGTATAAAAGAGTTGCAGGTAAATCATAATGTTTCAATGTAAATGTGAATGATTAGGGATGTGACTGTTTCCATTTTCCCCAGCAGAAGCCACCTACACCTGCCGCGATAATAATCCAGATGGGAGAGAAGCCCAATAACCAAATGAGCAGGGCGGAGATAACCGGAATCCAGAGGGTATATCGATTGACTTTGGCAGACTTTGCCATGCTGAAAGTGGGTGCTGCAATCAGTGCGACTACAGCAGGACGTATCCCTTTGAAGATTCGTTCTACAATGGGGTTGTCTTTGAAGTTATGAAAAAACATGGCAATGGCCAATATGATGACGAATGACGGAAGTACCGTCCCAAGAGCGGTGACAAGGCTTCCCCGTATGCCGCGTAGCTTGTATCCTATAAAGATCGAAATGTTTACGGCAAGAATGCCTGGGGCGGATTGGGCTATGGCAAGCAGATCGATAAAGTCATCCTTGGAAATCCAGTTCCGTTTGGTTACGATTTCGTTTTCGATCAGAGGCACCATAGCATAGCCGCCTCCGATAGTGAAGGCACCAATCTTGAAAAAGATGCCGAATGCTTCAAGATAAATATTCATTTAACGTATTGTTCTTATTCTCTTTTCTTATTCTTGTTGTTCCTCTACATCCTCTTTTCCGCCCTCTTTACAATATTTGCTGGGGCTCACTTTGAAATGTTTCTTAAACACTTCCCGGAAGTATTTGACATCGTTGAATCCCGTCAGTTCGGATATTTCGGTGACAGAGTGCTGACCGGTCTTTAATAATGCCGCCGCCCGTTTCAGGCGGATTAATCTGATATAGTCAGCAGGGGCCTGATCGGTCAGTGCTTTCAGTTTATTATAGAAACTTGTGCGGCTCATGTTCAACAGATTGCAGAGTACATCTACATTGAATGCCGGATTGTCTATGTTCTCTTCAACACTCTTCTTGACCGTAGCGATGAATTTCCAATCGAGATCTGTAGCACAGTTTGGAGATACCTCCTCTTCCTCGCTGACTTCAAGATTGGCATACTTGCTTTTCAATAATGCACGGTTTGTCAGCAAGTTAGCAATAGTTGCTTTCAAGATACCAATGTTGAATGGTTTCACGATATATTCGTCTGCTCCTATTTTCAGCCCTTCCAGGATATTCTTTTCGTCATTCAGTGCTGTAAGCAGGATGATGGGGATGTGCGAGGTTTCGATATCGTTTTTAATGGCGGCGCACAACTCGTCTCCCCGCATTTCCGGCATCATGATATCCGAAATAATCAGTTCGGGCATGTACTCTTTTACGATCGTCAGTGCTTCCTTACCGTTGGAACATGTCTGAATGGTGTAATTATCCGATAATGTATGAGTCAGATAATTCCGCAGTTCATCATTGTCCTCAACGATCAACAGGCGTTGCAGGTTCTGGTCGTGTTGCTTTTTCGCCTTTTCATAAATCTCGGCCGGAGACACGTGTGGCACTTGCTCTGTGCTGAGTTCACGGGTACGGGTTGCCAGGTGTGCTTTATGAAAGTGCTTACTGTCCTTCGGAAAACTTACTTTGATAGACGATCCCTGATGTTCCACGCTGCTCAGATTGATTTTACCTTTGTGCAGATGAACCAGTTTCCATACAAGCATGAGTCCGATACCACTTCCGGTTACTTTAGAGTTGATCGCATTGCTTCCCCGGAAATGTATTTTAAATAACTTCTTCTGCTCATTGGCAGGTATTCCGATACCTGTATCGTTTACCTCTACATTCCAACTGTCATTGGTCTCCGAAGCATAAATATGTACGCTACCGTTCTCCGGTGTATATTTCAAGGCATTCGAGATGATATTTTTCAGGATTGAATCCATCTTCTCTTTGTCAATCCATACATTCAGGTAACGGAAATTGCTTTCGTAGGTGAAGTTAATATGCTTCACGCTTGCGTATGGACGGAATGCGTTGAAAGTCTCCGTCAGATAGGTATTCAGTTCATATTCCGAAATATAAAGTTCTGACGAATATACGTCTGCCCGTTCAAAGTTGATCAGGTTGGTGGTCAGACGCAGTAGGGCATTTACGTTTCGCAGTGCCGTATTCATGTTGCTGATGCCATCTTTTGTCAACGCTTCCCGTTCGCGTATCTCTTCGAGCGGTGCCTTGATCAATGTCAGCGGGGTACGGATGTCATGCGCCGTGTTGATGAAGAAATGGATTTTCTCGTCCGATACTTTTCTTTGTTTTCTCAAAATAATGATGCGGAGAGTAATGATGGCAATTACTGCCAGTACGATTGCATAGACCAGCATGGCCCAGAAACTGAGCCAAATGGGTTGGGCAATACTGATTTTCATGGTACGTTCTTCGAGTACGATACGTTTATCTTCGTTAGAGACTGCACGGATATGAAGGGTATACTCTCCCGGACTCAGATTGGTGAAACGGATGATGTTTTCATTTCCGGGACGGCTCCACTGGTCGTAAAATCCTTCCAGCTTCCATGAATATAGAATATTCGACGGATAATCGTAGTTGATGGAGGACACTTTCAGCGAAAAGATATTTTGGCTGTAACTGAGTTCCAGTTCTTTGGTATCATCGATATCCGTACTTAACGGGGAGTTTTCGTCACGGGGGTAGACCGTTTGATAAAAAATTGTCAGATCACTGAGTACCATTTTAGAACTGTACTTCCTGGGTATCTTCATCTCCTTGTTAAACTCGATGGCACCGTCTGAGCTGCCGAATATAAAGTTACCGTTTTTACGCAATGTACCTGAGCCGGCATTAAAATGGCTGGCCATTAGTCCTTGATCTTTGGTCCAGTTATGGAACAATTTTTCTGCCGGATAATAACTGCTGAGCCCATTTTCGGTACTCATGATAATGTCATCGTCGGTATCCGAAAGAATGGTATATATGTTATTGGAAATCAGCGCGCAGTTGTCTCTGTGGTAGTGGGTGAAAGTTCTCTTTTCCGGGTCGTATATCAATAATCCGGAGCCACTTGTTCCGATGTAAAGAAGCCCGTTCCGTGCTTGATACAGAGAATAAATATACATTGATTCTACAGGAAGTTCGATACGTTGGTACTTACCGGATTCTTTCTCTAATAAGTAGAGTCCTGTGGCCGTACCTATCCACATCTGCTTACTGTCTTTTTCCATGATGGAAGTTATCGAGTTCAGCTTGGGGTATAGGCGAAGAGTCTTTTTATGAAAATCAATGCGTTTCAGGTTGTAGTAACCTCCCGACCAGATGTCTCCATCGGCTGTTTTTATGATCGAACGGATGTACTTATCCGGCCGGATGTTGACTCCATACAGTGAAGATGGAGTGATATACTCGACAGATAAGGTCCGTTTGTTTATTTGATAGATGCCCGAACTATATCCGGCAGCCCAGATAATTCCCGGCTCTACCTCGCATAGTGTAACGAATATGTGATTCTTGTTGCCTCCGTTCTTTTCAAAAGAACTCATGAACGAATGCCATACTCCGGTTTCGGAATTGTAATAACTGATTCCGTTATTGGTGGCATACCACAAATCTCTTTCACTGTCCTCAATAATAGAATTTACCTGGTCGTTAATAAGTGATTGTTTGTTACCGATAGAATGTTTTATCCAGTTATAGCTTGAATGGCGGTTATTGCGTACCGTGATACCGATTGGATAATTGGCGAGCCAGATACGTTGTTCATCGTCTACGTAAAAGTCAGAGATGTTGTTACCGTTCATTTCATTGTACTGGTTGTAATCGGCAACTATATAAGGAGTAGTCAGATAAGAGTTTATGTTTATCTTATACACTCCAGCACCGTCTGTAGCGACAAGCAGTTCTTTATTATTCAACGGCTTTATCCGCGTGATGCTGACGTCGGTCAGGCTCATATGGGGCTGAGTGCTTTGTTTGGTATTCATGTCATAGACATAAATACCGCGTTCAAACGTCCCGATGAATAGTTTACGTGAGGGACGGTGGAAATAAAGTTCATTGATTTGTATTGGAAGATTATCCAGTTTGTCGCAAGGAAGCAAATGTAGCCCTTGATTCTTCAACTCCGCATGATGGATACCTTGTTCCGTACCGATAAAGAAGTGAGTATCGTCTATCTGTTCGATATCAGTGATGTCTTCTCCGATTTCGTTCTTGATCTGGAGGGTCTGTAGTGTATGGGTATTATATAAATAGAGAGTCTCCTCGTTACACAGCCAGATGTTGTTATTCCGATCGATGAAGCTGTAACTGATGGGAGCGGGGCGGTCTTTGATTTTCTCTTCTGGTAGTTTGTAGACCAGCGTGAACTGATCTCGTAACGGGTCGTAACGAAACACTTTTCCTTTCTTTCCTATTTCCCACAAGGTGCTCTCGTGGTCCAGATATAGCCAATTCAAGTTAAGCAGTGAATTGAGTTCTTCACCGTCATCCATTAATTTATATCGTTTGAACTCTTTGCCATCATATCTGTCCACACCTTCGTGGGTCAGAAACCACATATAACCCTTTTTATCTTTTTGGATGTAATATACCCTCCGGTTGCTTAACCCATCCTCTACACCGATATATTTGTAAGTTTGTGCAGAGACCATAAGAGGCAATAAGAGCAGAAGAAAAAGAATTTTTTTCATACAAGCTGGAATCCTTTAATGATTTTTCTTTCGGGGGGCGAATGATTTTACAAAATTAATAAAAAGAGTGGAGAAGTGCAAACTTTAGGAAAGGATTTGTTACGGTTGACGAATGACAAAAAAGGGCGAACCTATCTGTAGGCCCGCCCTTTATCATCATTATTTATCTTATTATTTTTTCTTTTCTTCTACCCACTTACGTGCATTAACGAAGGCTTCGATCCAAGGAGTTACCTGGTCGTTGTGTACACGGTCGGCAGGATAACAGGCATTTTGCCACGGGAAGATAGCACGTTCCAGGTGAGGCATCATGGCCAGATGGCGTCCGTCTGCACTGGCCAGAGCGGCTATTGAATAATCCGATCCGTTCGGATTGCCCGGGTATTCGTCATAAGAGTATTTAGCAACTACGTTGTATTGGTCTTCATCGTATGGCAGAGAGAATTTTCCTTCTCCGTGTGCTACCCAAATACCCAGTTTGCTGCCACTCAGTGAACCGAACATGACACTACGGTTAGTCGGGATGGTGACACCGACGAAAGTCGATTCGAACTTATGTGATTCGTTGTGCAACATCTTTCCTTTCTTCTCGTGTTCCGGGTTTACCAATCCTAGTTCCATCATCAACTGACAACCGTTGCAGATACCTAATGACAGGGTGTCTTCGCGGGCATAGAATTTATCAAGAGCCTCTTTTGCTTTCGGGTTGAACAGGAATCCTCCGGCCCATCCTTTGGCAGAACCCAACACGTCCGAGTTGGAGAAACCGCCGCAATAAACAATCATATTTACATCTTCCAGTGTCTCACGTCCGCTGATAAGGTCGGTCATGGTCACGTCTTTTACATCGAAACCTGCCAAATAGAGTGAGTAAGCCATTTCGCGTTCGCCGTTCGTTCCTTTTTCGCGGATGATAGCTGCGCGGACACCGCTCGGAGTACGACGGTCCGGAGTAATACCGTATTGAGAAAGTTTGCCTTTGAATTCTGGCATGAAAGCAAATTCAACCGGCTGCATCTTGTAGTTTTCAAAACGTTTTTTGGCGCAACCGTTCATGGATTGTTTGCGGTCGAGCAGGTAAGAAGAAGAATACCATACGTCACGCATGTAGTCAACACCGAACTGATAAGTAGCGTCGCCCTTCGATACCAGGATATGACGTTCGTCGGTCGGTTTACCCAGTTTCACGAATCCTACGCCTGCATCTTCCAGAATCTTTTTCACTTCTTCGATCTTCCATCCTTCTTTCGCACTCGTAAAAAAGACCGGATACCCGCATGATCTGTATATTTCTTCCATCTTGGAAATATCGCTTTCTTTTGCAATGTCAGATTTGTTAAAACATAAGATTACCGGGATCTTCTTTTGCTCCATCATCACAAGAAAACGATCAAGAAGATTAAAATGAGGTTTAGGCTTCGTCACCGCAAATACAACGAGCGCCTGATCGATATTCGCCACCGCCGGACGGATCAGTTCGTTCTTTCTCGTAAGGATTTCCCTGATATTTCCCTTTTTTTCCTCTTCATCTAAAACTTCTATCTCTACATTATCTCCTACAAGAGGCTTCACACCGTCTTTTCGGAAGATCCCTTTTGCTTTACATTCATAAACACCGGATTCTACTACATGAACGTAGTAGAATCCGGCAATCCCTTTTACAATTTTACCTTGCATATTTTATAAATTCCCTGTCGGTACCGCCTATTCATTGTCTCCGCCGTTTTCCGGATCGGTCTGTCCTGACGATGATCCTTTGCTGACAAAATAATATACTTGTGTCCCTTTTTCCACTTTTGTACCTGCCGACGGAGTCACACTGTAAATCGTTCCGACCGGAGTATCACTGTAGTCTTCACCGCCGTATACCGGAACAAACCCTGCCTCAGTCAGCACTTTAACCGCCGTGTTTTTCTCCATTCCGATCACATCACTCGGAATAGTAGACCATTCTGTTTTTGATCCAAGCGTTACCGTATACTTTATTGTTGTGCCTTTCTTTACTTTAGTTCCCGCTTCTGTTTCCTGTGTGACAACCGTTCCTGCCGTTCCGCCGGCATATTCTTCCTTAGGACTTCCTTTCAGTCCAAGTTCTTCTAAGGCGGCGGCAGCCTGATCCGCCGTCATATTCAGAAGCGACGGCACTTCTACTTTATCTTTTTCGGGATCTTTTCCTTTACTGATAATAAGCTGAACGCTTGTGCCCTCGTCTACCTGCTCTCCCGAACCCGGAGTAGAGCTGACTACATTTCCCATCTCGATCGTATCATCATAAACTGCCTCGCCTTTTGTCACTTTCAGACCAGCATCCTGAAGCATTCTTCCGCCTCCGATCTGTTCACAACATTCGGCACAGTTACTTTTTTCGCAGCTTCTCCGCTGCTGATCACAACCGTAACCGTAGAATTTTTCTTTACTTTCTTCCCTTTTCCCGGATTCTGGCTCTTAATCTCGCCTTTTTCGTATTCATTGGAAGCTTCTTCTTTATCCGCTTTTTTAATACCGAGATCTTTTTTCTTAAGTTCTGCCTGTGCGTCTTCAAATGTCATTCCGCGCACATCCGGTACTGTTACCATCTTTTCTGTCTTTGAAGAAAGACCGGCTCCTTTGAAAAATCCCGCCGCATTTCCGACAAGAAACAGAATCAGCAGCGCGATCACGACTCCCGACACGATCATCAGTATTTTCATGATCCGCTTCGTATCGGGATTTACATCATTCTTCTTCCGCCTGTCTTTTTGACTGCGCCTTCTGTTATCATAATCATTATCGTCGTCGTAGTCATAATCGTCGTCATCATCGTACTCATCATCGTCATCGTACTCATCATCATAACGACTGCCCTGAATCCGTTCCAGTTCTTCTGTCGACATAACCATCGTGCGGTCTGTCTCCGCTCCTGTTCCCGCTCCCAAAACAACAAAATCGCCGTCCGGCTCTACAAGCGATCTTTTCAGATCCATAAGAAGAGACGCACAGTCCGGATAACGGCGTCCCGGATTTTTCTGTGTACACTTCATGATAATGCACTCAAGACTGTACGGGATATTCGGAACTTCTTCTGCCGGAGACGTAATCTCTTCCTGAAGATGCTTCAACGCGACC
>ENA-ORSS01001526-ORSS01001526.1-human-gut-metagenome-genome-assembly--contig:-NODE-1526-length-23387-cov-5.914409_pt1 | contig 23387 bp, 20 predicted proteins | sample MGYA00241899_ERZ509162 | MGnify/ENA primary metagenome ERZ509162 (study PRJEB26280, sample SAMEA2338641) | human gut metagenome | biome: human gut; feature: human-associated habitat; material: faeces... | reverse complement strand
CTGCTTCAACATAGGTCTCAATCTGTCTCGGAATAAATTTAAAACAGCTTCTTATAGTACCGCAGCGAGTGTGAGACAGCTGATTCGGGGCTTCCCGTGAAGATAGAGCGCCTGTGCGCAAGCCAGAAGAGTCGCGCCTGTGGTTACAACGTCGTCGACTAACAGGATATGCTTGTCGGATAAATCGAGCTCTGAGTCCGTTTCGTAAGCGGTGCGGGTGTCCAGCCAGCGTTCGTAGATATTTTTTCCGGTTTGAGATTTAGTGTTTTGGGAGTGGTATAACCATTCTGTGCAGACTTCGATTCCGGAGACTTGTTCGATTCCCCGAGCAATCCATTCGCTTTGATTGTATCCTCTGCGGCGTAATTTCGCCGGATGCAAGGGGACGGGAACCAACGCGTTTATGTCGTCGAAAAATCCGCTGGGCAGCAGTTCGTTCGCGTAAATTTTCCCTAAGGTGAAACCGCATTGTTTCCCTCCGTGGTATTTGATGTGGTGTATGAGTTGCCGGGCATCGCTCGGCGTGGAGAAAAAGAAAAATGCCGCACATTTTTCAATGGGAACTTTCCCGAGAAAAAGTTGTGCCATCGGACTGAGCGGGTCGAGGTGATAACCGGTGCGCGGTAATCGATGCAAACAGGTGGTGCAAATGTTTTCTTCATTCCTGTTCAACGCCCGTTGACAGACCGGGCAGAGCCGGGGAAAGAACAAATCGATGAAATCTTTGAGGAGCGGGGGCGTTTTCATGATTCGATTTCTTTAAGGATGCGAAAAACTAATTCGGTTTCGAACCCTCGGGACGCGGCGAAACGAAGTAATTTGGAGCGTCGAACCTCGACATCTTCGTCGTTAATCGAACGAGATTTCTTTTCGAGCAGGTCGGCGAGGCGGGTCGTGTATGCTTCCTCGTCGATGAGAGATAAGGCATTGACGATGTCACTATTCCCGATTCGTTTCTGTTGCAGGGCATAGCGGATTTTTATTCGTCCCCACCCGGAAAAACGGAATTTGTCTTTGGCGAAAGCAATGGCGTATCTTCCTTCATCGATGAATCTTTCTTGAACGAGTCGTTCGACGATTGTTCGGGCATCCGGTTCTCCGATACCCCATCGGGAGAGCTTTTCCCGTATGTCGGCTATACAGTGTTCCGATGAAGAGCAGAGGGCGGCCGCTCGGTGGAGGGCTTCGGGCGGAGTTAGTGTTTTAGCCATGTCGTATGGGTTTTATAGCAGAAACGAATCGATTTTTCTCATACAGGTCTTTGATGATTCTGATGTGCTTATATCCCGCTGTTTCCAACATGCGGGCACATGCTTCGCCTTGTGTCTCGTTGATTTCGAAGTAGAGCTTGCCTCCGGGGGATAAAAGCCGAACACTGTCCATAGCTATTTTTTCATAGAATAGAAGAGGGCTTTCGTTCGGGACGAACAGGGCTATATGAGGTTCGTATTCCAGCACATTGGCACTCATGGATCGGCTCTCGCACCGGCGGATATAGGGCGGGTTGCTGACGATGATGTCTAATGATTCCTCTGGTAGTTCTGATACATCGTAACGGAGAATATCCCGTTGAAAGAAGTTTACATGGGCATTGTGTTTTCGGGCGTTACGTTGAGCAATTTCCAAGGCCTCTGTCGAGATATCCCATGCCTCGACCTTGCTGTCGGACAACGAGAGCGCAAGAGTAACGGCAATGCAACCGCTTCCGGTTCCCAAATCGGCTATGCGCGAAGGTTGACCGGAGTTTTCCGTTATAACGAGTCTTGTCAATTCTTCTGTTTCGGGGCGGGGAATGAGGGCTCCGGGGGCAATATCGAAACGCCGCCCGCAAAAATCGGTATATCCCAAAATGTATTGAATGGGTTCTTGCTGCGAGAGCCTGTCGGTTATACGTTCGATTTTACGGTGTATATCCTCGGATAAAATCGTATCTTTGTGCAGCAGAATATCGGTGGGGGTATAGCCGCACAGGGATTCGAAAATCATTCGGGTGAATCCGATGATTTCTCCGGGAGGGTAGATTGCTCCCAGTTTGCGCCGTAACAAATCGATACTTTGTTGCATGGGTAGGTCGATATTTGTAAATCCATGCAAAGTTAAGAAACTGTTTTGATTTTTGGGAATAGATATTTCGTGCAGAAAAACTACACCGATCAAATCGGGCTTTAATTAAAAAAATCGGAATATGGATAAAACAGATATGGATGCCGTTTTCATGCGACGTTGTTTGCAGTTGGCTTCTCTGGGTCGAGGACACGTGTCACCCAATCCGATGGTGGGTGCGGTCGTCGTACATCGGGGGCAAATTATAGGAGAGGGGTATCATCGGTGTTACGGTCAACCGCATGCCGAGGTGAATGCCATAAATTCGGTGCGGGATGCAGGACTGTTGCCGGAATGTACATTGTATGTTTCTTTGGAGCCTTGTTCTCATTACGGGAAAACTCCTCCTTGTGCCGACTTGATTGTCCAAAAGAAGATACCGAGGGTCGTTGTCGGCTGCCTCGATCCGTTCCCGAAGGTGTCGGGGCAAGGTGTCGTCCGGTTGCGGGAGGCCGGTATAGAAGTTGTTACGGGGATATTGGAAGAGGAATGCAAGGCTTTGAACCGAACTTTTATGACCTGCCAAATCGATGAGCGTCCTTTCGTCACTTTGAAGTGGGCGCAGAGTCGTGACGGTTATATCGACCGGTTACGGAAACCGGGAGAACCTGCCATTCGGATTTCGGACGATGTTTCGTCTGTATGGGTGCATCGTTTGCGTGCCGAAGCAGATGCCATATTGGTGGGGACGAACACGGCAGTTGCCGATAATCCGTCGCTGACTACCCGTTTGTGGTACGGGCGTTCACCTTTGCGAATCGTTCTCGACGAACATGCCCGCGTTCCGTCTGGTTCGCACGTGTTTACAGATGGGTTGCATTCGCTCGTCATTACGGCGAAGGATACTGTTTATCCGGTTTTACCCGATTCTGTCGAAGTTATTCGCCTCCCTTTCGGGAAAGATTTAATACCCGGTTTGTTGAACGAACTATACCGTCGACGCATACAACATCTTTTGGTAGAGGGGGGAGCTGTATTGTTACAGTCATTTTTAGATTCGGGATATTGGGACGAAACGAGAGTAGAAACCGGGCCGATGTTTCTGGGAAATGGAATTGTCGCGCCGGTCGTAAAGGGGCTGCTTATGCGCTCTGAATATTGTGGCGAAGCAAAAATAGACTGGTATGAAAATAGGTAAAAACAGATTATTTGCCGTGTTAATCATTCGGTTCGTCTAAAATGAAACGGCTATCTCTCTTTTTTTATTTATTTTTGAACTGGGAAATCGATGTATGTGAATCGGTTTATCCATAAATAATTATAATTATCGGTGTTTGTAGTGTACAAAGAAAAAAATGTTGCTAAATTTGCCGATTGTAACTGCAAACCTGTAACTCATATCAGTTAATGAAGAAGCAAAAAATATATTTTTTTCTGTGTATAGCGGCTTTATTTTTATCCGGCATTTCGTGTAATTCGACCGAAGATGATGTTATATCATATACTGTATCGGAGAGCGTACGGGTTTCCGGTTTTTCTTTGGCGGCCAATGACTCGGTGTTAGCTCATTTAGATACGATATTTTTTACGATAGACCTGAATAAAGGCCAGATTTATAATGCCGATTCTTTACCTGTCGGAACCGATGTTTCCGCATTGATTGCGAATATCTCGTTCGATAACGTCGCACAGGCTAAGATTTATATGGACAAAGGCGATCCTACCAAGAACGATACGATAGACTATATAGCCAATCCTACCGATTCTATTGATTTTACGTCGAAAGTTTCGTTGGAGGTGACGGCTCAAAACGGTACGACCGTGAAGTGGTATTCCGTTAAGGTAAATGTCCATCAAATCGACCCCGACTCATTGTATTGGAATACCATGTTCGGCGTTCGGCCTTTACCGTGTGGCAGTCAGGCAACGGTCGATGCGCAAAAAGCCGTTTATTATAAAGGGAAAGTTCAATCCTTCATAGTCTCTAATTCGACTTGTACATTATATACGGCGGAAGATCCTTATACCGACGACTGGACATCGCAGCCTTTGTCGTTATCGTTTACACCTGATTTGAAATCTTTACAAGCTACCGATGAGGCTTTGTATATGCTTTCGCAAACCGGCGAGCTATATCGGTCGGAAAATGGTGTAGATTGGGCTTCGACCGGGCAAACGTTTTATTCGTTGGTAGGAACGTGGAAGTCGAGGCTGTTGGGTGTCGTGTCGGAGAACGGTGTTTATAAACACGATTGCTATCCTCGTCCTGCTGGATTTGTACCTTATCCGACAGCTGCTAATTTCCCCATTACGGGCAGTAGCCCTATGGTGACATTCGTGTCGGAGTATGATTTGGATTCTCCCCAGTCCATTATGGTGGGCGGACGAATGGCCGACGATAATCTGACCGGTGCGACATGGGGATATGACGGTGAGGCTTGGGCTCAATTACAAGGCTCGATAAAACCTTGCGAGGGAGCCATTCTGTTCCCGTATTTTACTTTTACGACCAGTGAGTATTGGATAACGACGCAATACACATCGTGGATTGTGATCGGGGGGCGCGAGGCTGCCGGGGTAGCCGATTCGGTATATGTTTCGGTAAATAACGGCAATACATGGAGCAAGGCTCCTCAGTCGTTGGCTATGCCTACCTATATCAATCCGCGGGCTTTTGCTTCGGTGATGGTTGTCGATGCGGACTTTACCTCTCGGAGCGCGGCTTCGTTGTGGAAGTTTATGCCTATTCGGAGGGTCCCGGCTATGTCGGTTGCTCGTACGAGCGATTACCAGATTCCTTATATTTATATATTCGGAGGGGAAAATAACTCCGGTGATATTTATAATGAAATATGGCGAGGAGCAATCGGTAGGTTGAGATATCCGCCGATACCATAATGAGTGTTTTGAAGAAAAAAGATACTTTTCATCGGTTTATTTCGTTTTATGTATGTAGGCTCGTAAAAATGGCACACGCATGAAAAAAATAATTCCGATTATAGTGATAATAATGAGTAGTACAGCTGTTTTATCTGCACAGGATTTCCGTTATGATGCGGGGATAGCGGGTGGAATAAGTTGTTATATGGGCGATGCCAATCAGGTTTCGCCGTGGCATCGGCCGGGTGCTGCGATAAGCGGAGTGTTCCGTTTTTTGTTGAATTATCGGTGGGCTGTAAAGACCGATATTTCAGCCATGCAGTTTTCAGGCGATACCCGTGATTTTGACAATCGTTTCCCCAACGGAAGTGATTACTCGTTTGAGAGTTGGCAATATCGGTTGGGAGGACAGATAGAATTCAATTTCTTTAATTATGGAATGGGATATTCTTATCTGGGAACGAAACGGCTTTCTCCATATTTGTTGGCGGGGGTGGGAGTAGGATATTCGACTGTCGGAGGCGGTTATGTGAGTTTCGATGCTTCTTTGGGAGCCGGGGTTAAATATAAAATAGCTCCGAGATGGAATATAAGTTTGGAGTTTGCCATGCACAAAACGTTGGGAGACAGTTTCGACGGAAAGGCACTCGCAGATCCTTACCATATAGAAAGCAGTGTGCTGAAAAATACGGATTGGTTTTCGACGACTTTGTTTTCAATCACGTATGAATTCGGCCGTAAAAAAGAAATTTGTAACAACGATAATCGTTGAAAGAGGAATGACTTACGTAGAGCAGATAAATCTAACTCGTGTGCCCAAACACATTGCCATTATTATGGACGGCAACGGGCGTTGGGCTAAGGAGAGAGGGCTGGACCGTTCGGAGGGGCATCGCAAAGGTCTTGATGTCGTTCATGAGATAACGGATGCAGCTGCCGAAGTAGGGGTGCAATACCTTACTTTATATGCTTTTTCGACGGAAAATTGGAATCGTCCGCAAGCGGAAGTCGATGCTCTTATGGCTTTGGTCGTTTTTGGCATAGAGCGGGAAACTCCCGGAATGGTAGAGAAGGGAGTCCGTTTGTCGGTTATCGGCGATTTGGACCGCTTGCCATCTGATGTGAAAGCACGGTTATTGAAATGTATTCGTGATACGTCGGGAGGTGAGCGTATTGTTTTGAACTTGGCGTTGAGCTATTCTTCCCGATGGGAAATCGCTCGCGCGGCCCGGTGTATCGCACAGGAGGTTCAAAAGGGTAGATTGTCGGTGGACGACATTACGGAAACGACAGTCGATGAGTTTATGACAACTGTGAATATGCCTAATCCCGATTTGTTAATTAGGACGGGAGGAGAAATACGACTCAGTAACTTTTTGTTGTGGCAACTCTCGTATGCCGAATTTTATTTTACAGAAGAATACTGGCCCGATTTTACCGGCGAAAGCCTTTATAGAGCCATTGTCGAATATCAAGCCAGAGAACGTCGTTTCGGAAAAACGAGCGAACAACTATAAATGAAGAAAAAGAGATTGAAAATGCGATATTATATGCCTTTGAAAAGTTTGGCTGTTTTTTTGTTTTTGTCTTTTTGTGTGCAAGTTGTGACCGCACAGAATGAAGAGAAACTCGATACGATATATAATCCGAAGGTCGTTTATTCGGCCATTCCGCAGAAATATGAGATTGCCGGTATCACGGTTACCGGGGCTCCCAATTATGAGGATTATGTATTGATAGGTTACTCTGGGTTGGAAGTAGGACAGGTTATCGAAATACCCGGTAATGCCATTACCGAGGCAGCCAAAAAATTTTGGAGGCAAGGTTTGTTTTCCGATGTCGTGATTAAGTGGACGAAGGCCTATGGCAATAAGGCATGGCTCGAAATACAATTAAAACAACAACCGCGTATTTCGGAAATAAATTACCACGGGATTAAGAAAAGTGAGCGGGAAGATTTGGAAATGCGCTTGGGGTTGGTCAAGGGAAACCAGATAACTCCCAATATAGTGGATCGTGCCACGACGATTATCAAAAAACATTTCGAGGAAAAGGGTTTTAAGAATGCAGAGGTGAACATAAAACAGACCGATGACCTGACCCATGAGAACGAGGTGATCGTCGATATTTATGTGGATAAGAAAGAGAAAGTTAAGGTCCATAAGATATATATAGACGGGAACGAGGTTTTGTCGGATAGGAAAATAAAATGGGCTATGAAAAAAACCAATGAAAAGGGTAATTTGCTTCATTTGTTCCGAACGAAAAAGTTTGTCGAAGAGAATTATAAGAACGATAAAAATCTGATTATCGAGAAATATAACGAGTTGGGATACAGGGATGCCGCTATCGTAAACGACAGTGTGGTGCGGTATAACGATAAAACGGTAGATGTTTACCTGACAATCGATGAAGGAAAGAAATATTATATCCGAAATATAGACTGGGTAGGCAATACGATTTATCCGTCGGATTATCTTTCGGCTGTATTGGGTATGAAGCCGGGCGATGTTTATAATCAGAAAATGCTGAACAAGCGAACAATGGAAGATGAAGATGCGGTTGCCAATTTATATATGGACAGAGGATACCTTTTCTTCCAGTTGGTTCCTATCGAGGGCAATGTGCTGAACGACTCCATCGATTTGGAGATTCGTTTGTTCGAAGGTCCGCAGGCCCGTATCAACAAGGTTGTCATCAATGGTAACGACCGTTTGTATGAGCATGTTATACGTCGGGAGTTGCGTACGAAACCGGGAGAGTTGTTCAGTAAATCGGACTTGATGCGTTCTGCTCGTGAAATAGCTCAAACTGGGCATTTCGATCCTGAGACAATGGATATAAAACCGGAACCGAACGAAGAAAACGGTACTGTCGATTTGGTTTATAATCTCGAATCGAAAGCCAACGACCAAATCGAATTTTCGGCCGGTTGGGGGCAGACGGGTGTTATCGGAAAACTTAGTTTGAAGTTTACGAATTTCTCCATCAAGAATTTGCTCAACCCTAAATCGTTTAAAGGTATCATTCCGCAGGGCGACGGGCAAACGTTTACGATCAGTGCGCAAACGAATGCACGTTATTATCAGCAGTATAGTATTTCGTTTTATGATCCGTGGTTCGGAGGAAAACGTCCGAACTCGTTCCAGTTCTCGGCTTATTATAGCCGTCAGACCGGTATCGAAAGTTCTTTTTTGAGCCGAAGCTACAACAGTTTATACAATAATTCTTTGTATGGAGGTTACTGGGGAAACAGCTACTTGGGTAACTCTTATTATGACGATTATTATCAAAATGCTTATGAAAATGCCTTAGACCCGAACAAGTCTTTGCAGATGATCGGGGTTTCCTTCGGATTCGGGAAACGTTTGGAGTGGCCCGATGACTATTTTACTTTTATGGCAGAATTGGGCTATCAGGCATATATTCTTAAAAATTGGGAGTATCTGTACTATATGCAGAACGGTACTTCTCACAGTTTTACGTTGGGATTGACGCTGGGTAGAAGTTCGATAGATAATCCCATTTATACACGTCGAGGTTCTCAATTTACGTTATCGGCTCAATTTACTCCTCCTTATTCATTATTCTCTAAGAAAGATTACAAGAGCCTCTATGAAAGTTCGTCGAGAGCCGACCGAGAAGAGTTATATCGCTGGATAGAATATTATAAAATAAAATTCAAGAGCCGTGTATATACCCCGTTGAATAACTCCGAAAAATATACACTTGTGCTTATGGGACGTGCCGATTTCGGATTGTTGGGGTCGTATAACAAGTATAAGCAAACGCCTTTCGAAACATTCCATGTGGGTGGCGACGGTATGACCGGGTCTTATACATATGCTACGGAAACAATCGGGTTGAGGGGCTATGATAACGGTGCTCTTACGCCCTATTCCGACGGTCGGGCTTATACCCGGTTCTCGATGGAGTTGCACTTCCCGTTCTTGTTGCAGCCTTCGTCTACGATATATGGTTTAGCTTTTGTCGAGGGCGGTAATGCGTGGACATCGCTCGAAAACTTCAATCCTTTCTCTCTGAAACGTTCGGCCGGAGTGGGCGTTCGTATCTTCTTGCCGATGATCGGATTGATGGGTATCGATTGGGCTTATGGTTTCGATAAAGTACAAGGAGAGAAAGGGGGTGGCCATTTCCACTTTATCTTAGGTCAGGAATTTTAATTTGTGAAAAAACAGATACGTTTGTGTTAAATGCTCTAAAAGGATAGCGCGATTTGGTAGAATCGCGCTATCTTTATTTTTTAGAAAGTGTTTTATGTTATATGGTTTATTGAAACGGGAATGTTTAATTAAATAGAATAACGATATGAAAAGAATAGTTCTTTTTGCGATGGCGGTACTAGCTTTTACTGCGTCGTCGGTAGCTCAGAAGTATGCTTTGGTCGATATGGAATATATACTCAAAAATATTCCTTCGTACGAAATGGCCAACGAACAGTTGAACCAAGTGTCTCAACGTTGGCAAAAAGAGTGTGACGACAAGGCGGCCGAAGCTAAAACAATGTATAAAAACTATCAATCGGATTTGGTATTTCTTACCGAGGAAATGAAGGTAAAACGAGAAGAGGAAATCCGTGATAAGGAGACGGAAGTCGTTGAATTGCGCCGTAAGTATTTCGGCCCTGAGGGCGAGTTGTTCAAAAAGCGCGAAAGTCTTATGAAGCCTATTCAAGACGATATTTATAATGCCATTAAGAAGATTTCGGAAGATAAAGGCTACATGATGGTTATCGATAGAGCTTCTTCTCCGAATATTATTTTTGCGTCGCCGAAGATAGATATTAGTAATGAAGTGCTCACAAAGTTAGGATATTCAAAATAAATGCTTACTTTTGTGCCATTATTCATAACTTACAGTATAGAAACAAAAAAATTATAGTATGATTAAGAAATTTCTTTTCGCCGCAGTGTGCATTTGCTCTTTGAGTTTTGTATCACAAGCGCAACAAGCCCTTAAATTCGGTACCGTTAACTCTCAGGAGATTTTTATGTTGATGCCAGAGAAGGCAACCGCCGAGCAAACTCTTCAAGATATTAATAAGAAATATGAAGATGAGTTTGTAAAAATTCAAGAAGAGTTCACGAAGAAGTATAAAGAGTATATGGCATTGGGCGATACGATTCCCGAGACGATACGTGCTCGTCGTATGCAGGAGGTTCAAGATTCCCAATCTCGTATCGAGAGTTTCCGGGAAATGGCGTCTCAGGATATTCAAAAACAACAAGAAGCTCTTTTCGCTCCTATTCAACAGAAGTTGATGGATGCCATTAAGTCGGTAGGGGCAGAGGGTAAATTTACTTATATTTTTGATTTGGCTTATCCTATCGTTATTTATCAGGGAGCACCCAGTGAAGATGTGACTCCGTTGGTGAAAGCGAAATTGGGATTGAAATAATTATTCCCTCGTCGAGGGGTTGCGAAAAGGATGATAAGAACGTTATCATCCTTTTTCCATATTTATACTTCTAATAATGGATGCGACAAAAATACCTACGAATGTAGGTTCCATCGGAATTTTCGATTCGGGATACGGAGGTCTTACTATTCTCGAACAGGTGCGTAAAGGCCTGCCTCGATATGATTATCTCTATTTGGGGGATAATGCGCGGGCTCCTTATGGTACGAGGTCGTTCGAGATCGTATATGAATTTACTAAGCAGGCTGTATTTCATCTTTTCGACGAGGGATGCTCTTTGGTTATTTTGGCTTGCAATACGGCTTCGGCAAAGGCACTTCGTAGTATCCAGCAAAAAGATTTGCCTCGTCTCGCTCCCGATAAACGGGTTTTGGGGGTTATTCGTCCGACGGTCGAGTCGCTTTCCGAACTGTCGCGTACGGGGCATATCGGGATTTTGGCTACACCGGGTACGATACAGTCGGGCTCCTATGAGTTGGAGATAAAGAAGATGTATCCCGAATTCGTGGTATACGGACAGTCATGTCCCATGTGGGTTCCGTTGGTGGAGAACAACGAAGCACAAGGGAGGGGAGCCGATTATTTTGTTAAGAAATATATCGACGAACTTTTGTCGCAGTCCGATGAAATCGATACGATAGTATTGGGGTGTACCCATTATCCGTTGTTACTCGACAAAATTAGGGCCTATCTTCCTCCGTCTATTTCGGTAGTCTTGCAAGGTCCTTTGGTGACCGACAGGTTGGACGATTACTTGAAACGGCATCCTGAGATAGAGAGTCGTTGCTCGAAAGGGGGAGGTTGCCGCTATCTGACGACGGAATCGCCTCGAAAGTTTTCCGAGGCAGCGACCCTGTTTTTGAATGAGCCGGTAGAGGCTGAGCATATAGTGTTGGGATAAAATATAGAGTTTTGATTATGGCAAAGAAAGTGATACGATCGGATATTCGGGTCAATAAGTACATTAGTGATTCGGGATTTTGTTCCCGTCGGGAAGCCGATAAAATGATCGCCGACGAGCGGGTGACTATCAACGGCGAGTTGGCTACGTTGGGTAGTCGGGTGGCCGAAGGCGATAAAGTGAAAATAGACGGGGAACCGTTGCATTTTATCCCTATGGAACAGCGAGAGTATAAATTGCGCCGTTACGGTTCTTCTCGTAAAGAAAAACTATCGGGAGCTGAAAATCCCAAGGTTGAAAAGACGCAACGAGGAAGACGAGAGAGATTTGCCAGTGGACAGGAGGAACTTCGTCCGAATCGTCGTTCCAAAAATTCGATGGTGAAGAAGTCCGATGAGGCTTCGCATCAAGGAAGAAAGCCGAAGACTTATGCTCCGAAAAAAGTCGTGAAGGAAGGCGAGGAAAAGAGTAAGAATAGAACCCGAACCAAGTTGGTTCCGGGAAAATCCTCTTCTGGTAATGTGAAAAAGAAAATTAAGTAGTTGAGAATGTTTTTTTGAGGAGATGTTAAATGACAATGGGCTGAATCGTAGATGTATCTTTTTTATAACCCCACTCCTCGAAATGGTTGTTTCTCCGGTATCTTCACTATACTGCTTACGCAGCACCCCGCAATGCTCCGGAAGACGGTAGGGGAGAAGGGATATGTCCGATATAAACCGACTGATGAGATGTCGTTTTCAACCCCTCCGTCACTACGTGCCACCTCCCCTATATTTTGCGTTGCAAAACACAGGGGAGGAGTTTCAGATTCCCACTCCAAAGCGATATGTAATCATTTGTTGTTCTAAATATCGATATTCTCACTTTTCAAAAAAAATAAAGGTGGAATGTGAAATGTCCTATGATGTTGTGAGAGTAGGGGGAGGGGATTGAAAGTGTCGCTTTGAACAGCCTTTTATCTCTTTGGAACTTTGAGGGTATTCTCCTTCTCCCTTGTGCTGCGAAGTGAATAGGGGGAATGCCCGCCGGGCAAAGGGGTTAAACCCTCAATCGAAAATCTTATGAAATCTTTTTTAACCTCTCTCCAAAGAGAACAGGAACGAAGTATTCGATAAAAGATTCATCGTTAAAATTCAAATCTACTCCCTCGAATTTTCTATTGAATTGGGTTTAGTATGACACTATCGGTGTTAACCTCCTCCTCTGTGTTTTGCAACGCAAAATATAGGGGAGGTGGCACGTAGAGACGGAGGGGTTAAAAAATACCGGCAGTGGAGTTGACAGAGTCGGGGCTCCTCTCTTTTTGCTCGTCATAGATGAGATACGGGGAATACCCGCAGGGCGAGAGAGCAAATTTACGATTCAGCCCGTTGTCGTTTGAAATGATTATGATTTATGCTAACCATTTGACGAGCAGATAACCTCCTCCCAACAGCCATATATACAATATGGCCGCTAAAAGAAATGGTTTGGCTCCTGCTTGTTTGAATTTTTCGAAATTGGTTTCGGCTCCCAAAGCTGTCATGGCCATTGTGAGCATAAAGGTGTCTAGGCTATTGATTCCGTCTACTACTGGAACGGGAAGCCAATCGAACGAATTGAATCCGATAACGGCAAGGAAACCGAATGCGAACCAGGGAATGGTGATTTTTCCTCGTTGAGTGGCGGTTGTATTTTTGTCTCCTTTGACTGCTTTTACGGCTCGACGGGCTAAGGCAAAACTCATGATGAGTAAAACCGGGGCAAGGAGCATGACTCGAATCATTTTTACGATGATTGCCGAGTCGGAAATCTCTTTCCCCATCGCGTTACCCGCCCCTACCACGTGGGCTACTTCGTGTAAGGTAGAGCCTGTGTAGAGTCCCATTTGCTCGGGTGTGAGGTCGAATACTCCGGCTCGGTAAAGAATGGGATAAATGAACATCGAGAGCGTGCCGAAAATGACAACCGTCGAGACAGCAACTGCTGTTTTATGGGGTTCGCTTTTTACTACCGGTTCTGCACCCAAAACAGCAGCGGCTCCACAGATGGCGCTACCTGTGGCAGTGAGCAGGGCGAGGTCATTGTCCATATTCAACAGTTTCCCCACCAAGATACCCAATAGAATGGTGCAGGTGACGATAATCACGTCGATGAGTATGGCCGAGGCTCCTATGGCGATAACGCTTTGGAAGGTCAGCCGGAAGCCGTAGAGGACGATACCGGCACGAAGTACTTGTTTCGAGCAGAATTTTATGCCCGGAACCCATGTCTCGGGCAATCGGTTACGCAGGCTGTTGGCGTAGAGCATACCCAGTATGATACCTACGATGAGGGGGCTGAGTGACAGATTTTTTATAAATTGGAATTCTGCAATGTAAAAGGCGGAGAATGAAAAAAGTACAATCAACAGAATACCGTGGAGAACATTTCCTTGTTTTTCGCTGAACATATCAAAATGAATTAAATTGTTTTTTATAATCGAGTCGGGGAAGATTTGCCGTTTGACACAGTTAATGCGGAATGCGATATATGTTCATTCCGGGTGTCGTTTCCCTTTTCGGACGCAAAGGTAGAGATTTCATTTCGAATATGGGATTTCTTTGTGGTTATCGGTTATAACCGTAGGTTATGCACAAAATCTTCTATTCCAAATACTGCTTTTTGTAGAGAAGTGATATTTTTTGAATCCTTTCAGTTACCTTTGTGTGAGGCAACAGCTCGAAAAAGAAGGAAAAACACTTGGTTAGGGCTGTGAGTTTCACTAATATGTCTGCCTTTACCAAGAAAGGCAGACATATTAGTGAACATGGAAAGTGTTTAGCTTGATTCTCGCAGTAAAATCTAGTAAATGTTACAATAAACAAAGTTTATATTCTGTATATCAATACAATAATATTTTCCATATCTTAGCAAAGAAACAACGTAGAAACAAAATCAATAATTTAAGCGATTCTCCGCTTTTCACATTTCACTTAGTTTCATCACTTGCACTTGGTCGCATTCAAAGTGCTCATTTCTATAATATAAAGTTCCAGCGAGTCATTGACAGACAGCTTAGGGAGAGCCCCCATTTCACCGAAGCTCTTCTTGATGAGCACTACCGATTGAGTACCCATTAATCTTCGTTGGATCCGTAATCGTTTTTGAGTATCTAACGTAAATATTGCCATAAAATGGCATAATGATTATCCGTCTATTTTATAAGTTAGTAAGATATATTCGATTTTACAACATACTTTCACATTATTGTGTTTGCTCTAATTAGGCAGGCAACTGAAAGAATATTTGGAGGTGGAATAACGTAATGAGGACTGATAGCATATTTCCCCATTTATCAAGATATATAGACGAACAACTATAGCAGCTTCATTTCATATGTGATTGGCTAACATATAAATAATCGTTTGGTTATTAATTGCATCAATAGCCAAACGATTATTTGTGCATCGAATATATTATGAAGAGGTTCGCTTTATGTAGTGATGTATATTCTCATCGTTTAATTTGTGAGGAGCCTTGGATATATCTTTGCTTATCCATTGTCAATCCCAAATTTAAACTATTAATTTTTGCTCTTGTAGTATAATCTACATCAAATCTATACATATGGTATATAACAAGATCCCTTAAAATCATGTGACACATCCTATTATCTTTCATCTCTGTACTATATTGTTTCAATATATCATATGGTATATTGGGATAGTTTAATTCAATAGATGCGTTTATTAATTTATACGAGTTATATGGATTTGCATCAAGTATTTTATCGAATGTTGGTTTTAAATTTTCATCACCAACAGAAAAAGAAATTCGTCTAATAATGGCTATAGACAATAAATATGACCAACTTATTATAAAATTACTTGTAGATATAGCTACTTTATCTTTATTTAGAGCAGGATCCCATTCTTCACTCTTATCTTTTATGTATTTGTCGATAATTATTTTTTTAATGTGCTCTATTATCTCATCCTTATTTTCTAATAAAAATCCGAGATTAAAACTTAGTGTCCGAAGACCTAATTTATATGCTGCGCTAACAATTTCAAACTTATCTCCGGACTCTAGCTCTCCCCAATATTTTATTCCTAATTGACCAAGAAGATCTATTGATTTTAATGCCAAATTCATTTTTGCAAGTAAATCAATACCTGCAACATCATCATCTAATGAAAAATATGTATAATTAGTATTATCCTCGTCAAACTCTTTTTGTTTCTCTTCTAATTCAGCTTCTAATTTTAACTGATCATCTCGTTCTTTATCAACATCAATATCGGTGATAACTTTTTGGGGTATATCCTGAATTAGTTTGTTAATATCCTCAATTTCATCTTCAAGTTTATTTGGCTCATATTCTCTGAATATATCATTTGCGTTATTGATAAGTTCATTGATTATCATTGGACTTTTCGACAGATGAGTTATGAACATAATAATATTTGCAAACTCATTCTTGAAGATTCTCTTACATAGCTTTTTAACGATCTCTTGTATGTCTTCTTTATCTAGATTGTCGGCGATATATTTAGCAACAAAGAAATAGTATACATATTTATGCCCAACTGTTATTTCAGAATCAAAAAGTAATAACTTGGACTTTTTCAATGTTGATTTTACTTCCGTTTTTCCTATATTATAAACATCATGTTCTTCACAATATTTAGTGTGGAACTCATCAAATTCATCGATAGATACACTCTTTCTATTTTCATAGAAAAAACCATAACATAGCTTCGTTAGGAACTTGCGATAGAATCCTATATTTTTTTGATTATCTACAGCATGAAACAAGGCATCATTTATTAGATGCTCATAGTAAAACCCGTGTAAAGAATAATTTTCGCTACTTTGTTTAACGCTTTCTAATGATTGTAATATGCCTAAAATATATATGGGGACAGCCGGTATAAAATTTTTCCCTAAGATTGTTTTAATATATCGAGTCGCATAATCTATCTTCTTTCGCATCACATTTCGAGATTCGATGGAGGTATCTATACCGATTGCATACCATTTTTCTACAAGTTTATTCCTTAAATCTGCCCCAAACTCAAGAATATGGAATTTGTCAAAATTCTCAAAAGGAGGATATGCCGATAATTCATCATTCGGTAATGAAACATCCCCAACAATTATAATATTGCTAAATAATGATTCAATATTTGAAACCAGCAACTTCCAATACTTGTCGTTGCCTTTTGCTGATTTTTGGAAATCATCAATTATCAATATAAATCGGTTGTTGTTTGATTTTTCAAGCGTTGCAGAAATAGAGATACTAGAATACTGTTTGCCAATTTTATCATTGACAACTCGAATTATGTTATCAAGTCGTATGTTAGAATTTATATCTGACCCACTCAACAAAACTGGGAACAAATCTTGATTAAAATATCTTTTGAAAAGGTATTTGCATAATGCGGTTTTACCGGAAGACTCACCACCTACAATATTATATAAAATACCATCAATATCAAGTGCGCTAGTAAGGTCTTCGATATTTGTTCTTTTTTCTGTTTTAGTTTCGTTATCAAGTATCTTTAAATTAAGAGGAACATAAATATCTTCTAGGGATATGTCTAATCCTGATGAATGTGTAAATAGATTACCAGAGGAATTTAAATATTGACTAAACTCGTCTGACAAATAAGTCGAAACAAAACCGCTATCGTTCCGTATGATATTTGCACTTCTTCCGTATATATTTTTGATACATGCACACAGGGTAATCCTAAATTCTTTTTCAAATTTGTCATCATTCTCGTACTCTTTATATAGAATCCCTTTTGATAACAGCTTTTGTTTAAAATTTAGAACTTTCTTGAATTGCTCGAAATCTGTATCTTGAGGAAGAGACTCTTTGTTAAAGAATAACATGAGATTCTTACATGTGCCGTCATTTTTGTAGTTATCGTAAGCCCGATTAAATTCTTCTTCTGTCCCAGAGTCGGCATGCAGCGTAGGTGATCCAAATTTATGTTTCATTATACCTACAAAGATGTCGTAATCACCAATCTGCTCATTAATAACGTCTTGAGGATATTTTCCTATGGCGGGATATGTGTTATTTTCCCATTTTCTTGTCTCTAATCGTATATTGTATGTGTCGCCTATCGTGGTGTTTAATTCATTAACGACTGTATCTGCTATACCTCGTTCTTTTTGCACATCTGATGGTGATGCAATGAATATTCTTACAAGATTTCTGGTCTCAGACATAACTATATTTGTTGTTCGGGTTTAATATAATTTGCTTTTTAGGTTGCGTTATATATTTGAACTAATTTTGTTTTGATCTCTCCAAATGTTAAACTCGTGCTGAACTCGGCCGAAAGCCCAATGTTAATTACATAAACGAAAGATTCTTTCCTGTAATACCTCTCTCCTACAAGTCGTAACGAAGCCTGTATTGTATTAGCTTTTGCTAATAAGTACACTAACTAATAATCCTTGTAAATTTATTCTTCCTCGTACCACTTGGAATACATCAGGTAGTTTTTGGCGATTTTTTGATTGATCTCTTTCGATTGTTCGGGGTCTACCATTTTGATGAATTTGGCCGGTGTTCCGCCCCAAAGCTCACCCGATTTGATGACAGTCTTGCTCAACACGACCGATCCGGCGGCGACGATGGCTCCTTCGCCTACGACGGCATGGTCGAGAATTACCGAGCCCATGCCTACGAGGGCTCCGTCGTGTATGGTAGCTCCGTGTATGGTAACGTTGTGTCCGATGGATACGTCGTCGCCGATTTCGATGGTGGATTTTTCGTATAGGGTATGCAATACCGATCCGTCTTGAATGTTAACCCGGTTGCCGATACGAATAGAATTGACATCGCCTCGCAAGATGGCTCCGAACCAAATACTACATTCGTCGCCGATAACGGTATCGCCGATGAGAACTGCATTATCGGCGAGGAAACAGTCTTTACCGACTTTCGGGGTAAATCCCCGTACTGATTTTATGAGTGCCATGATTAGTTTATAATTTTATCTTGAATTAAATTGCTGTTGTTTTGCGGTGTAACCATTGTTGTTCTTCCTCGTCGAGCATCGGACTTAATCGGTCATAGACCATTTCGTGATAGCTGTTGAGCCACTCGATTTCTTTCTCGGTCATGATGGAAATATCGAGAGCCTCGGTATCGAAGGGGAAAAGGGTAAGAGTCTCGAACCGGTAAAACATGCCGAATTCATTTTCGTAATCGGGCACTGTCAAGACTAAATTTTCACAACGTATGCCATATTCGCCGGTACGGTATAATCCCGGTTCGTTAGAGGTAATCATGCCCGGCATGAGAGGCGTGGGATTTTCTTCGAGGCGTATGTTTTGCGGTCCCTCGTGGACGTTGAGGAAATGCCCGACTCCGTGACCAGTCCCGTGCAAATAGTTGAGATGGTCGTCCCATAGGAAATGGCGGGCGAGGGCATCGAGTTGGGCTCCGCGCGTACCTTGCGGATAATGACAAGTGGCGAGAGCGATGTGCCCTTTCATTACCAGTGTGAAGTCTCGCTTTTGGCGAGGGGACAGATTGCTTAACGATACGGTGCGAGTGATGTCGGTAGTCCCGTCGAGATATTGCGCCCCTGAGTCGATGAGCAGGAATCCCTTGCGAGAAATGGTCGCATTGCTTTCGGGTGTCGCCGAGTAATGGACAATGGCCCCATGCTCGTTGAATCCGGCGATAGTGGCGAAACTTTCTCCTACATAAAGACTTTGTTGCGAGCGGAACTCTCGCAGTTTCTCGGCAACTGTTATTTCGGTTACTTTGCCGCTGTCGATATTTTTTTCTAACCAACGGAAGAATCTAACCAATGCTACACCGTCGCGTATCATTGCCTCGCGTGTTCCGGCAAGCTGAGTCTCGTTTTTGATGCTTTTCAGTAGAGCGATAGGCGATTGACCCGATACGGGTATGGCATGCAGCTTATTTAATAAGGTGTAGTTGATTTTGTTGGTGTCTACGAATACTTTTTTCTCTGCCGGTAGAGTTGCTACGAAGTCGAAAATGTTTTCATAGGGCATTATTTCTACGCTATTTTTTTGCAGGTATTGGCGGACCGTATCGTTGATTTTGGCTTTGTCGATAAAAAGAATACGCCGGGAGTCGTCTATGTATGCATAGCAGATAACGACCGGATTGCATTCTACGTCGGTTCCCCGTATGTTAAATGCCCAAGCAATTTCGTCCAGAGCCGCCAGTAACAGAGCATCGGCTCCTGCCTGGCGTACTTGCTCCATAATTCGGGCCATTTTATCCGAGATGGATTCTCCGCTGTACTTTTCATCGTGAATAAAGGCTTCGTTTTTGGGGATCGATGGGCGTTTTTCCCAAATGGAGTCGAACGGAGTGAAATCGGATACGAATCGGAAGCCGTGGCTCTCGAAGTTTCGTTTCATCGCAGCGGCTTTCGATGCCCCGAACAGTGTGCCGTCGATGGCGATGGTTGCACCTTGCGGTAGAGTGGTCAGCAGCCATTGCTCGATGGTGGGAGTGTCGGGCAGTCCTTCTTTAAAAAGTTCGAACCCGGAATCTTCCAGTTGTTGAGCGGCTTGGAGGAAGTACCGCGAGTCGGTCCATAATCCGGCTTGGTTGGTTGTGACGACCGCTGTTCCAGCCGATCCGTCGAATCCGGAAATCCAAGTTCGTGCCGCCCAATGGCTGGCATAGTATTCGCTTTGATGCGGGTCGGTTCCCGGTATGATGAAAGCTGTAATACCGGCTTTGCCCATTTCGTCACGCAGGGCTTTGAGTCGGGGTAATGTCGATTTACTCATAATCTGAATGTTTAGAGTTATTGTCGATAAATATTTATCAACCGTGTGTAAAGGTAACGATATTTAGTAAAATAAGAAGATAAAAGGCTGTGAAAATATTGGAATAGAAAGATGGATATAATCGTGCCGATTTTGTGTAAAATTTATTTTCGAGTATATTTTAGCGGTCGAAAGTTTTGTTAATCACAAAACAATCTATAATTTTGCACCGCAATTTATTCAAAAGAAACAAATAAACTAATTTCTAAATAATTATGATTATAGTTCCAGTAAAAGAAGGCGAAAACATCGAGAAGGCTTTGAAAAAATTCAAACGGAAATTTGAAAAAACAGGTGTAGTTAAGGAATTGCGTAACCGTCAGGCATTTGAAAAACCATCTGTTACGAACCGCAAAAAAATGATGCGTGCTATCTACATTCAGAAACTTCAACAGATAGAAGATTAATTTTTTTTTGTTGTTGGCAAATATTGGATTTTTCAAGAATTTCCTTTATATTCGTAGCGTAAGTTAAAAGCTACGAGAATATGCCGATCGAATCGTTTTTAGAATATATCCGGTATGAGAAGAATCTTTCTACTCATACCGTATTGTCATATAGAGACGATTTGTTTCAGTTTAAAAAGTTCCTTGAAACCGAGTGTGATGGTGTTGAGATGCAAAAGGTGACCTCCGATTGTATTCGCGAATGGGTGGCTCTTTTGTCGGAAGGGGGAATGTCGGCTCGTAGTATTTGCCGTAAGATTTCTTCTTTGAGGGCTTTTTACCGCTATCTTGTGGTGCAATCGGATATTCAGGAAAGCCCTGTGAAAAATATTCCTTTGCCTAAGGTACATAAGAAAATACCGGTTTATCTTCGGCAGGACTCCATGAATGAGCTTTTGGACGATGTGTCGTATGGCGAAGGTTTCGAGGCGGTCCGTAACAAACTTATCATCGCTATGCTTTATCATACGGGTATGCGCCGGGCTGAATTGATAGGGTTGAGGGATACCGATGTGCGTGAAGGAGAGATAAAGGTGACGGGAAAAAGGAATAAACAGAGGCTGATTCCGTACGGAGAGGAATTGTCGCAGATGATTGCCGGTTATCGGCAGGCTCGTAAAGAGTCGTGTGGAGATGATTGTGGCTTCTTTTTCGTTCGGGAAAATGGAGAACCGTTATATCCGCAGTTAGTTTATCGGGTAGTCAATGGGTCTTTGTCGAAAGTTTGTTCGCTCGATAAAAGAAGTCCGCATGTATTGCGTCATACATTCGCGTCGGCCATGCTGAATAACGGGGCAACTCTCAATAGTGTCAAGGAACTGCTCGGACATCATTCATTAGCTTCAACCGAGGTATATACACATATAACGTTTGAAGAACTAAAACAAAGTTATAACCAGGCTTTCCCGAAAAGAAAGTCATAAAAAAGGAGGAAATATGGAAATCCGTATTCAAGCGATTCATTTCGATGCATCAGAAAAGTTGGAAAAATTTATTCAGAAAAAAGTTTCTAAATTAGAACAATATTACGATGGAATTATAGCCGTCGAAGTTTCTTTGAAAGTGGTAAAACCGGAAACGGCACAGAACAAAGAGGCTGGAATTAAGGTTCTTGTTCCGAGAAATGAGGATATGTTTTCCTGCAAGGTTGCCGATACCTTTGAAGAGGCGGTCGATATGGCTGTCGAGGCTCTCGTTAAGCAGCTTCTGAAAACCAAAGAAAAGATGCGTGAAAAGTAAAAAAAATGTACTGATATTTTTGTAATTTAAAATTAATGCCTAAATTTGCACCCGTTTCTCACCGACTCAATCTTTGATAAACGGGTGCATTCTTCTGAAAAGGAAAGATGTGTGTGGTAGAGGGTGAGATGTAAATTTAAGGTCTTGTAAAGGCTAATATAAGGGCAAATACCAGAGTGGCCAAATGGGGCAGACTGTAAATCTGCTGGCTTACGCCTTCGGTGGTTCGAATCCATCTTTGCCCACAAAAAAAATTGCGGAAGTAGCTCAGTTGATAGAGCATCAGCCTTCCAAGCTGAGGGTCGCGAGTTTGAGCCTCGTCTTCCGCTCCAAGAATGAATGCCAATGTAGCTCAGCGGTAGAGCACTTCCTTGGTAAGGAAGAGGTCACGGGTTCAAGTCCCGTCATCGGCTCAAGTTTTTAGAAAGCTAATCATTTATAAAATAATACAAAGCTATGGCAAAAGAACAGTTTCAACGTACCAAACCGCACGTAAATATTGGTACTATCGGTCACGTAGACCACGGTAAAACGACCTTGACCGCCGCTATCACTACGGTTCTTGCAAAAAAAGGTCTTTCAGAATTGCGTTCTTTCGATTCTATCGATAACGCTCCTGAGGAAAAAGAACGTGGTATTACCATCAATACCTCTCACGTAGAATATGAAACTGCAAATCGTCACTACGCACACGTAGACTGTCCGGGTCACGCCGACTATGTGAAGAACATGGTAACTGGTGCTGCGCAGATGGACGGTGCTATTATCGTAGTTGCAGCTACCGATGGTCCTATGCCTCAGACTCGTGAGCATATCTTGTTGGCTCGTCAGGTGAACGTTCCTCGTATCGTTGTGTTCTTGAACAAATGCGATATGGTTGACGATGAAGAGATGCTCGAACTCGTTGAAATGGAAATGAGAGAATTGCTTTCAGCCTATGAATATGACGGTGACAATACTCCTATTATTCGCGGATCTGCATTGGGCGCATTGAATGGCGAAGCTCAATGGGAAGAGAAAGTGATGGAGTTGATGGATGCTGTCGATAATTGGATTCCTCTGCCTCCGCGCGATGTTGATAAACCTTTCTTGATGCCTGTTGAAGACGTCTTCTCTATTACGGGTCGTGGTACTGTTGCTACTGGTCGTATCGAGGCAGGTCGCGTAAAAGTGGGTGATGAAGTTCAAATCCTCGGTTTGGGAGCAGACAAGAAATCGGTTGTAACCGGTGTTGAAATGTTCCGTAAGATTCTTGACGAAGGCGAAGCTGGTGATAACGTTGGTTTGTTGCTCCGTGGTATCGACAAGAATGAAATCAAACGTGGTATGGTTATCTGCCACCCGGGACAGGTTAAACCTCACTCTGAATTCAAAGCTCAGGTTTATATCTTGAAGAAAGAAGAAGGTGGTCGTCATACTCCTTTCCACAACCACTATCGTCCTCAGTTCTACATTCGTACGCTCGACGTAACGGGTGAAATCACTCTCCCCGAAGGTGTAGAAATGGTAATGCCGGGTGACCACGTTACTATCAATGTGAAACTTATCACTCCGGTGGCTTGCGACAAAGGTTTGCGTTTTGCAATCCGTGAAGGTGGCCGTACGGTAGGTTCTGGTCAGATCACAG
>ENA-ORSS01001522-ORSS01001522.1-human-gut-metagenome-genome-assembly--contig:-NODE-1522-length-23479-cov-9.238900_pt1 | contig 23479 bp, 20 predicted proteins | sample MGYA00241899_ERZ509162 | MGnify/ENA primary metagenome ERZ509162 (study PRJEB26280, sample SAMEA2338641) | human gut metagenome | biome: human gut; feature: human-associated habitat; material: faeces... | reverse complement strand
TGCCCGAAAGGGCAGCGCCTCCGCTGTTTTTGTACTTATTCTTCCGGCAAAGGATCTTCTTCCAAAGGTTCTTCACCTGTTCTGTCAAACAGCACACTCAGATAGTCCCTGCGGCCATAGAGTACTCGGTCGACCGTGACCACCGATTTTCCGGTATGGTAAAAAATCAAATAGTTCTCGCATACAAGGAACCGCTCTTCTCCTATTACTTCCGATATGGATGAAAGCAGCATTCCGCTCTCCGCAAAATCTTCCAGCTGATCTACTCTGTCCATGATTTTATTGACAAGTCTTTCCGCCGCCTGCTGATTTTGCAGATCAAGTGCAATATAATCCCAGATCGAATCCAAATCACAGCGTGCCTCGTCTGTGTATAAGATCTTATTTTTCATTTGCTCTTGCACGGAAATGCGCCCTCATTTCTTCACTGGTCAGACAGCCTTTCTCTTCCCCGGAGCGACGGCCTTTTGCGATCTCACTCATCAGACGGATCGTTGCCTGTGCTTTCTCATAATCACGCAGTTCCACAATGGCATATTTTCCGCGGCCGTTCTTGGTCAGAAAGACCGGCGAGCCTTCCTCCACATCCCGCAATACCTCGTTATAATTTCGCAAATCAGAGATCGGTTTAATATTCGGCATATTATCCACTCCTTTCAGTTTTAGTATAACGCATCTTGTTGTAAAATTCAACGTAAAATTTGCAGCAAAAAACAAAAATCCCCTGAACTGCTGTTTCCGGCAGCTCAGGGGATTTCATACCTTATGCGTTGAACATATCCTTCAGCTTTTTGAAGAAGCCCTTACGCTTTTCGTAGTTTTCTTCTTTCAGCGTGCCCTCAAATTTCTTCAGGGCATCGCGCTGCGCCTTGTTCAGCTTTTTGGGGATCTCCACCTCGCACTTGACGTACATATCGCCGCGGCCACGGCCGTTCAGATACTGGATGCCCTTGCCGCGCAGGCGGAAGGTGGTGCCGCTCTGGGTGCCCTCGGGCACGGTGTACTCCACCTTGCCGTCAATGGAGGGCACGGTGACGCTGTCGCCCAGCACCGCCTGACTGTAAGTGATGGGCACGGTGACCCACACATCGTAGCCGTCGCGCTGGAACACCTCGCTGGGGCGCACGCTGACCATGACGATGACGTCACCGGCAGGGCCGCCGTTGGTACCGGCATCGCCCATGCCGCGCAGTGCAAAGCTCTGATCGTCGTCGATGCCCATGGGGATGGACACCTCCAGCGTCTTTTTGGTAGCCACCTTGCCGCTGCCGTGGCAGACCTTGCAGGGGTTCTTTACCAGCTTGCCCTTGCCGCCGCAGCGGGAGCAGGGCTGCTGGGTCTGCATCACGCCAAAGGGGGTGCGCTGCTGGCGGATGACAAAGCCGCGTCCGCCGCAGTCCGGGCAGGTCTCGGGGCTGGTGCCGGCGGCACAGCCGGAGCCGTGGCACTCAGTACACTCCTGCTGGCGAGTGATGGTAATGTTCTTCTTGCAGCCGTGCACGGCCTCGTCAAAACTCAGGGTGATGCGCACCCGGATGTCCTGCCCCTTGCGGGGGGCGTTGGGGTTTGCCTGACGGGACGAGCCGCCGAAGCCGCCAAAGCCACCGCCGAAGATATCGCCAAAAATGTCGCCCAGATCCACGCCGTCGCCGCCAAAACCGCCAAAGCCGCCGGGGCCGCCGCCGTTCTGCGCTGCATAAGTGGGGTCAACACCGGCAAAGCCGTACTGGTCGTACAGCTGGCGCTTCTTCGGGTCCGAAAGCACCTCGTTTGCCTCGTTGATCTCCTTGAACTTTGCCTCGGCGTCCTTATCGCCGGGGTTATAGTCCGGGTGGTACTTCATGGCAAGCTTGCGGTATGCCTTTTTGATCTCGGCATCGCTTGCGCCCTTGGATACCCCCAGCACTTCGTAATAATCACGCTTTTCCTGTGCCATATCCACTCACCTCTCCGGGAACGCCCTCTCCGGGTAACGCCCCGGTCGGTTCCTCCTGTTCAAAAGCTCCCGCTTTGGTCTTTCGCAGCTGTTGTCTGCGCCCTCATCCGTCATGCCGCTTCGCGTCATGCCACCTTCCCCCGTCCGGGGGAAGGCTTTTGCGGCAGCGAGAACTCTTTTACTTATAAACCAGCAAGAGCCGCCCCGGCCTAAACCGGAGCGGCTTTTGCTTTATTGCGCGTGTGCCCGCCGGTTTGGCCGGACACAGCGCTTTGTGTCAAACTTAGACTTCCTTGAAGTCGGCATCCACAACGCCGTCATCGTTGGGCTTTTCGTTGGTTGCGCCTGCGTCAGCACCGGGCTGTGCACCGGCGGCCTGCTGTGCGGCAGCGGCTGCCTGATACATCTTCTCGAACACCTGGCTCAGGGCTTCCTGCTTTGCCTTGATGTCGTCCACGTTGCCGGACTGGACAGCGGTCTTCAGGTCAGCAAGCTTTGCCTCGGCATCGCTCTTCACGTCTGCGGGCAGCTTGTCGCCGTTCTCCTTCAGCATCTTCTCGGTCTGGAACACCATCTGGTCGGCACCGTTGCGGATATCGACCTCTTCACGCTTCTTCTTATCGTCGGCAGCAAACTGCTCAGCTTCCTTCACAGCCTTGTCGATGTCCTCCTTGGACATATTGGTGGAAGCGGTGATGGTGATGTTCTGCTCCTTGCCGGTGCCCAGATCCTTGGCGCTGACCTTCACGATGCCGTTGGCATCGATATCGAAGGTAACTTCGATCTGAGGCACGCCACGGGGAGCCGGAGCAATGCCGTCCAGATGGAACACACCCAGACTCTTGTTGTCGCGGGCAAACTCACGCTCGCCCTGCAGCACGTTGACCTCAACAGAGGGCTGGTTGTCGGCTGCGGTGGAGAACACCTGGCTCTTGTGGGTGGGGATGGTGGTGTTGCGGTCGATGATCTTGGTGCACACGCCGCCCAGAGTCTCAATGCCGAGGCTCAGCGGGGTGACATCCAGCAGCAGCAGACCCTTCTTCTCGCCGTTCAGAACGCCGCCCTGAATAGCAGCACCGACAGCCACGCACTCATCAGGGTTGATGCCCTTGAAGGGCTCGCAGTTCAGTTCCTTCTTCACTGCATCGTAGACAGCGGGGATACGGGTGGAGCCGCCGACCATCAGCACCTTCTTCAGGTCGGAAGCGCGCAGACCTGCATCCTGCAGAGCCTTGCGCACGGGGGTCATGGTGCGATCGACCAGATCAGCGGTCAGCTCGTTGAACTTTGCGCGGGTCAGGGTCATATCCAAGTGCTTGGGGCCGGTAGCATCGGCGGTGATGAAGGGCAGGTTGATCTGGCTGCTCATTGCGCTGGACAGCTCGATCTTAGCCTTCTCGGCAGCTTCCTTCAAGCGCTGTGCAGCCATCTTGTCCTTGCGCAGGTCGATGCCGTTCTCGGTCTGGAAGGCGTCTGCCATCCAGTCGATGATGCGCTGGTCGAAGTCATCGCCGCCCAGATGGGTATCGCCGTTGGTGGCCAGAACCTCGGTAACGCCGTCGCCCATCTCGATGATGGACACATCGAAGGTGCCGCCGCCCAGATCGTAGACCATGATCTTCTGGTCATCTTCCTTATCCACACCGTAAGCCAGAGCAGCTGCGGTGGGCTCGTTGATGATACGGCGGACGTTCAGGCCTGCAATGGTGCCTGCGTCCTTGGTTGCCTGACGCTGGCTGTCGTTGAAGTAGGCAGGCACAGTGATGACAGCCTCGGTGACGGTCTCGCCCAGATAAGCCTCGGCGTCAGCCTTCAGCTTCTGCAGGATCATAGCGCTGACCTGCTGGGGAGTGTACTCCTTGCCGTTCAGGGTCACCTTGTGGTCGGTGCCCATCTGACGCTTGATGGAAGAAACGGTGTTGTCGGGGTTGGTGATAGCCTGACGCTTTGCAACCTGACCTACCAGACGGTCGCCGGTCTTGGTGAAGCCGACAACGGACGGGGTGGTGCGGGCACCCTCAGAGTTGGCGATGACAACGGGCTCGCCGCCCTCCATAACAGCTACGCAGCTGTTGGTAGTACCAAGGTCGATACCAATAATCTTACTCATAATGAAATCTCCTCTCGAAAGAACAAATCTTGTTTATATGATGCTTATGATGATGTCAAGCGGATGTTATTGCAAACTCCCTTGCGGGAGGTTCGGCTTGTTTATTCGGCCACCACAACGGTTGCATGGCGGATGATCTTGTCACCCAGCTTGTAACCCTTCTGGAAAACGGTGACCACCGTGCCGCTCTCCTGCCCGTCCGGGGCGGGGATCTGCTGCACAGCATTCATAAAGTTGGGGTCAAAGGGCTTGCCCAGCACCTCGATCTCCTCCACATGGAGGGCTTCCAGTGCCTTTGCCGCCTTATCCAGCGTCATGACCACGCCCTTTTTGTAGTTCTCATCGGTGGTGGGGGCGTTGGCAGCCATATCCAGCGTATCCAGAATGGGGATGATCTTTTCCACTGCATGGGAAACACCGTCGCCAAACTTCTGGTCGGCCTCGCGGGTGGAGCGCTTGCGGTAGTTGTCGTACTCGGCAGCCATGCGCAGCAGCTGATCCTTGGCCTGTGCAGCGTTCTTTTCCGCTGCATCCAGCTTAGCCTTAATGGCTTCCATCTCCCGGGCCTTCTTGTTGAACCAGCCGCCGTCCTTCTTCTTGTCCTCTTCGGTGGCAGCTTCGGCAGCAGCCTGTTCGGGCGCTGCGGCAGCGGTCTTTTCCTCGGGGGCAGTTTCCGGCTGCTCGGTCCCGGGCACCGTGTTCTTTGCTTCTTCGCTCATTCCAGATCCTCCTTATAGATCACAGTCCGCCGTGGTACGGCAGCCTGCGGGGTGTCTTTTCGTTTGCCGCTCATGCCCTCGCCCAGCTGGTCTGCAAACTCGTGCAGCAGGGGCATCAGCTTCTGGAAGGGCATCCGGGTGGGGCCGATCAGGGCAATGGAGCCCCACAGCCCGCCGCCTACCAGATACCGGTCGCTCACGATGCACAGCCCGGGGATCTGCGGTTCCAGATCCTCGCCCAGCAGCACGCTTTCGCTGCGGTTTTCCGGGGGTGCGATCAGGCTTGCGGCCTGTTCCTCGTCGTTCAGCAGGGTAAGGATATCACCCACCCGGCCGTCCAGCTGCGGCCAGTCCAGCAGGTACTGCTCGCCGCCCAGAAATACATGGGGCTTTACGCTGTCCTGCAAAATTGCGGCTGCGGCGCTGACCACCGGCACAAGCTCCGGTGCGATCTGGCCACACAGCTCGCTGAGCATCCGGGTGGAAAGATCCACCGGTGCCACAAAGGTAAGGTTGCGGTTGAGCAGCGCCGCAAGGGCAGCTGCATTTTCCCGGGAAAGCCCGGTGCGTACCCGCGCCACCCGGGTGCGGACGTAACCGGCGGTGGTCACAGCCAGCACTGCGGCTGCGCTGCGGCCCACCTGCACCACCTCGTAATGGGCGATGCACAGATCCTCGGCGCAGGGGGTGCTGACGGCGGCGGTACAGCCGCTGATGGCGGCCAGCGCCTTGGCAGCGCCCTGTGCCAGCTTTTCCGGCTCGTGGTCAAGGCTGGCGAACACCGCATCCACCCGGGCGCGGGTAACGCGGTCCAGCGGCTGATCGTCGGTCAGCAGGTTGTCCAGATAATACCGGTAGCCCTTGGCGCTGGGCACGCGGCCCGCGCTGGTGTGGGGCTGCTCCAGCAGGCCCAGCTTTGTCAGCGCCGCCATCTCGTTGCGCAGCGTTGCGCTGGACACTGCCATATCAAAGTAGTTTGCCAGCACGCTGCTGCCCACCGGCTCGCCCTCAAGGCCATACAGCGCCACGATCGCCTGCAAGACCCGTTGCTTGCGTGCATCCATCGTCATAGCGCCTGCCTCCTTTTTGTATCGCTTTTGTTTGTTTAGCACTCCTTGTTCCTGAGTGCTAAGACCATTATAACCGTTTTTGCCCTGCTGTCAAGCCCTTTGCAAAAATGTTTATAAAGATTCATAATTCTGTCATAAAGGGGGATGTGCGCCCTAGGTGGGAGCGTGACTGAGAAGGCTACCGTCCCCTTGGGGAAGGTGGCAAAGCCGCAGGCTTTGACGGAAGGGGTTTCTTATTATAATATGTACTACTTCTCCCTCCTTTTTCAGCCATTCGCGCAGTTTTAACCCCCATTCGCGCAGAATTTCTTTTGTTTTTGCTTAATTTATGGTATATTTATGGTAACGACACCCCGTATAAAACCCACACGAAAGGAGCGAAACTTTATGAAAGCCAAACGCATTGTAAGCATTCTGCTGACCGGCAGTATGCTGCTGTCCCTGCTGCCGGTGTCTGCACTGGCAGCCGCCCCGGTGTTCGATGCACCCGCCCAGACCACGGCCAAAAAGGCTGCACCCCTTGTACAGGAGGCCGACGCCTCCCGCAGCACCGAGGAGGAAGCCGCCACCCGCAGCAGCCGTGATCTGGACGTAGAAAACGGCACCGCCGAAAGCTTTACCATCCAGCTGAACGCCGAAGGCTATCCCGCAGACAGCGGCGACGGTACCCATTGGAACTACAGCGCTGACTCCGGTTGTTGGCTGTACAATGGCGTTTTCGCCCTGCAGCCCTCCTCGGAGCCCACTGCGGAAAGCGCATTGAAGGCACGCTCTTTCCATATTGGAGATAAAGCCGAGCTAGTCCGCGGTACCGTCGGCGGTTATACCTACAATAATGGTACCATCTCCGGCGGCACCTTCCAGGAGACTGTGGAGAACTGGAACTCCTACGTCGACGACGAGTCCATTCCCGGCGTCATCCTCGACGGCACCTTCCAAGGGGATGTGTACAACTACGCAAACATCTCCGGTGGCATCTTCCAAGAGAATGTGGGCAACTACAAAACCATCTCCGGCGGCACCTTCCAATTCCAAAGCGTGGTGTACAACTACCAAACCATCTCCAATGGTAACTTCCAAGGGGCTGTGAACAACTACCGAACCATCTCCGGCGGCACCTTTGAGGAAGCTGTTGAGGTATACGCCTCTTCCGGCAATGAGGCCACGATCGAGGGCGGAACCTTTGAAAAGGGTATGAAGCTCAAGAATGATGACGCTTCCATCACCATCAGCGACGGCCTGTTTAAGGGCGAGGTTTCCACCGAAGGATGTGCCTCCCCGCTTTCCATCAGCGGCGGTCTGTTTACCAAAGCTGTGGATGCAAGCAGCATCACCAACCTGCCCAATCTTCAGATCACCGGCGGCTATTTTGTAAGCAAGCCCACTGTGCCGGAAGGCAGCGTCAGCTTTACCTCTGTGAGCGATCAGAGTTGCAGGGCCTTCCATGTGCCTGTAAATGATGGCTTTTCTAAAAACGGCTATGAAGCGCTGTATGTGCCCCACGGTATGTCTGAGCGGCAGGCAAACCCCATTACCGTAAAGACTGATACTGCACTGACCGACTGCCTTGCAGACGGCGTATCCATTATGGAAACCGATAAGGTACAGAAAAACGATGACGGCAGTTACACCATTGAAGTGTATCAACCGGAGTCCATCGTGCTGGTGACCGAGAAGCCCGCGCCGCCCACACCGGACAAACCGGACGAACCCGGCGACGAGATTGACCCGGGCTTCTCCTCCGGCGCAGCCGCACTTGGCATCGTGCTGGGCACTGCGGGTCTGGGTTATATCACCTATGCTCACATCTCTTCCCTGTACCTGTACTATACCCTGCCGGGCGGCTTTATCCCCTCCACCCGTCAGGAGCTGGCAAACGTCCTGTGGACGACTGCCGGCAAGCCCGACCCTGTAAGCACCGCCCTGTACACCGATATCCCCGCTGACGCTATCGAGCAGCAGAAGGCCGCCCGCTGGTGCGTGGAGCAAGGTCTGTTCTCCGACTACGGCGCAACCTTCGGCCCGGACACCAAGGTGACCAATGCCCGCATCATCCGCGCATGGAACAGCCTGAAAAAGGTGCCTGTGCCCATCACAAACTAATCATCCTCACATTCATCCTTTCATGTACACCGCCGCCCGGCTTGCTTCCACAGGCCGGGCGGCGGTGTTTTCACTCCTCCATCTGCTTTGCCAGAAAGGCCGCTGCCACTGCCACCGCCTTGCACTGGGCGTCCTCCGGGCAGGCGGTGCGGTCCTCGGTCAACAGACCCACCGCGCCGGTCACGTCCCCGCCCGCCAGTACCGGCGCGGCGCATAGCAGCACCCGGGGTGCGCCCTCGCAGGGCAGCAGGGTCTTTTCCGGGCTGCCCGGGCTCTGGTAGGGCTTGCGGGCTTCCATCAGCTTTTCCAGCGGCTGGCTGATGCTGCGGTCGGTCAGCTCCCGCCGCCCGCTGCCGCTGACTGCCAGAATGCGGTCCCTGTCGCACACAAAGGCGGTCAGTGCAAACTGGCGGCTGAGCACCTCTGCCAGCTGGGCGGCAAGGGTGTTCACCTCGCCCATGGGCGAGTACTTTTTAAAGATCACTTCCCCGTCGCCGGTGGTAAAGATCTCCAGCGGGTCGCCCCGCCGGATGCGCTGGGTTCGGCGGATCTCCTTGGGGATCACCACCCTGCCAAGCTCGTCGATGCGGCGCACGATACCGGTTGCTTTCATTATTTTGCCCTCCTTGCGGTTTCCTTTGTATGTAGTATCTGTCAGCGGCGGCAAATTATACCGGCAGCGCATTTTTTGCTTTGCCCGCCGCATTGCGTTCCGGGCGGGGTTCTGCTACAATAAATAGGAATAAACCCAAAGAAAGCAGGTGTCCGCATGGCACACATCCTTATTCTGGGCGGCGGTGCCGCCGGACTGGCCGCTGCGCTGGCGGCTGCACAGGCCGCGCCCGCTGCCCGCGTCACGGTGCTGGAGCGCAACCCTAAGGTGGGCAAAAAGCTGCTGGCTACCGGCAACGGCCGCTGCAATCTGGACAACACCGCCATTGCGCCGGAAAAGTATTTCACCGCCGACCCCGCCGCGCTGCGGCCTTTGCTGGCGGCGGTAGATGCCGCCGCGCCGCTGGCATGGTTTGAGCAGCTGGGGCTGTACACCCGCACCGATGAAGCCGGGCGGGTGTACCCCTATTCCAATCAGGCGGCAGACGTGCTGGCGCTGCTGGAACTGCATTTGCAGCGGCACACCGTACAGCTGCGCACCGGCTGCACGGTAAGCACCCTGCGGCAGAGCAAGGGCGGCTACGCGGTGCAGTTTACGAACGCCGAGGGCGGCACCGAACCCCTGCGGGCAGATGCCGTCATCTGCGCCATGGGCGGTGCTGCCGGGCCGCAGTTCGGCACGGACGGCTTCGGCACCCGCTTTGCCGCCGATTGCGGCGGGCAGATGCGCCCCCTTTACCCCTGCCTGACCGCCCTGCAATGCGCAAAGCCGAACAAGAGCCTTGCGGGCATCCGCGCCAAAGCCGCCGCCCGCCTGCTGGACGGTGACCGGGTGCTGGCAGAAGAGATGGGCGAAGTGCAGTTTACCGACTACGGGCTTTCCGGCATCTGCATCATGCAGCTGTCCGGCCTGCTTGCCCCCGGGCGCAGGCTGAGAGACCCTGTCGTGGAACTTGACCTGTTCCCGGAGCTGAGCGAGATAGACCTGACCCGTCTGCTTGCCCGGCACGCCATCCAAACTGCATCCGACACCCTTGCCGGGTTCTGGACAGGGCTGTTGAACGTCAAACTGGGCTACGCCCTCTGGGAAGCTGCCAATATGCCCAACAACCGCTCGGTCAAGCAGATGCAGCCACTTGCCCACACCGCCAAGCACTGGCGGTTCGAGGGGCTTACCCCCTGCGGCTGGCGGCAGGCGCAGACCACCGGCGGCGGGCTTGCCCTGACCGAGGTGGAACCGACCTTCCAGTTCAAGGGCTGTCCGGGGCTGTACTTTGTGGGGGAAACGCTGGACTGCGCCGGAAGCTGCGGCGGCTTCAACCTGCACTGGGCGTTCGGCAGCGGCCTTGCCGCCGGGCGGGACGCCGCAAAGCACCTTTGCAGCCGAAAACGGTAACAAAAAAGGGATCCTGAAGCGCCAGCTGGCGCTTCAGGATCCCTTTTTATTTAAAATTCAGACAGCCTTGTTCTCGCCCTTGGAAAGCAGCTTTGCACGCTCCAGTGCGGGGCGCAGTGCCAGATACAGCACCACGGCGCAGGCAGTGGAAGCCACACTGTTCACAAAGGTGACGCCGCCGGCGATCTTGGTCAGCGCCTGTGCCACGGTGTACTCCTGCCCAAAGATGTACACGTTGCGGAAGTAGCCAAGGAAGGGGTCGGTGAACACGTTCAGCAGCAGACCGGAACCCGCAGAGACGATCACCTTGACCAGATATCCGGCGCTGTGACGATCCTGATCCCGCAGCTTGAACACCTTATGTGCCACGGCACCGCAGGTGATGCCGATGATGAACTTGAGTACGAAGGTGGTAATGGCGTAGCCCGGGTCACCGGCAAGGATATCCGCCAGCGCCAGACCGATGGCACCCGCCAGACCGCCGGATACACCGTCCAGCAGCAGCGCCGTCAGGGCGGTAAAGGTGTTGCCCAGATGGAACGAGGAGCCGCCGTAGAACGGGATGCGGAAGAACAGGTAGGCCACAAGGCTCAGCGCAGCCATCACGCCGGTAAGCGCCAGCTCGTGCACCGTAAAGCGGCGCTTGTACAGCACACTGAAAAACAGGATCAGGATAACGACGACTGCCAGCAGCAGCCACATTGCAGTAGTAGACATGATACTTTCCCTCCAATCGCGCCGATAACCCCACAAAACCACTTGACATTTGGGTGTCCGGCGGGTATGCTCCTATTATACGCAGAACTGACCCCATGAAAATACCCAGAATAAAGTTTTTTTATGGGGTCAGTTTGACGCAATGCCCAGACAGGAGGGACATTCTATGGTACATCTGACCACGGCACTGGACCCGGCTTCGGCGGTGCCGCTGTACGAGCAGCTTTACCGCAGCCTTGCCGCCGAGATGCGGGCGGGCACCCTGACGGCGGGCACCCGGATGCCCGGCAAGCGGCGGCTGGCGGCGGAGCTGTCGGTCTCGGTGAACACGGTGGACACCGCCTATCAGATGCTGGCAGCCGAGGGCTACCTGACCGCCCGGGAGCGCAGCGGCTTCACGGTGCAGGAGTATCTTGCCCTGCCGCAGGGGGTGCAGCCGCCCGCCGCGCCCTCTGCGCCGGCGGCAGTGCACCCCGCCGATGCTGCTCCGCCGGTACAGTTCGATTTATCCACCCGGGGCGTGGACCCGGGGCTGTTCCCCTTCCGCACATGGGCGCGGCTGCAAAAGGAACTGCTCTACTCTGCGCCGGAGCTGCTCACTCCCGGGGATGCCCGTGGCGATGCCGCCCTGCGGCAAGCGCTGGCAGGGTATCTGGCCGAGTACCGGGGCGTGCAGTGCGACCCGGAGCAGCTGGTGGTGGGTGCAGGACTGGAATATCTGCTGGGGCTGCTGGCACCGCTGCTGCCCGGCCCTGCTGCCGTGGAGACCCCCGGCTACCCCCGCGCCCGGCAGGTGCTGGAAAACAACGGCGTACCCTGCCGCTGCCTGCCGGTGGACGCGGACGGGCTGTCTCTGACAGCCCTTTCCGCCAGCGATGCGGCGGTGTGCTACGTTACCCCCAGCCACCAGTTCCCCACCGGGGTCACCATGCCCGCCGGACGCCGGGCCGAGCTGCTGCACTGGGCAGCCCGCGCCCCGGGACGGCGGTACATCATTGAGGACGACTACGACTCCGAGTTCCGCTTCGACACCCGCCCGCTGCCCAGTTTGCAGGGCATGGCGGGCGCAGACGGCCCGGTGGTGTACCTGTCCACCTGCTCCCGCAGCCTTGCCCCGGGCATCCGTATCGCCTACATGGTGCTGCCCCGGCAGCTGCTGGGCGCGTGGCAGACCAAGTACCGGCTGTACTCCGGCACGGTAGGGCGGTTTGAGCAGCAGACCTTGGCGCGCTTTATCACCGGGGGGTATTTCACCCGGCACTTAGCGCGGGAGCGCACCGCCTACAAAGCCCGCCGGGATGCGCTGGTGGCGGCGCTGCGCACCTCCTTTGCACCGGAAGAGCTGACCCTTGCGGGGCTGCACACCGGCCTGCACCTGCTGGCGCAGCTGAAAGACCCGCCGCCGGACGCCGCCCTGCGGGCTGCTGCCCGGCAGTACGGGGTGCGCTGTTCCCTGCTGAGCGACTACGACCTGACCGGCACGGCGCACTCTGCCGCCGGGACGCTGGTGCTGGGTTATGGCTCACTGCCGGACGCGGACTGCGCCGCCGCCGGGGAGAGGTTGAAAAAGCTCTGCACCGCCGCCCGGGAGGCATCGGACACCGTATAGTGCCCGCCTGCCCAGTCCCCGGGCAGGGCGTCAGCGGTGATATCCACCGGCTCGGCGCTGGTGGCTAAAAATTCCAGCGTGCGTTCCAGTGTAGCAAGGTCTACGGCGGTCAGGCTGGTCAACAGACTGCCGCTCACCTCCCGCAGACCCTGCGGCAGGGTGGTGGGCAGCAGCTCCAGTGCCTGCCGGAAAAACGCATCCCACACCGCCGCCCGGGCGGCGGCGCTGCGCCGGGGCGAAAGAGAAGTATCGGCATCCAGCGCCGCTAAAAAGCTGTGGGCATCGGCGGCGGAGATGCCCTGCACCCCGGTGCCTTTGCCGTACCGCGCCAGCTGCTCCGGGGTGAGCGCCCCGGTAAAACCCACCCGCACTGCGCCGTACCGCGCCGCAAGCTTTGTCAGCACCGCCGGGGCGATGGCAAGATAGTCGGTATCCTCCGGCAGAGCGAACACCTCGCCCAGCGCCTCTCGGCAGCGGGCGGGGCCTGCAGCGGCGTAACAGTCCGCAAGGGGGACGTTTTTGCCCCCAAAGGGCACTTCCAGCGCGGCGGGCACCGCCAGCAGATGGATGCAGTTCTGCCCGGCGTTCAGGTAAGCCAGCACAAAGCCCGGGGTCTCGTCTGCCACGCACAGCAGCACGGTGCACTGGTCTGCGGCCTTGGGCAGACGGATGGGCACCCCGCTCTGGCTTTTTGCGGCCTGCCGCAGACTGCTGCGCAGCTGGGCGCGGCTGAGCAGCACCGTGCCGCCCACCAGCGGCAGCAGCACCAGCAGGGCGGCGCACAGCGCCGCCCAGAAGGGACGCCAGCCGCTGCGTTTTGCGTGTTTCATGTCTCTGCCTCCTTTTTGTGCATAAAGCATAGCCCACCGGGCGACCCTTTATGCAGAAAGGCAGGGATGCTGTATGGATAAAACAGAAAACCCCAACGAAAAAGACCGCGAGAAACAGGAGGACTTCTGGCTGACGCTGGAACCCCTTCCCGCCCCAGACCCCGAAAAGCCCTCCGCACCGCATGAGGACTAAGGCTGCTGCATAGTATACGGTAAAAAGGGGGGATGGGATGCCAGAGCGGTTCATGCGGGGAATCGAGGCTTTGAACGGCATCGTGTGGGGGCCGATGGGGCTGGGGCTGCTCTTCGGCACCGGGCTGCTGCTGACGGTGCGCACCGGGGGCTTCCAGCTGCGGCGGTGGGGCTATTGGATGCGGCACACCCTCGGCGCCATCCTGACCGACCGGAGCGTCACCGCCCATACCGCCCGCGAGGAGCAGGCCATCAGCCAGTTCCAGAGCCTGTGCACCGCGCTGGCGTCCACCATCGGCACCGGCAACCTTGTGGGGGTGGCGACAGCCATCCTTTCCGGCGGGGCGGGGGCGGTGTTCTGGATGTGGGTCATGGCGCTGCTGGGCATGATGACCAGCTACGCCGAGAACGTGCTGGGCATCTACTACCGCCGCAAAGGCCCGGCGGGCGGCTGGCGCGGCGGGCCGATGTACTACCTGCGGGACGGCCTTGGCGGCAAGCCGGGGCGGGTGCTGGCGGTGCTGTTTGCTGTGTTCTGCGCGCTGGCAAGCTTTGGCATCGGCAACCTGAGCCAGCTCAATTCCATCGCGGGCAATCTGCAGGCGGCTTTTGGCGTGCCGGAGGCCGTTACCGGCGCAGTGCTGGCGGCAGTATCGGCGGTGATTTTGCTGGGCGGGCTCAAGCGGGTGGCCGCTGTGGCAGAAAGGCTTGTCCCAGCCATGGCGCTGCTGTACATCGTGGGTGCGCTCACCGTGGTGGGGGTGCACATCACTGCCGTCCCGGCGGCGCTTGCCACCATCGTAAAGGGCGCGTTCGGGCTGCGGGCCGCCGGTGGGGGCATCGTAGGCTATGGGCTGTCCCGGGCGGTCACTTGGGGCTTCAAGCGGGGTGCTTTTTCCAACGAAGCAGGGCTTGGCTCCTCAGTGATGGTGCATGCGGCTTCCAACGTAAAGGAGCCGGTGCAGCAGGGCATGTGGGGCATTTTTGAGGTGTTTGCGGACACCATGGTGGTGTGCACCCTGACGGCGCTGGTGGTGCTGACCTCCGGCTTTGTGGATCTGGACACCGGGCGCATTGCCGCCGGGGCGGCGGGCAGTGCACTGGTAGGGCAGGCCTTTGATGCCGTGTTCGGTGCACTGGGGTCCAAGCTCATTGCGGTGTGCATCCTGCTGTTCGCCTACTCCACCACTCTTGGCTGGAGCTGCTACGGCTGCAAAGCCGTGGAGTATCTCTTCGGCGCGGGGGCTGGGACATTTTACCGGGTGCTGTTCGTAGCGCTGATGCCGGTGGGCGCGGTGATACGGCTGGACCTTGCATGGACGCTTTCCGACACCTTCAACGGCCTGATGATGCTGCCGAACCTCATCGGCGTGGTGGCGCTGTCCGGTACGGTGGTGAAGATCACACAGAACTACCTCGCCCGCAAGCTGCACGGCAGCGCCGCGCCGCCGCTGTTGTCTGCGGGTGAGACAATTTAAAATCGTCAGCCCCGCCCCTTGTCCCGGGGCGGGGTTTGTGCTATGCTAAGGGGTACAAGCGATTTTTTGCGCTGAGAGGAGGAACCCCATGGCCGCCGTAAAAACACGGAATACCGCTACCCTTATGACCGAGGGCAGCATTGTAAAAAGCCTGCTGCTGTTTGCCCTGCCGCTAATCTTCGGCAACCTGCTGCAGCAGATGTACAACACCGCCGACAGCATCATCGTGGGCAATTTTGTGGGCAGCAATGCCCTTGCCGCCGTGGGCTCCAGCGGGTCGCCCATCTACCTGCTCATCGGCTTCAGTCAGGGGCTTGCCGTGGGCGCGGGCGTGGTGGTGTCGCAGTATCTGGGCGCGGGCGACCACAAGGAGACCCGCGAGGCGGTGCACACCTCCCTTGCCATTGCGGTGGTCATGGGGCTTTTGCTGACGGTGGGCGGCGTTGCCTGCGGGCGCGCTTTGCTGGTGGCCATGAACACCCCCGCCGAGGTGCTGGCCGATGCCGTGACCTATATCCGCATCTACTTTGGCGGGGTGCTGTTCAGCGTGGTATATAACATGACCGCCGGCATCCTGAACGCCGCCGGCAACTCCCGGCGCTCGCTGGTGTATCTGGCATGGGCGTCGGTGACCAACATCGTGCTGGACTTTGTGTTCATCGTGGGGCTGCGGATGGGGGTGGCAGGCGCTGCCATCGCCACAGACCTGAGCCAGCTGGTGTCCTGCGTGCTGAGCCTGCGCTTTCTGATGAAAAGCGAGGACGCCTGCCGGGTGGAGCTTTCTGCCATCCGGCTGCACCGCAAAATGGCAGGCCGCATCATCCGGGTGGGTCTGCCCACCGGCATCCAGAACATGGTCATCTCCTTTTCCAACGTGCTGGTGCAGGCCAGCGTGAACAGCTACGGTGCCGCTGCCATGGCAGGCTTTGCAGCCTACATGAAGATCGATGGCTTCAACATTCTGCCGGTCAGCAGCATCAGCATGGCTGCCACCACCTTTGTGGGGCAGAACTACGGCGCGGGGCGTCTGGACCGGGTAAAGCGCTCGGTGTGGGTCACCCTTGCCATCGGGGTCATCTACACCCTTTGCACCGGCGCGGCGCTATTGGCCGGACAGGACGCCATTCTGCACCTGTTCACCGCCGACGAGGCCGTGGTCACCTACGGCAAGCTGGCTATGCGGTGGTTCTGTCCGTTCTACTTCCTGCTCAGCATCCTGCACGGCCTTGCCGGTGCCGTGCGCGGCACGGGTGCCAGCATCCCGCCCATGGTGGTGCTGCTGGTCTCGCTGTGCCTGTTCCGTGTGGTGTGGATCCAGTTTCTGCTGCCCTTCTTCTCCGGCATCGAGGGCGTGTTCATCCTCTACCCCGTCAGCTGGGGTCTGGGCGCATTGCTCATGATCCTGTATGCGTGGAAGGGCAAGTGGATGGAGTATCATACATAACATTTTTACAAACAACGACCCGCCGCGTTGAAAAAGACGCGGCGGGGCGTTGTTTTATCCTGCCATACCCGGGGAGGGGCGCATGACTATGCCGCCCGCCCGGGCAGCGCCGTCTCGCCCAATCCGAGCCACCTGTGCGTCCGGAACTTCTGTCAGGACAGCTTACCATGCAAAGCCCACGGAGTCCATGTCGATCTTCTTTTCCATCAGCCCCAGACGGCTCTCGATGAAGTTGACAGCCATATCCGGCCACTGGGCGATCTGGGTATAGTAATCCACATAGCCCTTGGTGCCAGTGCCCAGACCCACACCGTGGGGTGCATCAGGTGCCAGATAGAAGCTGAAATCTTTGAAGATATTCGCGCACTCCGGCAGAGAGGGCAGCATCATCGCACTCAGGCCGTCTTTCTGACCCACAACACCAAAGACCGGAGGCAGGTTGGGGTTCTTCGTGAAGTTCAGACCGGTGACGAACAGGCCGTAGATGGGGATCGCCACATTCAGGTCGGCGCTCTCATGGTCCACAGCATCGCAGACGTAGCTGGGGTAGACCTTATCCGGGGTATTCGTAGTGCCGAACTGGTCGGCCACCACCTGCATCACATTCATGCCGCCGGCAGAGAAGCCCACAGCAATCATGATATCGGTCTTGCCGATGTGTTTTTCAGAGGCATTGTGGCGGATGTAGCGGATAGCGCGTGCCAGATCCAGCTGCTGATCCACAGCGGCGTAGGGGTTGACGCGGCGCTGCAGCACAAAGGCGTTGTAGCCGTTCTTGTTGAAGAACTCGGCCACAGGGTAGCCTTCCACCACGTTGTTGCGGTGGGTGCTGCCGCCGCCTGCAATAATGATCACGTTGCCCTTCACCTTGCCCTGATCCCGCAGCAGGTACGGGTTCAGGAAGGGACGGAAGCCCTCGTTATCGTAGCAATTTTCCCAGTTGGTGGGCAGCGGAGATTCCACGGCCATCTGGTCGCCCCAGATTTCCCAAACGGTGCTCTTGGGGTCCTTGATCTGGCGCAGCGCCTTGCGGGCATTGGTCAGAGCAACACACATCTCGTAGTGAGAAGCATTGATGCCGGGCACAGCTGCACCGTCCACCTTCTCGTACTGAGCGCGGGACAGCTTGTGGAACAGCACATAGAACTTGTCAAAATCACCCCGGAAAGCAGCCGGATAAAAGGCCACTTCACGGGAGAGACGGAGTTCCTCTGCCACCATGGCCTGCACCTCAGCATCGGTGTGCACGCCAGCGTTTTCAGCAAAGGATGCGGGCGCCATGCCAGCCACTGCGCCCATGGTCACAGCAGAAGCGGCGGAAAGCTTCATAAAGTCTCTTCTGTTCATCATCATTTCTCCTTTTAAATGCAGACGGCTCATTTGTGCAGAGCAAAGCCGCCCAAAGCTGTGCAGCAAACGCCCTGCTGCCGGGCCCGATAGACATTCCAGTTGTATCATGCCATCGAAATCTGCACAAATCGTACCACAATACAATGCACTTGTAAATAGATTTTATTGTTTTTGTGCTAAATTGATATATTAGCATGCCAGTTCTTGTGAAAATCAACAAGCATGAGAATGGGTACAAAAAAGGACTGCCGTGCACTCTGCACGACAGTCCTTTTTTATCTTATTACAGCTTTTCAAACACCAGAAAGCGGAAGGCGATGGTGGTGGTGAGCTGCGGCAGAGCCGCAAGGCGGGCGGCACCGTCGCGGGGCGTTTTCCAGTAGTAGGGGGTCATGGCAAACAGGGCTTCCAGCTGGGCGGCGGGCACAGTGATGGTGCCCTGCACCTCACGCTCGTCGATGGCGCGGAAGCCCGGGTACTCCACCTGCTGCACCGGGTTTTTGTAGGGCTTTTCGTAGAGCACAGCCTTCATCTGGTACAGATGCTCTGCCCCCGGCACAACGTAGATCATGCGCCCACCCGGGCGCAGCACCCGGCTGAATTCCTCCTGTGCAAAGGGCGAAAAGCAGTTCAGCAGCACGTCTGCCCAGCCGGTGCGCACCGGCTGGCTGAAGCTGGACGCCACCGCATACTGCGCGGCGGGCAGCGCCTTTGCAGCCAGCCGCACGGCGGGCTTTGCGATATCGAACCCGGCCAGCTGCAACGGCTTTTCCGCCGCCGCGAACTGCTGCGCGATGCAACGGTCGTACCAGCCCTCGCCGCAGCCTGCGTCCAGCAGATGCAGCGGGGCGTCCTTCGCGGCGGGCACGCCGTGGGCAAGGCACAGCCCCCCCAGCGCCTGCCCGAAGATGCCGTAGTATCCGGCGTTCAGGAAGGCGCGGCGGGCAGCTACCATCTCCTTGCTGTCCCCGGGGGCTTTGGTGCGCATACTCTGCACCGGCAAAAGATGCCAGTAGCCCTCCCGGGCGCGGTCAAAACAGTGGCCTTTTTCACATTTCAGGTCGGTTTCCCCTTGTAGCGCGCCGCCGCACAGGGGGCACTGCCACGGGGTAAAGGCTTCGTTCCGGCTCATACTTCTTCGCTGTGATCCTCAATGGGTGCAGTGGCACCGCCGTGGGCGTCCATATACTCCTCAAAGCTGGTGTACTTCTGCTGGGGTGGGCGGCGGCTGATGAGCATCAGCCCCGGGTCCTCGTCCCGGGCGGCGGCATTGCGGCCGCGGCGGGCAGGCTCGGCCTTGGGAGCGCGAGGTGCGCTGCCGGTGCGGTTCTGGCTGCCTGCATTGCCGCGCTCGTTGCGAGCAGGGCGGGCGTTATTGTTCTGGGCTGCGGGGCGGGCATTGCGCTGTTCACCCCGGTCATTGCGGTCGTTGCGGCGGCTGCCGCTGCGGTTTGCGTTCTGGTTATTCTGGGTCTCCTGTGCGCTGCGGATGGCAGGTGCTGCCGGGGCGGCAGGGGTCTTGCGTGCCGGGCGCAGCGGAGTAGCCTCCGGGGCGCTGACAAAATGGGGGTCAAATTTGGGCTGGGCGTTGCTGCCCCGGGCGGGGGCGGCATTCTCGCGGCGGGCGCGGGGCGCTGCCGCTTCCTTGGGGGCGTTTGCGCCCCGGTTGTTGGCGCGGCGGTCGTTGCGGGCCCCGCGCTTTGCGTTGCTGTCTTGCATCAGTGTTTCCTCTTTTTTCGGTTTTGCAGGCACCGCGTTCTTTGCAGCCTTCGGCTCCTGCTTCGGCGCGGGCGCAGCTGCTTTTGCGGCTTTTGCGGGCGCAGTTTCGGCCTGTTTTTTCGGCGCTTCGGCCAAGTTTTCCGCTTCGGGGCGGGGCTTTTTGCCGCGCACGGGCAGCACCGGGCGCACCGGGGCGGGCACGCCGTCCCACGGATGACCGGATACCACCGGGATCTTGCGGCGGTTCAGCTTTTCAATGCCTGCCAGATACTCCTGCTCCTCCGGGGCGCAGAAACTGACGGCGGTGCCGTCCGCACCGGCGCGGGCGGTGCGCCCGATGCGGTGCACATAGGTCTCCGGCACCTCGGGCAGGTCGTAGTTGAACACATGGGAAAGTTCGCTGATATCAATGCCGCGTGCGGCGATATCGGTGGCCACCAGCACCCGGGTCTTGCCGGACTTGAAATCCTCCAGCGCGGTCACGCGGGCAGTCTGGCTCTTGTTGCCGTGGATGGCGGCGGCGGGGATGCCCTGCTTTGTCAGGTCTTTTGCGATCTTATCCGCGCCGTGCTTGGTGCGGCTGAACACCAGTGCGTTGACCACCGGCGGCTGCAAATTTTTGATGAGCCACGGCAGCAGCAGCTTTTTGTTGCCCTTTTCCACATAGTACAGGCTCTGCTGGATGCGGTCCACGGTGCTGGACACCGGGTCCACCTTGACAAAGGCGGGGTCATGCAGGATGCCGGCGGCCAGCTGCTCGATCTCGGCGGGCATGGTGGCGCTGAACATCAGGTTCTGGCGCTGGGCGGGCAGCTTTGCAATGACCTTTTTCACGTCATGGACAAAGCCCATGTCCAGCATCCGGTCGGCCTCGTCCAGCACAAAGATCTCCAAAGCGGACAGGTCGATAAAGCCCTGCCCGATCAAATCGTTCAGCCGTCCCGGGCAGGCGATGAGGATGTCCACGCCCTTTTTCAGCGCTTCCACCTGCGGAGCCTGTCCCACACCGCCAAAGATGACGGTGCTGCGCAGTTTCAGGTACTTGCCGTAGGCTTCAAAGCTTTCGCCGATCTGCAAAGCTAGCTCCCGGGTGGGGGTCAGGATCAGGGCGCGGACAGCACCCTTGCGGCGGGGTGCGTTGGCGGTGAGCCGGTCCAGCATGGGCAGCGCAAAAGCCGCCGTCTTGCCGGTGCCGGTCTGGGCGCAGCCCATCAGATCCCGGCCTGCCAGCACCGGCGGGATGGCCGCTGCCTGAATGGGCGAGGGGGTCTCGTAGCCCGCTTCCTGCACAGCGCGCAGCAGCGGGGCGGACAGATTCAGTTCTTTAAATGTCATGGTTCTCCTATTATTCTGTGATCTTCCGGCACTCGATGTAGTAGCGCTTTTCCTCCGCGTGTCCCATGCTGAAGGTCTTGCGGGGCAGCACACCGCCCATCACAACGCCGCGGAACAGGTCGCTCTTGGCGAAGGGCGGCATCAAAAACGCCACTGCGCCCTGCTTGCACAAAGCGCGCACAGCCGGCTCGTCATGCACATAGTCCACCTTTGCTTCCGGGTGGCGCTCGATATAATCCGAAATAAAATCGTCGATGGTGCCCACGGTCAGCGGCTCGGTGGGGTCCTCAAAGCTGAGCACATTGGCCATGTGGGGGCCCGCCAGCGTAAAAGGCTGCTTTTTGCTGCCGCCAAAGCAGCAGCCTGCCATGTTGGAATCGCTCCATGTAATGAGGCTCAGCAGTACGGTGGCGCAGTCCACGTTGAACAGTACCCGGTGGATGGGCTCAATCTCAATAGCCGGGGAATGCACGTTGCACACCTCTGCCAAGCACCAGCGGGCGGGGTGGTTTTCTGCCTGCTCCGGGGTCAGGGTCTTTTTCAGCTCCTCCCAGCAGGCCTTTGCGGTAGCCAGCGAGTGGTTGCCATCGCCCACGGCCAGCGTCAGCGGGTCGCGGCGGGTGGCATCGGGGTATTTCTTGTCAAATTCTTCCTGACTGCCCAGCACGGTCAGCGCATTTTCGATCTGTGCGATGAGGGCGGGGTCCTCCACTGCCCAGCCTGCCACATGGCCGCCCCCCAGCATCAGCTCGCCCTCGTATACCTTGGGCAGGCTGTCCTTGTGGGCGGCAATGGGCTCGATGAGGGTGCAGTCCGGGTCATCCGCCAGCATCATGATGTGGGGCGTTTCCAGCGCAGCGCCGGTGCGCACCTTCATGCGGGGCGGGATGCGGCTTTCCACGGTGCACTCGCTGGGGCGCACGGTGCATTTTTCGCCCCGGCGGTAGCTGTAAGCTTCCAAGTCCACACGCCCTACAAGACCCTGCCGCACCCGGCCGCTCTGCTCGGTGCGCTCTACATAGATAAAGCCATCCACCGCCCGGGTGAGCACGTTCTGGGCGTAGTCCTGCATGGTGGCGTGGATCTTTTCCACCCGCGCGTCGGCGTCTCCGTCCTCCAGATACACCTCCGGCAGGATCAAGTTCAGGGTGCTGGGCGCACCCGCAGCGGTCTCTTCTGCCCGCTGCCAATAGCTGCGGTCGCTGGTGAACTGGTCACAGGCAATGCAGCCCCACTGCTCCAGCGGCACCTGCTCCGAAGGCAGCAGGATGTGTGCGGGTGCAAAACAGGTAGTCGGTTTCATAGTCGTTTCCTCCCCTCTTTATTGCAATTCAACTTTTTTAATGCAACAGCAACAACGTTGAATTGCATATCGCAAATATGCTGTTTGAATGTTGCGCTAATTTTTGACTTGCGATAAAAGCCGCTTCTCAGCGGAACGCTGCGGTATCGTGCACCACAACGTGCTTCACACCGGCGTCGGCAGCGGCCTGCTCCAGCGCAGCGCGGCTGTCCGCATCCAGTGCGGTGCTGCTGGTGACCAGCAGATTTTCCATGCCAAGGGACGTGCCGGTGGTGCCAAGGGCATCGGTAGCGGCGGTGCACAGTGCGTCCGGATAGCTGACCCACAGGGTCACGCTGCCTGCAAAGCGGGTCTGCCATGCGGCGATATCCGCCGTCAGCTGGGCGGCGCGTCCCTCCCGGCTCTTGCCGCCGGAGGCACCGAAGTCCTGCTTGCGGGTGATGATATTGGGGAACTGCACCCCGGTAAGCACCACCTGCTCGTAGCCCATGCCCTGCACCTCCTCAATGAGGTCGCCGACATACTGCACCGCGCTTGCGGCAAAGGGGTTCATCCATGCCTTGCCGCCCTTGGCTGCGCTGACGTTGTCCAGCCAGAGGCTGTTGCCATCGTAGTGCACGCCCATGCTGCGGTCGGTGTACACCGACACCGGGTCGGTAAAGGCGGCAAGCTGCGCCGCCGGGATGATGCCCTCCTCCCGCAGGATGGCGGCGATATTGGCCGCATCTACCGGGTTTTCGGTGATGCTTTGAGCAGCAGCTGCCACCCCGGAAGCGTAGTACACCGTGCCAGCGGCGTCCTTCAGGGTGACAAGGGCGTAGTCTGCGCCCTGCTGCTTCAGCTGCCGGGCGGCGGCGCGGATGGCGGCTTCATCGGTCAGGGCGGTCACATCCAGCTCTGCCCAGCTGCCGCCGGTAATGGCCTTGCCGTCCAGCGGCTTTTCCTCCTCCGGCTCAGACGCTGCCTGCGAGGCGGCAGCGCTGCTTGCCGCCGCAGAGGAGGCTGCTGCCTCGGCGCGGGAAGCGCTTTCGGCCTCCAAGTCCCGGTCCTTGACCACGGTATACCAGGTGTGGGTGGCCCAATCCAGCACATGGGGTGCGGCAAACCATGCTGCTGCCAGCACTGCCACTACCAGCACCGCAATGCCGATGCCGCGCTTGACGCGCATTTCACGGCTGTAAAAGCTGCGGTGATAATGCTTGACCTTCTGACGTTTATACTTAGCCATGGTATCTTTTCCTCCCTGTCTGCATTACAGGATGACGGAATGTCCGGTAAAGCCATAGATTGCCAGCGCCAGCACGCCGATATACACCAGCGTGATGGGCAGGCCGCGGAATGCTTTGGGGATTGCTTTGCTGCGCAGGCGGTGGCGCGCCTCGGTGACCAGCAGCACCGCCAGCACATAGCCAAGGCCGCTGCCAAGGCCAAAGCCAAGGCTCTGGCCAAGGGTAAAGGACTGGGTGCGCTCCACCAGCACCGTGCCCAGCACGCCGCTGTTCAGCGCGGCCAGCGGCACGATGCGCAGCAGCTGGGCGCGGCGGGGCAGGCTGCGC
>ENA-ORSS01001520-ORSS01001520.1-human-gut-metagenome-genome-assembly--contig:-NODE-1520-length-23499-cov-2.765313_pt1 | contig 23499 bp, 18 predicted proteins | sample MGYA00241899_ERZ509162 | MGnify/ENA primary metagenome ERZ509162 (study PRJEB26280, sample SAMEA2338641) | human gut metagenome | biome: human gut; feature: human-associated habitat; material: faeces... | reverse complement strand
GCGGTATTTCTGAGATTTAATCTGCGGAAAATCCCGCGGCAGCGTTCGGACGAAAATGGCGGGATACGCATCGCCGTCCAAAGCGCGAAACCTCTGATATTTGTGTATTTTAAAAAAATCTTCGAGTTCTTGGACGGTGGCGTTTTCAACGTAAATTATGCCGCCGAATTCGGAGGTCTTCATTTGCGGTTCTCGGCTGCGTACGGTTGGAGCGGCGGCGGTTTGGGCTGTCGCCGATGCATGGGGGGAAACAGCAGCGGTTTCAGCTTTTGCCGATGCAACGGTTTGAGTTGCGGCAGTTTGTTTTTTTTCTGCTGCTGTAGTTTGAATGGTTGCAATCTGGGCTTTTGCTGTTGTGGCGGTTTGGACGGCATTTTCAGCAAAAGAGGTACTGCAAAGTAAAAAAGACAAAATCCAGAATGTTTTTAGAATCTGTTTTTTCATTGTAAAACGACCTCTCTGACCTGCGGCAGCCAGCGGATGAGATTTTTTTCAACCCGCTCTTTTAAGGTCCTCTGGGCATAGGGGCAGCCCTGACATTTGCCGAGAAAGCGAACGACGGCGGTTCCGTTGTCAAATGACCAGAACTCGATGTCTCCGCCGTCTTTTTGCAGAAAAGGGGCGATAATCGTTTTCAGGATTATTTTTATTTTAGTTTCAGTGTAACCTTCCTTAGCGGTTATTACTGCATCTGCCAGCGGCGCATAGTCGTCGATTTCGGCAAGCGCCAGTGTTTCTAGGTCTTCCGCTGTGCCGGGTTCAGTGCTGCGCAAATACATAAAGCTTTCGGTTAAAAGCAATTCGGAGGCAAAGCCGGAAGTTGCTAATTCGGTGAGGAATATCGGGGTATTATCTGATTGCATAGCTAAATTGCTGTTTGATGCGGCGGCAGGGGCTGTGCCGGACAGCGGCAGGCTGCAGCTGCAATGTTCCGCATCCGGAGCAGGCTGGGCGTTCATTTTCGGCGCGACGGTATTTGCGTCCGATGAAACAGATGCGGTTTCAGGTGTCAGATAAAATGTTCCGCGAAAAGGAAACGGACGGGAAAAAAACAAAAGGAATTCCGTATCCGAAAGTTTTTTTTGCTCTATGGTCATTGCATTTGGTTCCGGGCATATGTGTTGATGCTGTTGTGTACGGTTTTAATGTAATTTTGGGCTCGGGCAAGGTAGTACCCGAGGTACAGCAGGTGGTTTGCGGCGAAGACTTCCCCGGGCGCGGCATTTTTTACCGATGCCGGGCTGAGGGCGGACGCTTCGCACAGAAAACTGAGGGCGGCGGTGATATTTTCGTACTGTCCGGTTTCGACAATCAAATCCTGATGGTCTTTGGAGAGGGCTGAAAGCATATAATAAACAGCATAGATGCAGCCTTTTGTGCGGTAAAATATGTCATCGGCCTTAAAGTCCAGCAATTCCGAGTTATGCTCCAGGACATGTTTATGCAGGGCGGAAAGCTGTCTTTCCAACAGGTTTTCAATGCCGGAGAGCATATATGCGGCTTCCCGGGTTTCGATTGCGGGAAGATTGTCTCCCGATGCGGCGAAATCTGAAATTTTGGCCAGAGCTTTGCGATATTGTTTGGCAGAACCGGGAGCAAGCCTGTCTTCTCCGGTTTGAGAAAACAGCCAGATGTCGGCCGGATAGTCTAACAGCTCTCCTGCTTCTTTCAGATTTTTGTCACCATAAAAACGAGCCATTCTCTTCACGAAATATCTGACGCTGTCTTTGGCTCCAAGCTGAAAATTGGGCAGGTTGTCAAGGACGGCTGCCGGAAAAACGGCCGGAAGTGCCGGGGTCCACGGGGAATCGTCCACCTGCGTTTTTAAAACGTGGAGCAGCGCAGCCGCCGTGTAACGGGGAGAAGATGCGTTTATGGCCAGCGGCGCGTCAAGCGCGTTATTGATTTTAGAACTGACGGCGGCGCCCAGGCCATAGTAGACGGCAATGAAACCGAACAGGGCGATGGTAAAGAAACGCCAGCGTTCGACAAACAGGACGATAAAGTTAAAAAGGCTGTTTTTATGTTTTTTGCGGGAGGGCGGTATGGCGGCGTTTGGCGTGCTGCGCAATTCCAAGATACTGTTTTTCAGATAAACATACGCGTATACGCATTTGCCAAGCAGGCGTTTGGCCGTTATTTTGAGCTTGGTCAGAATGGCTTGCATCATGCTTTTTTTCTCCTTAAAACCAGATTCTTGGCGATTGCGGTAATATCCAGTATGCCTCTTATTTTAGCGCCAATCAAAAAAGTTGCAAGCCCTATTGTGCCGATAGCTGCCAGTTTGAGGATTAAAATTCCGATGTGGGGTGTCGGAAAACAGCGGTTTAGCGCGGTCTGTGTTCCGTAGACGAGAATGCCCATAACGAAAGTGCAAAGGAAAATGTCAAATATTTTGCGTTTTAATTCGGCGGAAAAGCTCCAGAAACCGCGTTTTTTCAGGCCGCGGACATATTGGTAAAGCGAAACGAATGCCGCGGCAGAAGTCGCGGCGGCAATGCCGACATGACCGAACGGTTTCATCAGAAGCAAGTTGAGTGCAAGGTTGGTCAGGAAGACGACGAAACTGTATTTTACCGGTGTTGTCGTGTCGCCGCGTGCGAAGAAATTCGGCATCAGCGCTTTGACCATAACGTAACAGGGCAGTCCGACGGCATAAGCTTTTAGTGCCAACGCGGTTTTGTATGTGTCGGAAGCGGTGAAACGCCCATGTTCAAACAGAAGTTCAATCAGCGAATCGGCGAGACAGACAAACAGCACAGCGGCAGGCAGAGACATCATCAGCCCGTATATGACGGCTTTATCCTGTACGGCGGCGGCTTCCCGGATTTCTCTGGCTTTCAGTTTGCGTGAGAGCAGCGGCAGCAGGGCGACGCTGATTGCCGCGCCGATGACGCCCAGCGGCAGCCGGTTGGCGTAATACAGCCAGGATACGGCACCGCCGGAAACGAGCGAAACAAGTATTGTATCTACAACCATATTAATCTGGTAAATGCCGGCGCCGACGACTCCGGGGGCAATGCGTTTGAACAGGGTGCGTATTTCTTTATCCTGCATCAGCGTACGGATGTGAATATCCGGACGGATACGGATGCTTTCGCGGTTAAGAAAATATTTGAGCCAGATGACTTCGATGAAACCGGAAACGGTAATACCCCAAGCCATGCCGTATACCGGCATATCAAATAGGATGACGGAGGCCAGCCCGGCAACAATCATGCCGAGATTAAGAATTATCGGTGCGGCGGCGGGAGCAGCGAAGCGGTCAAACGAGTTCAGAATTCCTGCCTGAAAAGAAACGATTGAAATAAAAAGCAAAAAAGGAAACGTTATGCGGCATAAGTCGACGGTCAGGGCAACTTTTTCGGGGCTTTCCATAAAACCGGGGGCGAGAACCCTGACAACCAGCGGCATGCACAGTTCAAACAAAATGGTGAAAACGATGAGGAAAAATGTCAACAAAGATATGGCCTTGGCGGCAAATTCTACCGACTTGTCGCGTCCGGAGGCAACCAGCTTGGAAGAAAACAACGGGACGAACGCAGAGGTAAAGGCTCCTTCGGCGAAAAGACTGCGGAACAAATTCGGCAGTTTGAACGATACCAGAAAGGCGTCGGAAACATTTCCGGCACCGAGAAAATTGGCTATAACCATATCGCGCAGAAAGCCGGTTACGCGGCTGACCATCGTAAAGCCGCCAAAGGTGGCAATGGATTTGATAAAAGACATAAGTTGCAGTTCCCTAAAAAATCATTTCGTTTCTTAAGGAGAGCTTAACTTTAAATCTGTTAATAAAGGGCAAATAAATTGCGTATTATCTTAAAAAAGGTAAATTCTTTTAAAAGCGGCCGGAAAGCAGCGGCCGATAAAATGGCAGGAAAACAGCGGTTGGCCAAAGAGAGGAAAACATGAACAAAGTCATAACGGCAGCAGCGGGGCATCCGGATATTTCGATTATCGTTTCCGTTTATAATGAAGAGGAAAGTCTGGGGCTGTTTTTTGAAACAATCCGCAAAACGATGGAACGGGCGGACGGATATACTTATGAAATCATTTGTATTGACGACGGTTCGACAGACGGAACCTATAATCTGCTGGAACAGTATGCCACTGAGGATTTCCGGGTAAAAGTGCTTAAGTTTTCCCGCAATTTCGGCAAGGAATACGGATTGATGGCCGGGCTTAAACATTGCCGCGGGCGTGCGGCCGTACCGATTGACGTTGATTTGCAGGATCCGCCGGAATTAATTCTCCAGTTTATCCAAAAGTGGGAAGAAGGATATGACATGGTCTACGGAATCCGTAACGACCGGCGCAGCGACTCGTGGCTTAAGCGTTGGACGGCCAAACTTTTTTATAAGGCGTATAATCTGATGACGAGATCGCCTATTCCGTATAATGCCGGGGATTACCGGCTGATTGACCGTAAAATCATTGATGCAATATTGGAATTGAAAGAGCGCAATATTTTTATGAAAGGCATTTTCGGCTGGACAGGGTTTAAGTCCTGCGGTATCAAATATGTCCGGCAAAAGAGGCAGGCCGGCGTCAGCAAATGGAATTACTGGCGGTTATGGAATTTTGCCTTGGACGGCATTACCGCATCGACGACGCTGCCGCTCAGAATCTGGACGTATCTTGGATCGATGCTGTCTTTTCTGGGACTGCTGTATGCTCTTTACATTATAGCCAGGACGATTATGTACGGCGCTGACGTTCCGGGATATGCTTCGCTGCTGGTATTTATTTTGCTGGTAGGCGGCGTGCAGATGATTATTCTCGGCATTCTCGGGGAATATATCGGCCGTATTTTTATTGAGGTTAAACGCCGGCCGTTGTATATTGTAGAGAAAAAGGTTAATTTAGACGATGACGAGTAAAGCAACGGCATATTTTTCCCGGAAAATGCTGATAACCGTAGCCTTCGGCTTTTCAAGCGGTTTGCCGTTGGCGCTGGTATTCGGAACGCTGTCGCTGTGGCTGAAAGATTATAGTATCGCATACCGCACCATCGGCGCTTTTTCGCTGTTGCGTCTGCCTTATTCGTTCAAATGGCTGTGGGCACCGTTGGTTGAAACTTACAGGCTGCCGTTATTTTGCCGGCTGGGGAAAAGGCGGGGCTGGGCACTGCTATCTCAGTTGGGACTGCTGTTCAGTTTAGTTTGGCTGTCGGTTTTGAGCCCGGCGGACAGCATTTTGGCAATGGCTGCCGCGGCTTTTTGCGTCAGTTTGTTTTCGGCAACGCAGGATATTGTGCTTGATGCGTTTCGGGTGGAGTTATTTCGGACAAATCAGGAAGGGGAAATCAACGGAGCTACCATGTATGTTCTGGGCTATCGGCTGGGAAATGTGGTTTCCGGAGCAGGAGCCATCGGACTGGCGGCGGTATGCCGTGGAATCAGGTTTATTTTATCAACGCACTTTTGCTTGCGGCAGGAATTGCTGCGGTTTTAACGGCAAGGGAGCCGGCGGACAGAAACGAGGAGACAAGCGTTTGCAAAGAAGTAATCTGTGAGAGCAGGGAGGAGAACGGGGGAAATGCGGCAGCGAAGGAGGAGCGCAAGGAAAAAAACTGCGGGGGCGCATCTGACGGCAGGAAAAACAGGGATATTTTGCGTTATGCCCTGATAGAGCCTTTTTGCCGGTTTATGCGGAGACCGCATTGGGTTGCTGCATTGTTTGTCGTTTTTTGCTATCGGCTGAGCGACGCGTATTTTGCACCGATGGCGTATCCTTTTTACGACGAGCTTGGTTTCAGCAAGGCTGAAATAGCATATATTTCCAAATTATACGGCATGGGGGCGACGATAGCCGGCGGGTTGCTGGGCGGCTGCGTTTTAGCTCGAATCGGGCTGTTAAAGGGGCTGCTTATATTTGCCGTTGTGCAGGGGCTGACGACGGCGCTTTATATTCCGCTTTATTATGCGGGGCACAATGTCTGGCTTTTGATGCTTACCATTTCACTGGAAAATTTGTCTTCGGGAATGGCAACGACGGCGATAATCGCCTTTATGTCAGTTTTGTGCGATAAAGGATATACGGCAACGCAATATGCCCTGCTGTCATCGCTGCCGGGGTTTGCGCGGGACGTGTTTGCGTCTACGTCCGGCTGGGTTCTGGACCAGACATCCTGGCCGGCGTTTTTTCTGGCAAGCGCCGCTCTGGCGGTTCCGGGAACGCTGCTCTGTCTGTATTTGTATAAAAAAAAGCCGGAATATCTGGCAGGGGTGTAATTTCCGGACAGCGAACGGCATAGCGAATTTGGACTTGAGTTTTTCCGGAAAATATTGTATGATAGGGCAGTTGTTACAAGGGAGTAGTGCTTTATGAACCATTCAGGGGACAATGACGCCGGCAGCGGAACCGGGTTTTCGGATATACGTCCGGGGAATGTTGCCAGTTTTTCTGCGGAAAATGACAGGCTGCCAGAGATGAGCGGAAGCGGGGCGGCGGAAATTTCCGGCAGAGAGGGTTTGCCGGCCGGTTCTGCTGAAAAACAGCGTGATTCTCAGAACGGTGCTGTCGGTTTGGATGTTTCTGTAAAGCAGGAAAAGAAACCGTCGCCGCGGATGGAAAAACTCCGGGCATATTATGCGCAGCTCGGACAGGCGCGGGAGATGATGGAAAAGGAGCTGGAGGCTGCTCTGTCCGGTTCTACAGTTGAAGGCGAGGTTGAAGCCAAGCTTTATGAGTTCAGCCATTCGTGGCGCTCAATTGCTGACGAAATCAGCAAATATGACGATTTGAACGGGCGGCGCAAAAATCTGGCGGACGGGGAATATCATGTCGGTCAAAATATGGTCGGGATGGATTTTTCAGGGCAAAATTTGGCGCATGCCGATTTTTCCGCAGCGAATTTACAAGATGCCAATTTTAAAGATGCGGTATTGACCGGAACAGACTTTACCGGGGCGGATTTATCCGGGGCTGATTTGTCCGGGGCGGATTTAAGCGACTCTATTTTTGCCGGCGCTAAGCTGAAAGGCACCAATTTTACCGGCGCCAACATGGAAGGCGTCATTTTGCGCGATGCGGACATTGAGGATGCGATTTTAATCGATATCCGGATGGACGAACTGGCGATAGAAGAATTGCAGGCATTGGTGGAATATCTGGCAGTGTATTATCCGCATAAGCTTAATTTGCGCCGAATTAACCTGTCGCTTTTGGATTTGAAACGAATTGACCTGCGGCAGGTCAGCCTGAGAGGCGTTGACTTTACCGGGCTTGACTTTACCGGGGTTAATATCATGGAATTGGATTTGAGCGAGTGCATTATTACACCGCAACAGATTGCACAGGCGTTGGGACGGGTTCCGAATGCCGATGAGCTTAAAAAGATTCTGGCGCCGAAAAACCGTAAAAAAGCCAAGCGTTTTTATATTGATTTTTCCGAGTTTCTGAGTAACGGGAGGTTTACAGGCTGGATTGATTTGACTAAAAACAGCATTAGTACGGATCAGCTGGTCAAGGCTTTTTTGAAGATTAAAAACACTATAGCCAAAAAACCGGAGGAGAAAGACGAAGTTATTTTTGAAAAGGCTAAGGCATTTCATGCCGAACGGCTGGAAGAAGAACGCAAGGCTTATAATGAAGAGCAAAAGAAAAATATAGAAGAGCGCAAGCAGAAAATGCTTGAAGAGCAGCAGGCCGGGCTGGAAAGGGCTTCTCGTGACGAGAAGTATGTTCCGATTAACGTTAATCTCGGACGCAGCAGCAGGGAGTAAGCCGGGAAGAATGCAGGCGCATCTGTCTGAAGAAGTATGCTGTAGGCCTTTTTCATAAAAATGCTGTTGCAGAAAATTTGCATAACGGGAAAGGCGGCGGCTGTAGAAAATGTGAGTAGCAAAAAAGCGGCGGTCGCGTTAGAATCCAGCCGCAAAAACAGGCAGGAAAACAAATATCACAACAAAATTAACCGAATTTAAAGCAAACGCGGCGTATACATAACTATTCTTAAAAAACATACAGGGGAATGGTTATGATGCGCGGGTTGGGTTTGCTTTTGTTTTCGTTGATTTTGCCGTTGGAATGTTTTGCCGGAGAGGTTAAAAAACTGCCTCAGCCGGATAAAAGTTCGGAATTGATGCAGTTAATAGATAACAGACAGTCGGCTCGTTCATACAGCAGCAAGGATATCAGCGAGCAGACGCTCAGCGATTTGCTGTGGGCATCTTTTGGTATTAATAAAAAGGGAACCAGGACTATCCCGACGGCAAAGAATGAGCAGAACCTGAAAGTTTTTGTGGTCTATCAAAATTCTATCTGGGCATACGATGCGACGGCAAATTCGCTGATTAAAGTCAGCGATGAAGAAATCAGCAGATATATTGCCAAGCAGGATTTTGTTAAAAACGCTCCGGTTAATCTGATTTATGCCGGGAGCGACCAGATAAATTCACCTTTTCATGCCGGTGCCGCTGCGCAGAATGTTTATTTATATGCAACGAGTAAGGGGTTGAATACGATTGTCCGCGGTTATATTGACAAAGACGAGCTTAAAGATAAACTGCGATTGAATCGGGATGAGTTTGTGATTATGAATCAGGTTATCGGCTATCCTGAAAGTTAGATGCCGATTGCGGTTTGAGTTTGCGCCGGGATTTTTTTCGCACAAGTAAAAAAAGTGCTTGCCAAATATAAAAAAAGGTTATACAAAGCGGTGCAACGGACAGATGACCGAGAGGCCGAAGGTGCACGATTGGAAATCGTGTGTACCCCCAAAGGGTACCGTGGGTTCGAATCCCACTCTGTCCGCCATTTTAATTAAAAAGACGCTGGTTTGCAGCGTCTTTTTTCGTATTCGGCGGAAATGCGGGAAAAGTCAGGTTTTGCACCAGAGGTATGCCGGAAGCCAGATATATTGATGCAGAAAAGTGGCGGTATAAGAAATGTCAATTATCTCGATGGCTGAACATTTCAGTCAGACTTTCGGGTTCAGGACGCTCAAAGAAAAAGTTTTGTTTCCAGCCTTTAGGGCATGAGGTAAGCGTATCGTCTTTTTGGTTTAAGATATCAAGAATACGGAGGGTTTCTTCCGGGTTGCGCCAAATTTTGTTGTCGTTAATACTCATATGGCGGATTATCTTTTTTTCGTCAATGATGACAGTGGCACGCAGGGCGGTTTCTTTTTTGCTTAAAATACCGTAATGGGCGGAAATTTTTTTATCAAGATCGGCAATCATAGGAAAGTTTATGTCCGAGACGCCGTCTTTTTCCGGCGGCAGTTCTTTCCAAGCCAGATGTGAGTGTACTGAATCCGTCGAAATGGCCAAAACGCGAGTGTTGCGTTTTGAGAAGGCATTAAGTTCCCGATTAAGCATCAGCAGTTCGGACGGGCAGGTGAAACTGAAATCCTCAGGGTAAAAGAACAGAACGGCAAGCTTTCCTCTGGTGTATTTGTAAAAGTTGAAATGTTCAACAAGCGTGTTGTCGCTTAAGACTGCCGGGGCAGTAAAATCCGGTGCCGCCATTCCTACCGTCAATTCCATATGGGGGTGGAGCGGTTCCTTTTCCTCAAAACATCCGGGACTGTAATCGTGGGCAAGATTATTGGGAAATGTGCAGCCGCATTTATCGTCTTCAGAACAGTCGCATTTGTTGGCATAGTCGTAATGGCAGTCGCCGGTTTCTGTCGTATCGTTCATTGTCGATTCTCCTTAATATGAAAAAAGCCAGGAATTTGTCCTGGCTTTGATATAAGGTTTTACCGCGGAAGTTTTTAGATATACGAAACTTCTAGTACTTCAAACGTCTTTTTGCCGCCCGGAGCCATATAGACAACTTCGTCGCCGACTTCTTTGCCAATCAGAGCCTTTGCCAGCGGCGAGGACAGAGAAATTTTGTTGTCGTTTATGTCGGCTTCATAGTCGCCCACAATTTGGTAGCAGTTTTCGGTATCCGTATCAACGTCAACGACGGAAACAGTTGCACCGAAACGGATGACGTCGCCGCTCATTTCTGCCGGGTCAATAATTTGTGCCCGGCTGACGACGGCTTCCAGCTCCTGAATCCGCCCTTCAATAAAGCCTTGTTTTTCTTTAGCTGCCGAGTATTCGGCATTTTCCGATAAATCGCCATGCGAACGCGCCTCGGCGATGGCGGCGATAACATTGGGCCGCTCAACACCTTTTAAGGTCTTGAGTTCCTGCTCTAACCGTAAAAATCCTTTCTTGGTCAGTGGGAATTTATCCATTTTATTTCTCCTAAAAATAAGTTTTCCGCAAAAGGCTGCGGATGTGTGCGTTAATTGAAAAGTTTGAAAAAATTTGACTGCCACCTTTGCGGTGCCAGCCAGTATCCGTTATTTTCTGTATATAAATATAAGCACAAATCAAATAATAAATCAAGTAAAATTTTTAAAGTGGTGTGGGCAAGCCCTTTCATGCAGCAAAATGGCGGAAGGGAGCGGCGGCGGGATACGGCAAACGGCGGCGGGAAATCAGGCGTACGGCGATGAGAGTGAGACATCGGCGGCAAAGAGGCTGAATATACGGCGGGAAGGGGGAGCATACGGCAACGAAAAGGCAGAACATACGGCAACGAAAAGGCAGAACATACGGCAACGAAAAGGCAGAACATACGGTAATGGAGAAGCGGGACATATAACGGAGGAGCTGTTGATTAGTCAAACTTTATGCTATACAACCAGGCAGGAAGTGCTAGATTATAATTGTTTTATTGTACAAGGAGAACTTTGATGAAAAAGAATTTAGTTTTGGGTGCTGTTTTTGCGGCTGCCCTGTTTGCCGTTTCTCCGGCGAAGGCAATTGACTCTACCGGCGGCTGCGGTTTGGGTTCTATGGCGTGGAGAGGCCAGTCCGGTATTATTCCGCAGGTTTTGGCTATGACGACCAACGGCATTTTTCTGAATACCATCGGCGTAACACTGGGAACTTCCGGTTGCGATCCGAACGGGCGCGTTACCGGTGGTACGGGCAAGCTGGTTCTGGCCGTGATTGAAAACAATATGGAACAGTTTGCGATGGACGCTTCGGCCGGAAGAGGCGAAACAATTGATACGATTGCCGGACTTTTGGAAGTCGACAGCAAAGAACTCGGTGCTAGAGCACAGCAGAATTTTGCGTATCTGTTTACGGATGAAAACGTTGAAGCTGTTGATTTGACTTTGAAAATCATGGAATTGGCTCAGGCGTGATTCTTGATTGAGGGCGTGGGGAACCGCGCCCTTTTTGTATCTGCGGACGATTATGAAAATACGGGTTTGGCTGGCATTGTTGGCGATTGTGGAGGTTCCGGTGCAGGGTGCATGTGCGGAAACGGAAGCTTTTGACAAAGGCTGGCTGAAACTGTTGCATTATGAAAAAAACGGCAGTGGTTATGAGTCCGTAGTGGAAAATGGGGAGTTTTTTCTAACGTCGGGAGGAAGAGAGAATCCGGAAGCCGAATATCGGGCAGCGGTTACGGCATTTAATGCGGAGGCAAAGTTGTCCGGAGAGGAGATTACGGCGTTCGGAAAGGAGGCTAAGGCGTCCGGAAAAGAGGAAAACAGCGGCGAGTTGAAAAAATGTGCTTTTCCGGCGCGGTTTATTTATCTGAAGCGGCAGGGGGCTGTACGTGGAACGTTGGACGGTTGTGCCGGTTATCAGAAATTTCTGGCGGATGTTCAGCCTAAAGCGGTTACCATGCTGTTTAGGAATGCGTATATGAGCAATCCGTCGTCCTTGTTCGGGCATACGTTGTTTCGGATTGACACGAAGCGCAAAGGGACGCAACTGTTGGCGCATGGGGCGAATTTCGGTGCGGATACCGGCGACGAAACCGGCGTTTTGTATGCACTGAAAGGCCTGTGGGGCGGTTATTACGGAACGTTCGGCATCAAGCCGTATTATGATGTTATCAATCTGTACAACAATATTGAGAATCGCGATATCTGGGAGTATGAACTGCGGCTTTCGGATGATGAATTGGAACTGTTTACGGCGCATATGTGGGAGATGCAGCGGGCGAAAATCCGCTATTACTTTGCATCGCGCAACTGTTCGTACGTCCTGTTGCTGATGCTGGAGGCGGCACGTCCGGAATTAGATATCAGTGGCGGGTTTGGCGGATATACGGTGCCGCTGGCGACGCTGAAAGCGGTGAATAATGTTTCGGGGCTGGTGACGGCGGCGAATTACCGTCCCCCCCGCCAGTCTAAGCTGAAATACCGTGCGGCACAGATGAACAGCCGTCAGTATGACGCTTTTATTGATATTATCCGCCGCGATAAGACGGATTTATCTGCGCTTGACGAAGAGGAAAAGGCCGATGTGCTGGAAACGGCGTATCAGTATGTGCAATACCGTTATGTGGACGGCGATTTGGAACTTGCGGACTATCGGAAGAAAAGTCTGGCATTGTTGCGCGAACGCAGTAAAATTGCCAATCAACGACAGTATTTTGACGAATTGAAAGAAGGCGAGAATCCGGTTTTGGCACATAAGGCAAAACAGGCGGGCATAACGTTTGGGGCGAGAAACGGCGAGGCGTTTCAGGAAGTCAGTTTCAAGCCGGTTTACAACTCGCTGCTGGAAGACAGCTATGGCTTGTTAAACGGAGCTGAAATCAATTTATTTGAAGGAAAAGTCCGGCATTATGATGCACGGGATAAATGGGTGTTGCAGGAACTGAATTTGCTGGGGATTAAATCGCTGGCGGGGGCAGATGCGATGTTTTCGCCGTTGTCATACGATATTAAAGTCGGTTACAGGGAATTGTTTGATGCCAAGTCGGGTGAAGACAGCGGGGCTTTGGTGCTGGAAACCGGCGTGGGGCAAAGCTATGCGCTGGGAGAGCATACCTTGTTATATGCAATGAGCGTTCCGAATGCGGCATACGGCGGCGGGCTTTATGACAACAGATATTTGGGAATCGGGCTGAAAGGCGGAATTTATTATAACAGCGGAAAAGTTCGCCTTAATTTGCAGGCGATGCAGAATTTTACCACCAGCGATACGGCGCGCGGTCAAACCTATGCGGCGGAAGCAGGGTACGGGCTGACGCGCGATGTGATGCTGTATGCTGGATATAAAAAGTTTAATTCCGATTATCATGACGATGAAGAGTTTGGCCTGGGGATTAAGGTTAATTTTTAATTCCGGCACGTTCATTTACTTTATTTTAAGAAAAAAGCATTTAGTATTTGGTTAAGCAGGCTTTTGCCTGTCAGCGCCAGAGGTGGTGCGGGACTTTCAACGGTCTTTATCGCATACGGTGTTAGGATATAACATCGTTATATTGCCGATTGGTTTTATTGCCGGCAATAGATATATCCCCGACTGTAAAAGGTCGGGGAGCTTTTAGCGTATGTCCAAAGTTTCGGCTGAAAGGCTAAAAGAGTCATTTTATGCGATATGATTGTTGAACTCTCCGACCGCCTTAATCAGGTGGTTTTTTGTTATGAACTTTTGTTTTCGCGGCAAAGGGGCTGCGGACAAACGGGAAGGACTTGTCAGATGAGGGAAAGCAATCGGAGCCATGCGGGGCGGTCAATGATTGAAATGCTTGGGGTTTTGGCTATTGTCGGCATTTTATCGGTTAGCGCTATTGCCGGTTTCGGCAAGGCCATGACCACCCATAGATTAACGACTGCAGCAACCGAATATGCCGGATTTATCCGCGATTTGACGGAGTTTCGTGACAGCTGGCTCAGAATTGCCAGACAGTCGGGCGGATATGCCGGATTAACGCCACAGGTGGTCAATGCCGGATTTCTGCCTAAAAACTGGAGGTATTCCGGCGGCAGAATTGTAGACAGCACCCTGCATACGACAACGGTAACCGCAAGCAATAAGTACATAACCGTCAATTATGAGCTTAAAAACAAAAAGGCCGGCGGTTGGACCGGTGTACAGCTTGAGGAATACTGCCGGCTGTTGTTTGAACATGTGGCGCTGCCATATCAGGATATGCTGTTTAAGGTCTGGATACACAGGTACGGAGAAGGCGAGGGGAGCGGTTCTTCAGGAAGCTTTTGGGGAAGCGGCTGGTGCAGCGGCGGTCGAAAATGCCTGCAATCGGTAACGTTTACAGACATGCAGGCGTTTTGCCAGACTTGTCTGGATTATGAAAACTGTACGCTGGTATTTACTTTTGAATAGCAGGATTGCGACATCGGGTATGTATTCGGGTTTTTAAACTTGCTTTTCCGAGCGAAGACTGGTACAAAAAATTAAGAGGCGGTTTAATGTGGGAGCAACCGCCTCTTAATCCTGCAATTGAAACTATTTGTGTTCATCGGGGTCTTTTAAGATATATCCCCGGCCCCAGACAGTTTCAATATAGTTTTTGCCGCCGGAAGCTTTTTCCAGCTTTTTGCGCAGCTTGCAGATAAAGACGTCAATAATCTTTAATTCCGGTTCGTCAATGCCGCCGTAGAGGTGGTTTAAGAACTGTTCCTTGTTCAAGGTCGAACCTTTGCGCAGGGAAAGCAATTCCATAATACCGTATTCCTTGCCGGTCAGGTGCAGGTCTTTGCCGGCGACGCTGACGGTCTGTGTATCCAGATTGACTTCGACGAGCCCGGTTTGAATAATCGAATTGGAATGTCCTTTGGAGCGGCGGACAATTGCCTGAATGCGGGCGAGAAGTTCGCTCTTGTCAAACGGTTTGGTCAGATAGTCGTCTGCACCGTAACCCAGCCCCTTGACTTTTTTATCCGGTTCATAGAGGCCGGACAAAATCAGAACCGGAGTGGTGATTTTGGCGTTGCGGAGGCTTTTTAAGACTTCATAGCCGTTCATGCCGGGCAGGTTCAAATCCAGAATAATGATGTCATAATCATACAGTTTGCCGCAGTCCAGCCCGTCTTCGCCGTCATCGGTGGTATCGACAACCATGCCTTCTTTTTTGAGGATTGTTTCGACGCTTTGAGAAACGGCATAGTCATCTTCTATTAATAAAACTCTCATTTTTCCTCTCCGTTTTGTTTATTGTTATCGTTATCATACTACATAAATTTTATTTGTGAATCTTTGATATGGGGCTGTTAATAATTATTAACAAAATTAAAACGCCTATTTAAAATAAATATTTAGAGGCTATTATAAAGGTTGGATTATAATATTTCAGGAGGAAAAAATGATAGAACTGATGAAACTGCCGTTTAAAGAAAGCGCTTTGGCACCATATGTTTCGGAAGAAACTGTGCAATTCCATTACGGAAAACACCATAAGGCCTATGTGGATAAAGTCAACGAACTGATTTCGGGAACGGAGTTTCAGGATACGCCGCTGGAGGAAATTATCGAAAGGACGTTTGACAAGCCGGAATATCAGGTTTTGTATAATAATGCGGGGCAGGTTTTTAACCATAACGTGTATTGGAATTCAATCGGTATCGGGGAAAAATTTGATGAGGATATGCAGGAGCGCATTGCCGAGCGTTTTGAAACGCGCGACGCATTGCGGGAAAAGCTGGCAGACGAGGCGGTTAAGCTTTTCGGCAGCGGCTGGGTGTGGCTGGCCGAGGGCAAAGGCGGGAAACTTGACGTTCTGACTACGCGCAACGGCGATACGCCGCTGGTGCTTGGCTTTAAGCCGATATTGAATCTGGACGTTTGGGAACACGCTTACTATCTTGATTACCAAAACCGCAGGAAGGATTATGTTGAGGCTTTTGTAAAGAATCTGCTGAAGATATAGGCGGAGCGGAAACTGAGAGAATGGTTATACGCGGCAGTTTTTTTAAGGAACTGCTGAAAATTTAGCGGCGGTTGTGGCGGAATGCGGTCGGGCGGCGTTTTTGCCAGCAGGAGAGGCGGCGGAAACGTGCAGCGGAAGATTTTGCTTGAAAAACAAATTATTATATCCTATAACGCAAATCTGTAGCATAAAAAGTTTTTGATTGTACGGGAGACTTTAAGATGAAAAAAGCGGGTGTGCTGCTGGCGCTGTTTTTGCTTTCCGGTTGTGCCGGCGGAGAAGAGGCTTATCCTTACGGTTTGACGGAAACGGAATGGAATTCCCTTTCCATTCGCGATCAGGCGCGGCTCCGGCGCGATTTCTATTTTTATGAAAAAGGCGCGACGGCATACGTTAACCCCAGCCTTGAAGTCGAAGGAAAAGACGCTTATGCCGTAGGTTATCAGCCGCAGAACGGTTATCAAAAACAAAGCGGCCAAACAGAGCAGGACAGTTATCAGAAAAAGAGTGCCCGGGCGGGGGACGGTTATCAGGCAGGACAGGCCGGTTATCGTATCGGGCAGGATGACTATCGTACCGGACAAGACGGTTACCGCTATGGCGAGAGTTACTCTGAAGAGGATGAATATTAATTTTCGGCATAATTTTATAAATTATACTCTTTTTTAAGAAACTCCGGCGTAGAATCGATACAAAGCAATTGTTTTTATGGTTTTGTTAGATGAGGTTTGGCGCCGCTTTATATTTTTCCGCAGTCTTTTTTGCTGCCGTTTCTGTTTCGGAAAACGCCTGTGCGTTTGGCGGCCGGTTGTCGCCACGCGATTTTAACAAAATGTATTATCTGGCAAGCCAGGGAAAAATCGGCATTTTGCGCGAAGCCGTCAATCGCGGGCTGAATATTGACGCGACGAATCCAAACGGGGATACGGGGCTGTGCATTGCGATTAAGCGCAAAAATTATGTTGCCTACAACTCTTTTCGTATGAGCGGAGCCAATCCGCGCCATGCCTGTACTTATGAGATAAACAAAGAGTACCGCGAGTTTTTGGAATCCAGCCGGGCGGCAAGGACGGAAAAAATCGTCGGCAATGAGGAATCACTTTATTATAACGAAGAGGAACGCAGCTGGTGGCCGTGGCTTTTGGGCGGAGCGGCCGTGGGCGGCGCCATTCTGGCATTCAGCGGCGGCGGAGGCGGCGGCAGCGCCCCGGCCGGAGACGATACGATTGTGCCGACGAATCCGGGATACGGGTTGGCAAGCCTGGTTACCAACACCGAGAAAAAGGTCAACAGCGGCGGAATGGAGAATGACGTTGCACGGAGATTTGAAAATCCCGATGCGGCGGCTAATGCCGGAAAAATCCAATTACTGCCGAATGTGTTGGACAATGTTGATTATCTGATGTCGTATGTAACGGTCTCGAACGGTGCCTATTTCAATAATCTGGCGGGCGGCAGCCTGCAATTGGGCGATGCGACAATCGGGGCTTCGGTTTACGGAGACGGGTCAAAAGCGCTGAATAACGGCAATATTCTGATTGATGCGCAGAACGGTTCTATCGGCATGGTGGCGAGCAACGGCGGCCAGATTATAAACAGTCCGGAGGGAACGGGGAATTCGGCGTACGGAAATATCGACATTTCGTTTAAGGGAACCGGAGAAGGCCATGCTGTTGCCGGTATGTACGGCGATACGGGGGCGACAATCATCAATTCCGGCAGGATTACGGGAACGACCTCGGCACCTTCCGGCGGAGAAACGGGAACGGAAAACGGCGGCGGAACCGAAAATTCCGGCAGTGCGGGGAATGCCGGAGAAACGGACGGTTCGGCAGATGCTGACGATACCGAAGGCAATGAGACGGTAACGCAAAATAATTCCGGCACGATATTGGGCATGGTGCTGTTTGACCTTTATACCGGAACCGATTTCAGCAACAATACGGTTACGGCTGAGAACCGCGGCATTATCGACCTTTCTGCCGGCTATAACAGCGCGACGGACGTAGCGGTCAGCCTTGTCGGCATGGGAAGCTATATTGACGACGAATTTTTAAACGGCAAGAACAATCCGGCATTTGCGGAAAAGATGAAACTGAACAATTACGGGGATATCAACCTGTCGTACCAGGGGGCATATAAACTGGCGGATACGGCGCTGAAGATGGGGCAGGGCGGCTTAATCGGCATCCGCGCCGATGCGGCGACCGAAGCGTTAAACAGGGGCAATATTAAGATAGATTTGACTTCGACGACCATGGCGGCGGGGACGGACGTGGCAGCGGGTATGCTTTCCGTGCATGGCGGAGAACTGACAAACGGTAATGCGGACAGTATCTATAACGGGACTGGCAGTGAAACCGGCGGGACAATCCGCGTTGTCAACGAGGCGACTTCCGGCGGTGTATCGTACGGTATGCTGGCTGCCAAAGGCGAAGGTTCGCAGACCCGCGTTTATGACTGGAAAGATCCGAAACTTCACAATTACGGGCTGATAGACATGCAGGCAAGCAATGCTTACGGCATGGCTTCTTTTGCGGGCGGCGAAGTCGTTAACTACGGCGTTATCAATCTCGGCGTTGAAAACGGCCAGTCCAGATATAAGAACAATTACGGCCTTTATGCAGCGGGCGAAGACAAAACGGATGAGGTTTTGCTGCAAAATAAGGGAATAATCAATGTTTATTCCGAAGAATCGACGGCAATTTACAATGCGTTTTCCGGTTCGGTTGAAATGGTGAACGACGGTTACATTTACCTTTCCAACAAAGCGACCAATTCTCAGGTTTTCGGCGGTAATTTTTCATCGGCGTACAATAACGGCTCAATCCTTTACAAGGTCGGCAACAGCAACTCCTTTGCGGCTCCCGAGCGGAATGAAAAGGACAGCGAAGCGGGCTATACCGCATCGGCATCTGTTGCCGGGGCAGCCGTCAAGGTTTCCGGCGACGGCGATACGACCAAGCAGCTGTTTGTCAATACGGGCGACATTATTATCGGCGGCGAGTTTGACGGCAATGTCGATTACGGCGGCACATACGGTACGGCTGCCGTTCAGGTTTCGCAGCAGGGATCGGCGATAAACGAAGGTTCTATTTCGCTGAAAAAATATATTACCGACGCCAAACAGTTTAACGTCGGAATGTGGCTTGATTCTGCTTCAACGGCGGAGGCGTACGTACACAATAAAGGGTCGATTTCGGTTGATGCGACAAATTCGACGGCTATTCGCAACGATTCAACCAAGCATGCCAAGGCTATCAATTTCGGCGATATTTATCTGACAGGGCAGTCGGGAACGGGTATGGCGTCGACAGATGCCGGAGCGGATATTTTTAACGGGCTGGATACGTCGCCGGCCGGAAGTACCAATTCCATTTACGTTATGGGCGACAATTCGGCTGCCATGTATGCCAAAGGGACGGCGTATAATTACGGTTCAATCTTTTTGAAAGGGAACAATACGACGGCCTTTATTTTGGACGGTCCCGACGCGCAGGCATTTGACTACGGCAATTTTTATGCGGATCCGTCTTACAGCGGGCAGACGTATTTTCTGTTGACTAATGCGGCGTCTAAAACGTTTGACTATCCCGGCGGCGTAGAAATAGAAGGTTATACGCTGGCAAAGGCAACGGGCGGGAGCAATGCGACACTGTCTGCTTCGTCGACGGCTTATGTCAAAGGGGAAAATTCCGGTTTGTTTGCAGCCAGCGGCAGCGGGTCAAACGTTTATAACTACGGTAAAGTCTACGTTTCTGCCGGAGCGACGGGACTGCGGGCGGAAGACGAAGGCGTTGTACGCATTGAGGGAACATCGTCCAAGGTTACTGTGGCAGACGCTTCAAGCACGGGAGCGGCGGCATCCGGCGGTACGGTCAATGTCGGAGTAGATGCTGAGGTGATTGTGAATGGCGGGGGAACCGGAATTTTGGCTGCGGCGACGTCTGAAAAAGTATCGACGGTTTCCAATTCCGCTTATATTACGGTGAATCAGGGGACGGGGATATACGCTACCGGAAAATTGATTTCCGGAGATGCTACGTCGGTTACCAATTCGGGAACGATTGAAGTTGGCGGAATCGGAAGCAAGGGCGTTTCCATTGCGGGCGGCGCATCTTATTCGGCAGAAGCCGGAAGCCGGCTGGAAATCAAGGGAAACAGCAATTGCAGCGGTGATGCATGCAGTTTGGAGAATTATACATACGGCGTTTATGCGCTAAGCGGTACGGTTAACAACTCGGGGATTATTTCGGGCGACGGCAAAAGCGGGACAATCGGCATTTATTCCGGCAAGAGCGGACAGGTTACGAATACCGGCAGCGGTATAACGGGCGGCATCAGCGGACTGGAATACGGTATTTACGTGGATGCGCAGGGAGGCGCTGAGAATCAGGGGGATATCCGGGATAATATTGTCGGTATTCAGGTTGCCGGAGGAGATGCGGAAAACAGCGGCACGATAAGCGGCAATGAAAAGGGCGTGCAGGTTGTTGCGGGAACATTTGAGAATTCCGGCACTATCAGCGGGAATACATACGGCATTTATACAAAAGGCGGTACAGCTGTTAATTCTTCAAATATAAACGATTATGGAAATTATGGCGTTTATGCCGAGGGCGGCACCGTTACCAACAACGGGACGATAATGACAACCGGAGGTACGGGAGCGTATGTTACGGGCAGCGGTACGTTCTATAACGAATCGACCATAACGGTTGACGGCGGTGGAACGGGAATTCATGTCAACGGGAGCGGCGCCAAGGGGTATAACAGCGGCAAAGGGACAATTACAGTCAACGGAAACGGGGCAGCGTTTGTCGTAGAAAACGGCGGCACATTTTCCAATTCGGGAACGATTACCTATAATTCGGCGGCCAATGCAGCTTTTGCGGGCGGAGAACTGAAAGAAGCCGGAGAATTGAAGGCAGCCGGAAACGGTGCGGATTATATTATTGTCGGTAAAAACGGTACGTTTATAAATAACGGTACGGTTGACCTTGGTGCGGCGGCAGTAGACTTTGATATGATGAAAACCGGTGAAAACGGAAAATTTGTCGTGGCGGACGGGGGAACTTATAAAGCCGACAGTTTTAAAGGCGATGTTGTTGCCGGCAGCGATATCGTTATGGGTGGTTTTGAGGATACCTATGTCAATGAAAACTCGTTTGTCGGCAAAAATGAAGGAATGAATATAAGTTCCGGTTCGTATATGTTTGATGCAGAGTTGAAAGACAACGGTGATGTTACGGACGTGGAGCTGAATCGCAAAGAGTTTGAGGAAATCGTTGACGATAAAGAACTTGCAGATTTTTTTGAGACGAATTACGGATTGCATAATAACGAAAAGCTGTTCGATGCGCTGAAAGGTGCGGGCAACAAAGGCGAGTTTGACTATGCGACGGAAGTGGAAACGGGCAAGAATTTTTATGCCAACCTGGCGCGGGAAAATATGGCGGTGCTGCGCGGGCTGAATATACAGGAGCAGAGCCGGATACTGGAAGACGGGCTTAACGGGAGCTATATCGGCGCCGACTATTATCGGACGGGCAAAGATGCTCGGGACGGGCTCAGCGGTTATGCAGATAACGTTTACAGCCCGTATATCGGTTTTGGCGAAAAGCTGAACCGGAACTGGAGCATCGGCGGTACGCTGCGGGCAGCTTATGCCGATGCGGAATATGACGAAGCGAAGTCCAGCCGCGACAATAAGATACTGCTGGCGTTTATGCCGATTTTGTACCAGAACGGCGGATTTAAATTCCTGACCATGCCAAATATCGGTGCAGGATACGGAACTTACAAGCGCCGTGCTTTGTCCGGCACATACGAGGCGGATACGCTGGACTTCTATTACGGTTTGTATAACCATGCCGAGTACAGCATTGATGTGAAAGTGGCGGAACTGGTTACGGAAGCCGAACTCAACCTGCAGGGGGCGGCAATGTCGAAGGCGGAAGAAGATGACGGGCTTAATCTGGATTCCAACAGTTCAGTATCGTTGGAGGCTGGGGTCGGCTTAAAATTGCGTAAGAGGATTCAGCTGGCGAAAGAGCGCTCGCTGATGCTTGCCATCGGTGCGAAATACTACCATGAATTTCTTGATCCGTATAAGGATTTGCGGGTAGGTATGGACGGTTCTCCGGTCGATTTCGGCATTAAGGCGTATGATGAAGACAAGAACCGTTTGAAGACGACGGCAGAAGCGGTTTATCGGGACGGCGACTTTGCCGTGGCGGCGGAAGTGTCGCACAATGCGGAAAAAGAAAGCAGCATTGAAGGCGGCTTGGGCGTGAGATATAACTTCTGATTTAAAGTAAAACTTTAGGCATTGAATTAAAACGTTGGTTTAAAATCACCATAGCATTGTATGGCATTTCTGTCAAATAAAAAAGCAGAAGAAAACACGGTAGCAGCGGATTCAACGCCTAACGGATTGCAAGAAGCTGCCATGCGGCAGCTTTTGCCGTATTCAGACGGTGATGTGCAGTTATTTGCGGTTTAGTTCATATAAGGCTATTGCCGCTGCGGTGGATACGTTCAGGCTTTCCACCTGCGGCGATATAGGGAGTTTGACGGACGAATCGCAGTTTTCCTGAACAAGACGGCGCAGGCCTTTGCCTTCGGATCCCATAACAACGGCGACTTTGCCGTCCTTATTGATTTTATCGATTGTCGTATCGGCATAGCCGTCCATACCGATTACCCAGAAACCGTTTTCTTTCAGAGTTTCAATGGCGCGGCTGAGGTTGGTTACGCGGGCGACGGGGACGAATTCGACGGTTCCTGCGGCTGCTTTGTCCATGGCGCCGGATTCAAGCGGCGAATTCTTGTCTTGGACAATCAGGCCGAGTGTTTCGAACGCGGCGCAGGAACGGATAATCGCACCGATGTTCTGCGGGTCGGTTACTTGGTCAAGAATTAAAATGCAGCAGCGCTTTTTATTTTCCGCCAAGGCGATTAAATCGGAAATGTCACAAGTTTCAAGCCGGGAACAATACAAGGCAAAACCCTGGTGAACCGCATCACCGGGGAGGAATTTGGCAAAATCCTTTTTATCAATTACGGTTGCAGATACCTGTGGAGCCGCTTTTTCAACTTCGATGCGATTTTCGGCCGAAATCAGCAGCTTTTGGATTTTACGGCGCGGATTTTTCAAAGCGCTTATGACGGCATGCCGGCCGTAAATAATCAGTTGGTCTTTAGAAGTGTCGGTGCTGCCTTTGTGCTGCTGGTGAAACTTTTTCATGATTCAATGACCTTTCGTAAAATGCCGTTGTGCTGTTTTAACAGTTGTTCGGCCTGTTCCCGGGAGCACTGCCTTTTGCACATAACGCAGGCAGTTTTGACGTTGTTTCCGGCTTTTATACGATATTCTTCGGCTTTTGCAACAGAAATCTTGCAGATAGCGGCGATTATGCGGTTGCCGCGGTCAATCAGTTTGGCGCAGGCAGGGGTAACGTCTATCATATAGTTGCCGTAAGTTTTGCCGATTTTTATCATGGAGGCGGTTGAGAGCATATTTAAAATCATTTTCTGGGCGGTTCCCGCTTTCATGCGGCTGGAACCGGCGATAACTTCCGGACCGACCGGAGCCGTAATGCAAACGTCGCACAATGGCTTTAATTTGGCCTCCGGGTTGCAGGTTATGCCGACGGTATTGGCGCCGCGGCAACGCGCCTCTTCAAGCACAGTCAAAACATAGGCCGGATTGCCGGATGCGGAAATGCCGACGACGACATCGTCAGGCAGCGGAGAAAAGGCGTTTATGTCCGCAAGGGCTTTTTTCCGGCTGTCTTCGGCATTTTCTACGGCGTGGCGCAGGGCTGCGTTTCCTCCGGCGATAAACGCCTG
>ENA-ORSS01001518-ORSS01001518.1-human-gut-metagenome-genome-assembly--contig:-NODE-1518-length-23502-cov-3.871412_pt1 | contig 23502 bp, 21 predicted proteins | sample MGYA00241899_ERZ509162 | MGnify/ENA primary metagenome ERZ509162 (study PRJEB26280, sample SAMEA2338641) | human gut metagenome | biome: human gut; feature: human-associated habitat; material: faeces... | reverse complement strand
CGATGAAGCGCGCCGTAGATTTCGTAATATCAAACCACGCATGCCTTTTCAACGAAAACTGGCAGCTGTCGCAAATGAACGACGAAGAGAAAGCTGAGTTCCGCAGGCTCGCAAAGGATATCGGCGCGAGGATATGCCCTCGGCATTCGCGCGCTGAGCTGTCCGGCTCAAATTTGGCGGTATCTCTGGACTTGCTAAATTTTGGGAATTGCCCAATATACCTTCCCTACGAACTCGTATATGAATTGCGCAATCCCGACGGGAAAGTGGCGGCAACTTTCGTTTCAAAGGCAGATCCCGCGAAATGGCTTCCCGGCGAAATATCGCTCTCCGACGAATTTGCGCTGCCCAAAAACCTGCAAAAAGGCAAATACGAACTTGTAGCGCGCCTCGCCCACAAATACAAAATTTTTAGAGACTTTAAATTTGCCGCGAAAGAATCCAACCCTGACGGCTCGGTCACTCTCGCTGAAATATCTCTATGACTTATTTTGGCAAATGGCGCCGCGCTGTTTGTCAAATGAACTTTTACGGCGGGGCTAACCCCTATACAGACTTGCAATCCGATACGCATAAAATATTAATCTAAAATATACATATGAGAAAAATAATCCTACTGCTTAGTGTCTGCGCGCTGCTATGCGGCTGCAAAGAACAATCCGCGGAGAAGAAATTCACCCGCAATAACGATATAATCCAAAATCCCGGGCAAGGCTGGATGTCAATAGGCTGGAAGATGGATCCGAAACTGCCGTACGGCTCGCGCTATGTGCGCTTCCATTGGAAAAGCCTTGAACCCGAAGAGGGCAAATACAACTGGGAGCCCATAGACAAAGAAATAGCGCGCGCGGAAAAGCTCGGGATTCCGTTCTCATTCCGCGTAATGTGTGCATCGGCGCACAGCGCCACCCCATATGCGTCGCCTGAATGGGTCTTTAAGAAAAGGGGCGCAAAATTTGCAATGTTTAAAAACGACCCCAACGGAGACTCCTCCACGGGCGATACGAAGTTTGAGCGCGTCACCCCGATTTTTGAAGATCCCGTATTTATAAAACTCCACGAGCGCTTCATAAAAGCCCTAGCCGAAAGGTATGACGGCGACCCGCGCATATCCACGATAGACATAGGCAGCTACGGCAACTGGGGCGAGTGGCACACGTTCGGCCTTGGAATAAAGCCAGCCCCGCTCGAAGTCCGGAAGCAGTACGCCGATATGTACCTGAACAATTTCAAGAAAACCGACCTCGTATTTATGACTGACGATGCCGTCGTTCTCAAATACGCAATAGGCGACGGCGAAGGCTCGCGCGTGGGTCTGCGCCGCGACGGCGTTGGCGGCGAAGGGCACTACGACCACTGGATAGGAAAGGGCAAATATCTCAAAGCGGGTGTCACAAAAATGGGGGACGTATGGAAATACAAGCCGATGCTGTTTGAATGGTACGTATGCTATCCCGACATGTTGAAGAGAAAATGGCCGCTTCCGAAAGCTGTCGATTTCATACTATCCAACCACGCATCGCTCGTTTCTGAAAATCTCAGACCATCGTCAGTCCCCGCCGAAGAATATGCGCAGGTTGAGAAGATTTCTCGCGGAGTGGGCGCGCGCATATTTGTCGATACCGCAAAAATGGAATTGGGCGGAGGAAAACTAAAAATCTCCCTCGAAGGTGAGAACGGAGGGATTGCGAGGATATCCCTTCCCTACGAGCTTGTCTATGAGCTGCGCGCGCCAGACGGCAAAGTTGCAGCAACTTTTGTCTCAAAGGCAGATCCCACAAAATGGCTGCCCGGCAAAATATCCATTTTCGACGAATTTGAATTGCCCAAGAATCTGCCCGAGGGCAAGTACGAACTCGTCGCGCGGCTCGCCCACAAAAATAAAATTTTCCACGACTTTAAATTTGCCGCCAAAGAAGCCTCAAAAGACGGCTCAATATCCCTCGGCGAATTTACTTTTTAGCAGTTTTGAAACTTTTGCTGTTTTCTCTTGCAAGACGCCCCCCATGGGGCGTTTTTTTGCGGCTTCGCTTCTTCAAACTTGACTTCATAGGCTAAAAATGAAATATTGCCGACAAGTTGTCCCGTCCGTGACAGTGCGGACAAAATATATTTTGCAACCCCAAATATAAATTCAAATGCCACTCATAAAAAAACTCTCCGCGCGCCTTCAAAACCACCCCAAACGCATAGTGTATCCGGAAGGGGCGGATCCCCGAATATTGCAGGCAGCGCGCCAATTTTCAACGCGCAAGCTCGGAGTCCCAATCCTGCTGGGAGACCGCGAAAAAATTTCGGAGATAGCGGCGGCGATAGACGTGCGGCTCGACGGCATGAAAATTATCGACCCGGTAAAATCGGACGACTTCGCGGAGTTGTGCAGGATAATGAAAGCCCTGCCAAAATTTAGGGCGCTCGACGACGACGGCATACGCAATCTCGTGTCAAATCCAAACTACTACTCAACGCTAATGCTCGCGACAGGCCGCGCCGACGCAATGCTCGCCGGGGCCACCACTTCGTCCTCAAACGCGCTGCGCCCGATTTTCCAGATTATACCGCTACAAAAGGCGTTTAGGACTGCAAGCTCTATCATGATACTTTCAACAGGGCGCCCGGAGGTCGGGATTGACGGCGATCTATTCCTCGCCGACTGCGGCGTCATACCGGAACCGACCGAAGAGCAGCTGTGCAATATCGCCCTTACAACCGGCCTGCTTGCAAACCAGCTTACGCTTCAAACTCCGAGAATTGCGATGTTGTCGTATTCCTCGAAAGCTTCCACGTCCAACCACCCAAGCATCATAAAAATGAAGGCGGCAACTGCGCTTGTCCACGAAAAGGCAAAGCGGGATATGCTCGATATGGAAGTTGACGGAGAGCTTCAAATTGACGCCGCCCTAAGCCCTGAAGTAGCGCGGTTAAAGAATATTTCAAGCTCTGTCGCAGGAAAGGCGAATGTGTTAATTTTCCCCGATCTCGACAGCGGAAACATATCTTCAAAAATGATAAAAGTTCTCGCGCCGGAAATCGAATGCTACGGGCAAATTCTTACAGGGCTCACGAAGCCCGCGGCCCAAATATCGCGCGGCTCGAGCGTTCCGAATATTTTTGGAACGAGCGTGATAGTCGCAGCCCAAGCTGTTGACCGCAGATTTATAGACATCGACTTGGAGCTTCATTCGTAGTCGGGCTTCAAGCTGCATATACCAAAAGTATTCTATATTAAAAAAACCCGCAAAGCCTACTCATGCGGTTTTTTTTATGGAGTTTTATTGGTTTACGGGCCCGCATTAAATAAGCCCTGGCGCAATCTTAATTTAGAGCGCTTTTAGAATAAAAAAATGTTGTATTTACAATGCAAAAGCACAAGGGCTCTGCCTGCTTTCCGGCGGGAATCTTAGACAATATGCCGCAAGAAATCTTAGCCCCGGCGATTTATAAGATTTATTCCCGTGCAATAGACGGTAGTGCCATCGCGCAATATGCGCCGCAACATTAAAGCGCCGTTAAAAACACCCGCAAGCCGCTCAACCTTGTCCGCCTTCCGCGCCGCCAGATTTAGCCTTTGCTTGGTGCGAGGAAGTGACGAGATACACGCCGGTAAAGACCAGAAGCGCCGCGGCGACCTTCTCCCACGAGAAATTATCCTGCCCCAAATACACAGCAACCATTGACGCCACAAAAGGCTGAACGTAATTGTACATCGCCATTGTCGTTGGCCTCATTCTCTTGATTGCCATTGCAATCAAAAGATACGTTATAAAAGTGGCGCCGGCCACGACGTACAGGAGCATCGCCAAATCGGCCGCCCCAAAGTTGTCCTTAAACGCGTCTGGAGCGCAAGTTATCGACGGGGTTATAGGCAAGAACATTATCGACGCAAATAAAAACATCCACTTCATAAGCGTAATCGGCGAATGGCGCGATGTGAGGGGTTTGGACATTGCAAAGTATATGGCGGAGGCAAGTCCGCTGAGGAGAATCAGCAAGTCGCCCGACGCTGTGCCTGTCGAATTTACTGCGTGGTTTGCCGAAAGAACAAGCCATATCGCGCCGGCGGCCCCTGTGAAAACGCCTGTCAGTTTCCTTGAAGTGACAGGGTCTCCCATAAAGAGCGCCGATATTATCAGAACCATAAGGGGAGTCATTGTGACAATCACAGAAGCGTCCACGGGAGAGGTCTTGCCCAGCCCGTATATAAAAACGCCTTGATTTAACACTACCCCGAAAAGCGAGAAAACGAACATCAACGCCAAATCGCGGCGGTCAACCTTGTCGGCCTTTACAAAAATTGAGGATATCCAAAATAGGATAGCGGCGCCCCACATTCTAAATAGGGTTAACATCTCGCCAGACATACAGTTTGCCACTAAATATTTTGATATGGGTATATAAATACCGAAAATAACGTTCGCAGTAAATATGCATGCGTGTCCCTGCAGTCGCTCTTTTGTCATTTCTTTAAAGATGAAACTTCCAAGTATTTCCCATGTTTAAAAAGAGTCAAGCAGGTTATGTGTAGTTATCGAATAATTGGAATGTTGTTAGATCTTTCTTTTAGACTTTTAAATTACTTGACAATTTTAGCAATTGCCCGCATAAGTTTTTTCAAAGAAGCCTATATATGAAAAAGTTATTATCATTTATCATAGTATCCGCGACACTATCACAAATCGCATCTGCTGCTTATTACGCATACAAGGGAACCGATTCCGACCTTTCCAATCCCGACAATTATTACATCTTAAGCGAAGTAAATACCAATGATGTATATTCAATGGTACTGTACCTCTACTCAAGCGACTATGCCGGCGACAACGCCGCAATGCGCGCCAACTGTCCGGAACCGAACGGCGGCATAGCAGGTAAATATTCGCAGGCAACAACCGCCCCGTCTGCCACAGACATAATTTATTTCCACAGCTACAGATTTGCGACTGTCGAAGGTGAAACAGTCACATGGGGGAACGATAACACCTTGTCATACCCCATAAATATAAAAGAATCCATAACAAACGGCGGAATGCTCATAAGGGGCGGATCGCCAAGCTTTCTGCTTGGCAGCGCAGATTCTTCGAGCTCCACTTTCGCCATAAATACCGGCACATTGAAGGTCGGTTATGTGGGCGCCAATTTTTATATTGCAGAGGGCGCTACCCAAGAGCGTTTTGAAATAAATGTTTCGGGAGACGTTGCGCTCAGGGGCGGCAATTCATTCAACTTCGGGCAATCGGGAGCCGCACTCGACGCGCTCACAGCAAAAACATTTACAGTCGAAGGAAAGATGAATGCGTATGTAGGAAGGATAGAAACCTCAGGAGATTTTAAGATGACTACAAACGCAACGCTTAGCATGTTTCTCGATGACTCGATTTTCAACTGCACCGGCGAAGACGCATTAATAAAAGTAGGGGGCACTTTTTCCAAGAATGAGAATACACAACTGTATTTCGACTTCAACAATGTCGGGTATGAAGAGGGAATATACGGAACGTTTAACATCATAAGCGCCGATTCTCTAAGCGGTTTTAACACTTCCGACTCATCAAACGATATTTCTTCTTCGACCTTAGACTCCATATCGTCAATATTTGGCGAAGACGCCTTTCTCCAATGGAGCGGAAACAATTTACAGTTGGTGGTTGTCCCAGAGCCTTCCGCCTTTGCAGCGCTGCTGGGGCTGTTCGCAATGGCATTCGCATTTAGGCGCAAGATTAAATAGTTTTTCTTTCTGTAAAAAGACGGAGGCAAGATTGTCTCCGCTTTTTTTATCGAACAGAATAGCGGATTTACCGCCTAACCAGCCTACTTTACCAATTTCTTATTAAAAAAAATTCAAAGAAACGGAATTGGTAAAACCAATAAAGCCGTTTTTCTTGGATACTTTTTTAAGTAAAAATTTCCAATTGTTCCCCTTCGCCGACGATAAAAAGTTTACGATTATCGCAAATAAAAATTTTGCCACTTGCAAAATGCCCAATTTATCCGCCGCAAAATACTCTACGGGGAACGCGCGATAGGATAGAATAAACTTGACCACTTGGCCGTCTAAGGCGATTATCAATTAAGTTATGAAATTGCTTAAATACGCCGTTTTTTTAGTAGCGCTTGCCGTATCGGCCGCGGTCGGAGCGTGCTCGTCAGACTCCGAAACTGCCCCCGAAGAGCAAGAGGGCGGCACAATAGGCGTGGATTTCAAAGGAGAGCCAAAAATCTCATACGTCCTCAACCGGTATATTTCCGCCCCTGAGACGCGCTCAATTTACGAGATATTTACCGGCGAAGAGACAACCTACGGGAAACTTGTGATAAGGACGCAACCCGACAAAAGAGCCGGAATGTATTTTTTTGTGATGTTTGGATACGATCCTGACGACATAGCCCTCGCCTGCACTTTTGAATTGTCAGTCGATTCCACGGGGGATTCCAAGACAAAGACCTACAAGTTTACAGTCCCCGAGACCCATTCTGTGACCCGCGAAATAGCCCTCGGAGTCACCGGATCCGACTGGCCCGGACCCGATGCGAAAGTAAACGCATGGAAGCTTGTCCTGAAATCTCCCACCGGAAAAATTTTGACGCAAAAGCACTCTTGGCTCTGGGAGGACGATCCCGATACAGCAGTTGACAACAGCATTGAAGGATTGATATCCGGAAAAAAATAAAAGCATAAAATGCATAAAAATTACGAATGGACTCCCTTTGAAAAACTCGAAGGGATTTCTTTTAAAAAAAGCGATTTTTGCGAGACGCTCGACGGCGGTCAGTCGTTCACTTGGGATAATTTCGACGCCGATAAAAATAAATTTGACGCGGCGTACGAGGGCGTTTTCGGCGGAAGGGCGCTGAGGGTGGCACTCGACAAATCCGGGAATGTGCACTTTTCATCACCTGTCGATAAATACGAGGGCGCCGGAAATGAGCTGTTCGAATATCTCGACGCCTCAACCGACTACGCCCCCATTCGAATAGCCCTCGAAAAAACCGGCGATGCAAACATTCGCAAAGCCTTGAAAATCTGGCCTACGCTTAGAATATTGAGGCAGTCGCCCGCAGAGGCAATAATATGCTTTATTTGTTCGTCCAGCAAAAGGATAATACAGATAAAACAGTGCGTGCGCCTTCTATCCGAGGAGCTCGGACAGCCCGCAGGCGGCGGCAGGCATGCGCTGCCTTCATTTTCCGACATAGCCGCGGCCCCAGACGATACGCTGCGCGATTGCAAACTCGGATTCCGCTCGGCATATCTTAAAAAATCCGCCCTAAAAATCATATCCGACGGCTTCAATCCCGACTCCCTCCGCGAGATGCCGTACTCAGACGCAAAGAAATATCTGCTATCTCTAAGCGGCATAGGCGACAAAGTTGCAGACTGCATTTTGCTGTTTGGCGCATACCGCCTTGAAGCCTTCCCCGTCGACACTTGGATAAAGCAAGCCATGACAAATCTCTACTCAACGCCGCAAAACCCCGATAAAATCAGGGAATTTGCCGCCGGAAGATTCGGCAGATACGCAGGGTTTGCCCAACAGCTGATTTTCGCCGCAATAAGGAAAAATCTGATTTAGGCGCGAAAACTGTTGTCTAACGCCGAAATTTTAATATAAAATCGAACAGATTTTATTATGGTAAAAAAGCTAAACAGACAGGAAATCGAGAATCTGATGCCGCATGGCGAGCCGTTTCTTTTCATAGACTCCGCCGAGATTGGAATCGGGGTGGCAAAAATGCGGTATAAAATCAGGGACGACGAATATTTTTTTAAAGGGCACTTCAAGGGCAATCCGGTATTTCCGGGCACGCTGATGTTTGAGGCGATAGGCCAGCTTGGAGTCCTATATCTGCTGTCGTCGGACGACCCCGCGATAGAAAAGCCGGTTGACAAGGAAAAGATATTCTTCATGTCGTCCGACAACGCCAGGTGCACGAGAATCTGCCGTCCAGGGGAAACGCTTGATATCGACCTTAAAGTTTCCCGCATACGCCGGCCGCTATTTTTCTTTGAAGGCAAGAGTTCCGTAAACGGCGAGCGCGCAGCGTTCGTGGAAAAAGTCACTTTAACATTCGATTACAAATCTTAAAATGAGCAAAAGAAACGTCGTAATAACAGGATTGGGCTTCATAACAAGCATTGGCAACGACAGGGAAACTGTCGCCGACAGCCTCATAAACCTCAAAAACGGCATCGAAGTGTACAAGCAGTTCGACGACCCAAAAATCCCCGCTAAATGCGTCGGGACAATAAAGAATTTCGACACCGAAAGCTGCGACCCAGAAGACTGGACATATCCCCCGGAATACCGGGTCCGCCGCGACGTGCTGAGGGGATTCGCCCCGCACTGCCTATACGCTTACTGCGCAATGGAGCAGGCTATAAAAGACGCCAACCTATCCCCCGCCGAAATATCCAACATAATGACCGGCATGTACACTGCCTCCGCGGGCTCATCGGGAATGCTCTACCACCATATGCAAAAGATGGACAAAGTCGGGGCGTTGCGCAGTTTCCCGTTTGCGATAGTATGCTCGATAGTGGGGACTCTTTCATTCAATTTGGTTTCGGCATATAAAATCAAGGGCGCAAGCTGCGGATTCGCCTCGGCCTGCGCGAGCAGCGCCCACGCCATGGGGTTCGCTTACGACGAAATAGCAAACGGCCGCCAAGACAAAATGTTTGTCGTGGGCGGAGAGGACGGAAATATGCGCACCCTCCTTCCGTTTGTCGGAATGAGGGCACTAAGCTTGAATCCGGACCCGCAGACGGCGTCGCGGCCGTTCGACAAGCATAGGGACGGCTTTGTCGGCACGGGCGGCGGAGTCGTTGCCGTTCTCGAAGAGGAGGAAAGCGCCATTAAGCGCGGAGCCAAAATTTATGCGCGCATGCTCGGCTGGGGACAGGCGAGCGACGGCTACAATGTTGCAATACCGCAACCGGACGGCGAAGGCGTAATCCACGCGATAAAATTTGCCCTTGCAAGCTCCGGTATAGGCGCGGACGAAGTCGATTACATCAATGCCCACGCAACCTCTACCCCAATGGGAGACGTCGCCGAATTGAAGGCGATAAAATCTGTTTTTGGAAGCAATGCAAAGGCAATGATAAGCTCGACAAAAGCGATAACCGGTCACGGTTTGTCGTTGGCAGGGGTAATGGAGGCTGCTTTCTGCGCGCTCGCGATGAAAGAGGGCTTCACCCCCGGATCGGCGCACATCTCTGAACTCGATCCGGAAGCCGAAGGGCTTAATATCATCACAAAAACGCAAATGACGGCGCCCAAAACGTCGCTTTCGCTTTCGAGCGGATTCGGCGGCGCAAATGTTGCGATAGTTTTGCAAAAAGCGTAAGATGATTTGGCTTTACAGGCTGCTTTTTCTGCCCGCGCTCGTTCTAAGCGCGCCTTATTACGGGTTGAGAATGCTCCGAAGAGGCGGGTACGGGCTCGATTTCTCGCACCGCTTCGGGCGCCAAAAAAATTTGCCGCCCCCCGCAAAGGGCAAGAAAAGAATATGGATTCAAGCGGTGAGCGTCGGGGAAGTCGAGGCGCTCGCGCCGCTTATAGACCTGCTCTGCGAGCGCGGCGGAGTGGAGATTGTCGCGACGACTACAACGAGCACGGGCTACGCAATCCTGCGCAACAAATACGCCGGTAAAATATTTTACGCCGGAATTTTCCCGTTCGATTTTATGCCGTTTTCCGCGAGCGCATGGAAGCGATTGAAGCCCGACGTAATTGTGTTGATGGAAAGCGAACTCTGGCCGGAACACCTGCACCGCGCGAAGGAGAAAAATGTTCCCGCGCTTCTGATAAACGCGCGCATGTCAGACAAGAGTTTTAGAAGATACTCGCGCTTTCCAAACATCGCCAGGCGCATACTCGGCAAACTTTCGCTTATTGCCGCGTCGGGCGAGCTCGACCTCGGAAGATTTATCCGCCTCGGCGCAGACCCCCGAAAAACATTTTGCGCAGGCAACCTTAAATTCGACTCAAAGCCGGCCGAAACTTTAAGCGAAACCCAAAAACAAGATTTGCGCAAAGAGCTTGGGTTTGCGAACGATTCTCTCGTATTGCTCGGCTCGTCAACATGGCCGGGCGAAGAGGAAATGCTCTTGAAGGCGGCCGCGAAGCTGAGGAAAGAAGGCATAGACTGCCGTCTCCTGCTCGTCCCCCGCCACGCAGAGAGGCGCGCGCACATAGAGGAATTGATAAAAGATATTCCGCATTGCGTCCGAAGCAAGTCGCGCCGCGCGCCCGCCGGAACGCTCGCGTATCTCGCCGACACTACCGGAGAGCTGCGCACGCTCACCCAGATAGCGGATATAGCCTTTATAGGCAAATCCCTTCCCCCGAACGACGGAGGCCAGACACCGATAGACTGCGCCGCGCTTGGAGTTCCAATGGTATATGGGCCAAATATGTCGAATTTCAGGCGCATATGCGCAACTCTTGAAGAATCGGCTGCGGCGATAAAAGTAAAAGATGCCGAAAGTGCCATTGCTGAAATTGAGCGGCTTGCAAAAAATCCGGAATTGAGGAAAACGCTAGCCGAATCCGCCAAGAGATGGCACTTGTCTAACATAGGAGCGGCGAGGCGCGATTTTGAAGCCATCGAGAAGTTTTTATAGTGCAATATTTCTCAAAAACGTTTGGCATCGAGCCAAACTTTTTTTTAATTCTGCGGAATAATGAATTTTAAAAGCGGGCGCTTGAGCTTTTGAAGTGGCAAGTTTAGTCGGAAGTTTTTTTGTAAAAAATATAAATTTACATTCCGCGCAAAAGAATCGCATTTTATAAATTGACGAGAGCGGGCAAACTTGCCTTTATTGTTTGAAAAATACACCCTTAAACGGGCGGGAATAAAACAGCCATGTCAGCAGATATTATAGCAAACTACATTGAAGCATTTGCGGCGTATTCGCAAGCATACCCCGTATTATTTTGCCTTTTTATATTCGTATTTATGACGATAGAAAGCTCTTTCATACCATTTCCAAGCGAGGTGGTTATGATACCGGCAGGGTTTCTGGTAGCGAGATACAATATGCTGACGGCCTCGCATTTCTCGGACTTGTTAATAATTATAATACTCGGCACGGCGGGTTCCATAGCCGGCGCATTCGTAAACTATGCGCTCTCGATAAAGCTCGGCAGGCCCTTTCTGCACAAATACGGAAAATATTTCTTTCTAAAAGAAAACGCCCTAAACCGCGCGGAGGAAATTTTTAGGGAATACGGGGAAATAGTGACCTTTGTCTGCCGCCTGCTGCCCGCGATTAGGCAGCTCATTTCAATCCCAGCAGGGCTGTCGAGAATGAATATCGCAAGATTTACCCTATTCACCGGGCTTGGAGCCGGAATATGGACGGCAATCCTCGCAGGTGTAGGATATTACTTTGGATATCTGACGGGCGACATATCTTATTTGGAACTTATTCATAAAGGATCTGACATAATAAACGAGCACTACTTGTGGATAATAGGTGGGCTTGCCGTGACGATTGTTGCCTACATTGCCCTGCACCGTAAGATAATGGGCGAAAAACGCGCGTAAAAGATACGAGTATGTCAAAAATTACGGAAAAGTTAAAAGCTCTATACAACAAAATAGTCCGCGAACAGGCCTCGCCGGAATATATAGCCCGTGGCTGGGCAATCGGAATGTTTTGGGGGTGCATATGCCCGTTCGGGCTTCAGCTTCTGTTTTCAATCCCGACGTCTTTCATTTTAAAGGGCAGCAAGATTGGAGCAACTGTTGGGACTCTCATTACAAATCATTTCACAATTTTTTTGATATACCCTGTTCAATGCTATGTGGGGTGCTTAATCACGGGAAGGCCTCTGAGCTATGCGGCGATAAAAAAAGCCATGGTTGATGTGATTAACACACAAAGCTATGAGGCGTTAATGAATACGGGCTTTGACCTCATTGTCGGGTTTCTTGTGGGAGGCGCGCTATTTGCGGCCATAATGACGCCGCTTACATATTTTGGCGTAAAGCGCATGGTAATTAATTTTAGGCGCAAGAACCGCGAAGAATAACTGCTATTTTATGCGGTAAAATTTTTTTACGGCAGGCATCGGGCGGAACTTTGCATCAATAAAAAATTGCTTTTATCTATTGCCGATTTTTATATTGAACGCTTCTAAATTTTTAACCCGTTCGGATTTCTATTAATAAAATTCAGTGTGTAGAACATTGTTTTTTTCTGCGCGGTACATTGTTTTATTGGGCGTGCTTATTTTAACGCAAAAAAAGAAGTTTTTCCGCCCCGCTATGTGGTCTCAAGCATTTTTATCTTAGACGTTTGGTTTGCATAAAATCAGATAGTTTTGCATAATTGTTGTTTTTTGGCGCAAAAAAAAGCGTTCCATTTATCTATGTTAAATAATTTTTTTATTTATTTTTGCGTTTAATTTAGAAAGATTCTGTTAAAATTTTATTAGGACAAGATTCAATTTTTATAATTTCCTTACCCACCAGCTCCTCAAGGAATTAAGCAAAAATTCGGTCACAAGTTTTCTTTGATCCCACAGAGAGTTAAAATGAAATATAACTTAAGTTGCCTTGCCATTAAGGCAACTTTTAAGGTACAGTAGCAACCCTGCTCTTTTATCGTGCTCTTAAAAGTCTTTTCTTCAAGGGAGACATTAACGCCTAAAAAATTAAAAAAGTCCCAGTTTGCAAAAAAAGAAAAAAATTCCCTTGACAAGTTAGATTTATCTAACTTTTATACCCCCAGATTTTAGTCCTTTTCTCTCTAAAAGCCCAAACGCTAAGAAAGCCAATATGCAATTTGGCTGTTTTTTTGAGAATTAGAGTTAGATTAGGCTAACTTTGTAGCATACCAGCCCCTTCACTAAAAAAATTTCAATGGATAAATTTACAAAAAACGACAAAGCAAACGAAGAAACAACGACGCTCGCAGATATGCCCGTCGGATCTTCAGGTAAAATCCTTAAAATAATCCCCCACTCTCGCGGAGAAAAAAGATTCGCCGACGTTGGGCTTGTTCCGGGCACAGAGCTTGCAATACAATCCCGCGCGCCATTTGGCGGCCTAATAAGGGTAAAGGTTATGCAAACAAGCATAACGATTCATTCCTTAGACGCTAAAAATATCCTCCTGGAAAAAGACTGCGCGCTATGAAAAAACTTTTCAGAATCGCACTTGCCGGAAATCCAAACTGCGGCAAAACTTCGATATTTAACTGCCTGACAGGCGCAAGGCAGCATGTAGGCAACTATCCGGGTGTCACGGTAGAAAGCAAGTCCGGAAAATTCTCAATCGGAAACATTCAAATTGAGCTTATTGACCTGCCCGGAATATACTCGCTCTCCTCCATATCCCCAGAGGAGGCTGTCGCATTCGATGAACTAACAAGCGGAAATATTGATTTAATTATAAATGTCATAGATTCGTCGGCGCCAAACAGAAGCCTCTATCTTACAACGCAGCTTGCCGAGCTTGGAATTCCTATGGTCGTAGCATTTAATATGAGCGACGACGCCTTAAAAAAAGGCATAAAATTCGAAATTCCAAAGCTTGAAAAATACTTTGCTTTGCCAATCGTGCAGACAGTCGGCCGCAATTACGATGGAATAAAACCTCTTATTGAAAAAATTTCCCAGATGCTCTCCGTGCGCAACCCCCGCGCCGTGCAAACTCTCTCATACGGAAAAGACTTGGACGAATCTATAGAAGCAATTGCGGCAAAAGTTAGGGAATTGCATATTGAAAAATTTGCCCATATCCCTCCGCGATTTTTTGCGATAAAACTTCTCGAAAGCGACACCTGCACGATGAAAATTCCGGAGCTGCAGCCCGTCTGGAAGGAGGTTTCAAGACAAATAAAGCACTTGTCGGCCATCCACGCAATAGACGATACGCCCACATTCATGGCGGATAAAAGATACGCAATAATAGCAGGCGCATGCCGCGGCGCAATCTCCTTCCCCGCCCAAAAAAGGCGCGATATTTCCGACGCCATTGACACAGTCGTCACCAATAAGTTTTTGGGCCTGCCGATATTTTTTGCAATAATGTACGCTACCTTTTGGTTTACATTCACATGCGCCGATCCCGTAATGGGCTGGATTGAAGAAGCGTTTGCGGCCCTCGGAGACGGCATAAAATCCGCATGGAGAAGCGGCACTCTCCCCTACATAAGAGACCTTTTGACAGACGGGATAATCGGAGGTGTCGGCGGAGTTGTCGTATTTTTGCCAAACATACTGTTTATGTTTCTTGCGCTCGCGCTGCTTGAAGAAAGCGGATATATGGCGCGCGCAGCATTTATCATGGACGGAGTGATGAGGCGTTTCGGACTGCAAGGGAAATCTTTTGTGCCGCTTATTCTCGGCTTTGGGTGCAGCGTGCCTGCCATAATGGCAACGCGCTCGATAGAGTCGGAGCGCGACAGGAAGACAACCATAATGGTGTTGCCGCTCATGAGCTGCAGTGCGCGCCTGCCAATATACTCTCTAATAATACCGGCATTTTTCGCGGAAAAATATCAGGCTTTGACAATGTGGGCGATATACATACTCGGCATAGCGGTTGCGCTTCTTGCCGCGCTCGCCTTAAAAAGGACTGTTTTCAAAGGGGAAGGCGAAGTGTACCTCATGGAACTGCCGCCTTACAGATTCCCCACGCTAAAAAGCCTGCTTCTGCATATGTGGGACAAAGGCAAAGTGTACCTGAGAAAAGCCGGCACTATAATTCTCGCAACCTCCATAATATTATACGCGTGCAATACCTTCCCGGAAAAGACCGAATTTTCGAAAGATTACGACACCCTCATATCGAAAGATATCTCCTCCGCGAAAATATCAGAAGATCAGATTAAAATTTTGGAGGTCGGAGGGGCCCTCGGCGCCGCAGACATTGCAGAAATTGAAGGAAACTCTTACATTATGCCAGAAAGCCTTATTGAAGTACTCTACGATAAAAATCTGACAGCCGAGCAGAAAAATATTGTCGATACGGCGGCAAAAGCCAATGCATCAATCGCCGCACTCCAAAATGAGAAATCGGCCGAACTGCTCGAATATACAATATCTGGGCGCATTGGGAAATTCTTCGAGCCTGTATTTGAGCCAATCGGATTTGACTGGAAGCTCACGACCGCCACAATCGGCGCGCTTGCGGCCAAAGAAGTGTTTGTCTCCCAGCTCGGTATTCTCTATTCTGAGGGAGAGAGTGACGAAGAAAGCCAAACTCTGCGCGAAAAACTCGCAGAAACATACACTCCGCTACAAGCCTTTTGCATTATGGTTTTCTGCTTGCTTTCAATACCGTGCCTTGCAACTCTCGCAATCATAAAACGGGAACTCAACTCTTGGAAGGCGCCCATTTTAGAAGCCGCTATGCTCTTTTCGATAGCCTATATTTTGACTTTTATAATATACCAAGCTGGAACGCTCTTGGGAATTGGCACAAAAATTTTGGGATAGCATAAAGGATTAAGAAACTTAAATTGGAAATTTTTTATGGAAAAAATGGTAATAGTGCTTTTCACGGTTATCGCTGCGTGTCTGCTCTTGTTCAGGCTCTCAAAGAAGCTCAAAACCTCCTCTCGAAATGGGACATGCGGAGAATGCTGCGGCTGCTGCCGCGGGAAAGCTTGCGCGTGCTCCGATAAAAAAAACAATTTGGAAATGAAATAGTCTGTTATAATCGCAACGCCGCGGAGGACCATGACTCCGCGGCGTTTTTTTTGTATGTACACGGCCCTGTTAAAAAATACACCATATGCATAATGCGCAAGGTTTAGGGATAGTTTAAGCCGCACGCAAACTCAGAAAAGTCCGCCGGAAAAAACAATCAGTTAAGCAAAAAAAAACGCGCAACCCGCGGTGTCAAAACCATCGAATTGCGCGTCGCAAAAGGAAAAGGGTTTATGCCAAATCTTTTTCCGTAAACTTCATCACGCCGCCTTCCGTAACCTTTCCGGAAATTATTGCGCGGGCGAGCGGATTTTCTATTCTGTTGTTTATGACCCTCTTTAACGGGCGCGCCCCATAGAGCGGATCGTACGCTTTTTCGGCGAGGAAATCGTACGCGCCTTTTGTAAGCTCCACCTTTATATTTTGCGGTTCGAGCCTCTTGTTGAGCGAATCTATCTGCAGCTTTACTATCTTTACTATCTCCGGAAGCTGCAACGCCTTGAACATTACTATGTCGTCAATTCTGTTGATAAATTCGGGTTTAAAGTGCGCCCTTACCTCGGCCATAACGCCCTCGCGGGTAGATTCCGAAAGCGAGCCGTCAGGCTCTATTTTACCGTCGGTAATAAAGCGCGCCCCTATGTTGGACGTCATTATTATGACGGTGTTTTTGAAGTCAACCTTGCGCCCTTGCGAATCCGTCAACACTCCGTCGTCCATTACTTGCAATAGAGTGTTTAGAACCTCCGGGTGTGCTTTTTCAACTTCGTCAAACAGCACGACAGAATACGGCCTGCGGCGGACGGCCCCGGTCCGCTGGGCCCCCTGTTCGTATCCGACATATCCGGGCGGCGCGCCTATGAGCCTTGCCACCGAATGTTTTTCCATGTACTCGGACATGTCGATTCTTACCATATTTTCCTCGTTGTTGAAAAGCGCCTCGCTTAGAGTCTTCGCAAGTTCTGTCTTTCCTACGCCCGTCGGCCCGAGGAATAGGAATGTGCCCGTCGGGCGCTTGGGATCCTGTATTCCAGCGCGCGAGCGGAGAATCGCATTGGCGACGCTCTCGACCGCCTCGTCCTGTCCGACCACCCTGTGGTGCAATATTTCAGGAAGCTTTAAGAGTCTTTCCTTATCGCTTTCGACAAGCTTCTTTACAGGAATTCCCGTCCATTCGGCGACAATCGCCGCTATTTCGTCGGCGTTTACGCTCTCGCTTATCAGGGAATTGCCCTCTTTCTCAACTTCCATTGCTTTTTTAAGCTCTACTTCAAGCTTTGGAAGTTCGCCGTATTTTATCTCGGCGGCTTCGGTCAAATTGTAGTCGCGCTCGGCGCGCTCCATGCGCATTTTTGCGGCTTCGATTTTCTCGCGCAAAGTCACGGCTTTCTTGGTTGACTCTTTTTCAGCCTCCCATTTTGCCTTCATCGCGGCGGAATCCGTACGAAGTTGGGCGAGCTCTTTGCGGACTTCTTCGAGGCGTTTCTCGTCGTGGTTTTCCTTTACGAGAGCTTTTTCCTCTATTTCGAGCCTGCGCACTTTTCTCAACATTGTGTCGAGATCGGTGGGCATAGAGTCGAGCTGTGTCTTGATTCTCGCGCAAGCCTCATCGACGAGGTCAAAAAGCTTTGCACCCGCACGGGCGGCTTTGTGAGCCACTTTGGCACCTCCAGCTCCGACGCCGTACATAAAATGGCCGAAGAGGGGGACAAAAAAGCCATCCGCGTCTGGGACGGCATGAAATACCAGATCGTCAAGTACATCGGCGCGATGGCGGCCGTGCTCGGCGGCAGGGTGGACGGCATCCTCCTTACCGGCGGCCTTCTCCGCTTTGAAGACATCACGCAGACCATCCGCGAGCAGTGTGAGTGGATCGCGCCGGTGAGCACCTATCCCGGCGAGGTCGAGCACGAGGCGCTCGCCGCCGGAGCGCTGCGCGTCCTGCGCGGCGAGGAAGAGCCCAAGCACTACACCGGCCGCCCCGTCTGGGACGGCTGGCACGATGATGACTGACAGTCAAACCAAAGAGCCGCAGCGGTTGAACTGCTGTGGCTGATACTGTGGCAGTGCATGGTATGGCATGGCATGAAAAGACAAATCGGAATTTACGGAGGTAAGTGGTATGGAGGAACAAATCCTTAATTATTTGGATATGTCAGAAGAACAAAAAGAAAAATCTTTGAGAGATTTAAAAAGCATAGGCTTTTATCCTGCATATGGAAAAGAAAAGACGATGAAAAAGATTATGGACAAATCCATCGCTGGAGAGATGCCGCAATTCTATTTTGTTTTCAGAAAAGAACAGTTGATAGGTTATTTGTTTATAATTGGTGATACTCAAAAATATCGAGCCTTTCCGTGGTTGGCTATTAGCAATTTAGACGAACTTCCGATGAGAGTTACGAAGGCTTTAATGGAAATACAGATAGAGGCATGGATAAACATAGGCGATGAAATTATGGCGGATTTTCTCCGAAGACAATTAACTAATTACGAACATGGAATAGGACATCGACCTGAAAATTTATGCAGATAACTTCCAGTTTGTTGAGCATGAAAAAAGCGCCGGAGCTTGAGCTCCGGCGCTTTTGGCATATTAAGGAAAATCAGAAAATCGCGACGACAGCGCCGTTGTAGGTCTTTTCGATGTATTCCTTCACAGCGTCGGACTGGAGCGCCTTGACAAGTGCCTGGATCTTGGCGCTGTTTTCTTCGCCTGCGCGGCAGGCAATGATGTTGGCATAGGTCTGGGCCGCGTCGCCGGAGGCATCTTCGATCGCGAGCGCGTCAGCGGCGTGGAGGCCTGCCTGCAGCGCATAGTTGCCGTTGATGACGGCCACGGTGCCGGGGTTGGAGTTCGCCAGCTGTGCGGGGACGGTATCGGCCTGCAGCGGCTGCACGTCATGGCCCTTCGCGTCGACGATATCCAGCGTGGTCACGCCCTTTTCGGCGGAAGCATCGGCGGGCAGCTCAATGAGGCCTTCCTGCGCCAGCAGGAGCAGAGCACGCGTCTCGTTGGAGTCGTCGGCGGGGATCAGGATAGTTGCGTCGGCGGCAATGTCCGCAACAGAGGCGACACCGTTGCCGTACAGGCCGAACGGCTCATAGTGGATCTTGGCTGCGGAGACGAGATCGGTACCGTTGGAGGCGTTGAAGCTGTTCAGATACGGGGTGTGCTGGAAGTAGTTTGCGTCGAGCGAGCCGTCAGCCAGAGACTGGTTCGGCAGCACATAGTCGTCATAGATCACGATCTGGAGGTCATAGCCCTCGGCAGCCAGCGCGTCCTTGACCTGCTCGAGAATTTCAGCGTGCGGGGTGGAGGAAGCGCCGACCTTCAGCGTTTCGAGCTTGCCGTCGGTGGAAGCGGCGGTATCGGCGGAAGCATTGTTGTCGTTGGAAGCGGGTTCGCTCTTGGAAGCGCAGCCGACAAGCGCGGCGACGAGCAGCAGAGCGGAAAGGACGATTGCAAGTACCTTTTTCATGATAAAATCTCCTTTATATAATTTAAAATCGGTTTGTTTCTGACGTGCGGACGGCTTCGGTCACATTCGGCCGCATCGCCAGTTGATGCGGAGCAGCCGCTCAAAAATCAGTCTCATGGGACGCTCCTTTCAGCGGGCGCGCTTATCGGTCTTCCGAACGACAGTGGTGCCCACGATCTGGATGAGCTGGACGATCACGACGATCAGCAGCACGCAGACCCAGACGACGAGCTTCTGACTTCTCTGGTGGCCGTGGATGATGGCGATCTGCCCAAGGCCCGTGCCGCCCAGCGTCGCGGCCAGCGCCGTATAGCTGAGAATGGTGACAGTCGAAATGACGCATCCGGAGATGAGCGACGGCTTTGCCTCCGGCAGCAGCACGTGCCAGATGATCTGAAGGTTCGTGCAGCCCATGGCCTGCGCGGCCTCGATCACGCCTGCGGGAACCTCCTTCAAAGAGGACTCGACCATGCGCGCCACATACGGCGCGGCGGCGATGATCAATGTGACGATGACCGCGCCGTTGCCGGTCGAGGTGCCGAGCAGCAGCTTCGCCGCCGGGATCATGGCAACCATGAGAATGACTGCCGGGATGGAGCGGAAGAAATTCACGATGAAGCCGAGCACGGTGTTGACGCCCTTGTTGGGGTGCAGGCCGTCCTTGTCCGTCGCCCAGAGAATGACGCCCAGCGGCAGGCCGATGAGATACGCGAAGATCGTGGTGAGCGCAGTCATGTAGACCGTCTGCCAGATGCCCAGCTGGATAATGTTGTTGTCCCAGAGCTTTACGAAATATTCGGTAGCCATTTACCGCTCCTCCTTCCACGTCAGTCCGCTGTTTTTCAGCCAGCTGACGACCTTTTCCGCGTCGTGCTCGTCGTTCGGCAGCTCGAGGATCATATGGCCGTAGGCCGCGCCCTCGACGGATTTCGTATCGGCGAACAGCACGTTCACCGGCACGCGGCAGGCCAGGATCATTTCGGAAATGACAGGCTTCTGCGTATCCTCGCCGTTGAAGATCAGGCGGAGCTTCCGCCCGCCGGTCGTGGGATCGAGCACCGGCCGCTCCTGTGGGAGCACAAGCTCGCGCGCAATATCGGACTTCGGGTTCGTGAACACGTCCGCCACGCGGCCCTCCTCGGCGATGCAGCTTTTATCGATGACGGCCACGCGGTCGCAGATCTGGTCGATGACCTTCATCTCGTGCGTGATGACAATGATCGTCACACCGAGCGTCTTGTTGATCTCGCGCAGCAGCTCCAGAATGGAGCGCGTCGTGTTGGGGTCGAGCGCGCTGGTCGCCTCGTCGCAGAGCAGGTACCGGGGCTTGGTCGCCAGCGCTCTTGCGATGGCCACGCGCTGCTTCTGGCCGCCGGAGAGCTGCGAGGGGTAGCTTGCAGCCTTGTCGGAAAGGCCGACGACCCGCAGCAGCTCCTCCGCCCGCTTCTTCGCTTCCGCCTTCGGCGTGCCGGAGATCTCCAGCGGGAAGCAGATGTTGCGCAGGACCGTCCGCTGCTCGAGCAGGTTGAAGCCCTGGAAGATCATGCCGATCTGCCGCCGGACCTGCAGCAGCTCCTTCTGGCTGAGGGCCATGATGTTCTGCCCGTCCACCAGCACCTCGCCGGATGTCGGCCTCTCAAGCAGGTTGATGCAGCGCACCAGCGTCGATTTGCCCGCGCCGGACAGGCCGATGATGCCGAAAATTTCGCCATCTGCGATCGTGAGATTCACATCCTTCAGCGCTTCCACGCTGCCGGAGGCCGAGGAATAGATTTTGCCGAGATGTTTCAGCTCGATCATGGGTGATCCCCTTCCAATGTTTTTTCTGCACAAATAAAAAGAGCCGGGAAACTCACATCGTTTCTCAGCCCCGATCCCGGCAGCCATGCTGCCAATCTGGAATTTTATGAAACAAAGCGAGCCGAATTTTGCGTATGCGAAAACATGCACATGCTGCGCATGCACATCGGCATCATCATAGCGGTCGTAAACAGCTGCTTCATCGCGTGTCGGCTCCTTTCCTGATTTCTGGGGCCATTATATCTGCCCGGTCAGAAAATGTCAATGGGTGATTCGGTGAAAAAATGTTGCCGCTTCGCCGTATTTTTTGTGCAGACAGAGCAAACCGGCTCCCGCGCAGGCGGGAGCCGGTTTGCGAAACGCTCATTTCATGAACTTTTTTATTATCCGCAGCTTCTTTTCCGAGTATGGGTGGTAGCGCAGCGGCAGGTCGAGCCAGGTCGCTTTTTTGACGATCGAGCGCGCGTGGGTGAAGGTCTCGAAGCTCTTTTTGCCGTGGTAGCTGCCCATGCCGCTGTGGCCGACGCCGCCGAAGGGCATGTGCGTCGTGGCCAGATGGATGATCGTGTCGTTGATGCAGCCGCCGCCAAACGAGCAGCTGCCCAGCACCTGCCGCTCCGCAGCCCGGTCGGACGTGAACAGATACAGAGCCAGCGGCTTTTCCCGGCCGCGGATGAAGTCGATGGCCTCCTGCAGCCGGTCAAAGGTCAGCATGGGCAGGATCGGCCCGAAGATCTCCTCCTGCATCACAGGGCTGTCCGGCGAAACGCCGTCCAGCAGCGTGGGCGCGACGAAGCGCGTTTTTTCATCAAAGGTGCCGCCAATGCACGCGTTTTGCCCCTCCAGCAGCTTCGTCACGCGGGCAAAGTGCTTTTCGGATACGATCACGGGCATCTCATCCATCCGGCCGTCCGGGAAGAATTCCTGCAGCGCCGCCCGGTATTCGCGCACGAAGGCGTCCTTGACCGACGTGTCGATCAGCAGATAATCCGGCTCCACGCACGTCTGCCCGGCGTTCAGGACCTTGCCGAAGGCGATGCGCCGCGCGGCGAGCTTCAGATCGGCCGTTTTGTCGACGATGACGGGGCTCTTGCCGCCAAGCTCCAGCGTGACGGGGGTCAGGTGCTTCGCCGCGGCCTCCATCACGACCTTACCGACGGCGACGCTGCCGGTAAAGAAGATCGTGTCGAACCGCTGGGCGAGCAGCGCGCTGTTCTCCGCGCGGCCGCCCTCGACGGCGGCGATGTAGCGCACGTCAAAGGTCTCGCGGATGAGCTTCGCGATCGCTGTGCTCGTGGCCGGGGCGTAGGCCGAGGGCTTGACGACGGCGCAGTTGCCGCCGGAGATCGCGCCGACCAGCGGCGACAGGCACAGCTGCACGGGGTAATTCCACGGCGAGATGATCAGCGCCACGCCGTAGGGCTCGGGCGAAACGAAGCTCTTTGCCGGGAACTGTGCCAGCGGTGTCGGCACCGCCCGCTCGCGCATCCAGCCCTTCAGGTGCTTCAGATGGAAGCGCAGCTCCTCGAGCACCATGCCGGTCTCGCACATGTAGACCTCCATCGGCGCCTTGCGGAAGTCCTGCATCATCGCCTGCTCGAGCAGCTGCTCGTTGTCCCGCAGGGCCTGCTGCAGCTTTTTGAGCTGCGCGAGGCGGAAGGCATACGGGCGCGTCGCGCCGGTATCAAAATACGCCCGCTGCGCGCGGACAAGCTCCTGAATGTCCATGGTATCTCCTGTTCCAAAACCGCCGGAAGCGGCGCTTCCGGCGGTTTTTATGCGTTATTTGCCGAAGCTCAGCAGCTTCTGATAGGCCGCTTCCCACTGCGGCGTGTGATGCGGCTCGTAGGTTTCGACCGACTCGGAGCGGCGCACGACGGCGCGCAGCTCGTCCACATCCCGGATATCGCCCAGCGCCATGGCCTGCGCGAGCAGGTTGCCGATGGCCGCGCCCTCGACCGGGCCGGTGATAACAGGGCGGCCGGTCGCGTCCGCGGCGAACTGATTGAGCAGCTTGTTGTTGCAGCCGCCGCCGACGATGTTGAGCGTGTCGATGCGCGCGCCCTTGATCCCCTCCAGCCGCTCGAGTGCCCAGCGGTACTTGAGCGCAAGGGATTCATAGATGCAGCGGGCGATCTGCCCGACGCTCTCGGGGACCGGCTGGCCGGTCCGGCGGGCGAAGCTGCGGATCTTCTCCGGCATCTGGCCGCCAGCGTAGAAGGTGCTGTCGTCCGTGTCGATGATCGTGCGGAAGGGCTCGGCCCGCTTCGCTTCCTCGACGATGTCGTTCCAGCTGAGCTTCTGCCCGGCCTTCTGCCAGTCTCTCCGGCACTCCTGGATGAGCCACAGGCCCATGATATTGCTGAGCGGCCGGAATCCGCCCTGGATCGTGCCCTCGTTCGAGAAATTCGCGTCGCGCACCGCGTCCGTCAGGATCGGCTTATCCGTCTCCACGCCGAACAGCGACCACGTGCCCGACGAGCAGAACGCGAAGCTGCCCGTGCCGGGGATGGCGGCCACGGCCGAGGCCGTGTCGTGCGTGCCGACGGCGG
>ENA-ORSS01001514-ORSS01001514.1-human-gut-metagenome-genome-assembly--contig:-NODE-1514-length-23572-cov-3.025641_pt1 | contig 23572 bp, 27 predicted proteins | sample MGYA00241899_ERZ509162 | MGnify/ENA primary metagenome ERZ509162 (study PRJEB26280, sample SAMEA2338641) | human gut metagenome | biome: human gut; feature: human-associated habitat; material: faeces... | reverse complement strand
GCAGGTCTACAAGACGCGCGTGAGCGACTTTGCCGACGGCAAGGCGAGTCAGCTCGGCGACTACCTGCCCTCGAAGCTCGGCATGGACGAGGGCGAGAGCGTTATGGGCATGGTGCTGCCGGGCGATTACAGCGGCTATATGCTCTTCTTCTTTGAAAACGGAAAGGCGGCGAAGGTCGAGCTTTCCGTCTATCAGACGAAGACGAACCGCAAGAAGCTCATAAAAGCTTATTCCGACAAATCGCCCGCCGCGGCGATGCTCCATATCGAAAGCGATGTCGAGCTTGTTATAATCTCTTCCGCGGGCAGACACCTTTTGATAAACACCGGCGCAATCTCGCCCAAGACTACCAAGGACACTCAGGGAGTCGGCGTTATGAGCCTCAAGAAGGGTCAGAAAGTTATGACCGTCCGCGCGTATAAAGAAGGGGAGTTCGCCAAGGCGTACAGATATAAGACAAAGAACCTGCCCGCCGCTGGAGCGCTGCTGAGCGCAGAGGACAAAGGCGAGCAGCTTGAGCTCGGAATATAAAAAAGACCGTTTGCAAGGCTTCCCCGCAAAACGGTCGGCGGGAAAAGCCCTGCAAACGCATTGACTTCGGACTCTTGCCGCTGAGAGTAGTTTGCTCAGCCGCGCGCCGATAATACATCTTTCGGAAGGAAAATTTCTCCGTTCGGCAAAAGTTTTTGTAAAAACTATTGAAATGTGTCAAAGTATATGCTAAAATATCTTAGCAATTTGTGTTTGGAGGTTAACTTCATGGCAGTACATGAGATTATATTGGGCATAGTCCTCATTCTTCTTTCGGTCGCTATTATTGTTCTCGTCCTTCTTCAGGAGGGCAAGTCCGCAGGTCTTTCCGGCGCTATCGCAGGCGGCGCAGAGACTTTCTTCGGCAAGAACAAGAGCAGGACTATGGAGTCGAAGCTTGTGCTTATCACGAAGATCATCGCTATCTCTTTCTTCGTTCTCGCACTCGTTGCAACCCTGCTTCTTCTCTTCCTTTAATACAGGACAAGTAATATCTGAAAGCTGAACTTATGCGATCCTTCGGGGTCGCATTTTTTCATGTGTAAATATAAAAATGGCCCCGGGCTTCACAGATTTTCCGTGAAGCCCGGGGCTATGTGTGTTTAAGGGAGTTTTTATATTTAACCGAGATTCAGCTCGACGCGCCCTTTCGGGATATACATTATCGTTCTGCAGCCGTTGGCACGTCTGAACTCGGCAACATATCCGCCCGTGAGGTCGAATCTGTAGCCGTAGGCGTTTTCGGCGAGTGCGTTTATCGTTGCGCCGTCGGTGAATTCCCTTGAATTTTTCGGCATGTAGTCGCCGCTCGTGTATGTGCTTATCTGTTCTCCGGTCTCGCGGTCGGTTTCCGGCTTTGATTTGCCGTTGTCCCAGAAAGCGTTGAATATCGGCGTGGTGTATTCAAGCGCGTCGACGGTGAGCTTGCCTATGTCCGCCACTCTGACGGCGACTATAGGCGATTCGTCAACGAGCAGGTCATAGAGCCCATGGGCTTTTAGATATTCGACGGTATTTGTCATTTCATCGGTTATCGGAATAACGGACTTGAACTTGCCGAAATCGCCGTATTCCGAGCCGTTGGTCATCATCTCGCCGTAGTTGCCTGTCTTCCAAGCCTTTCTTATCGCATCTTCCGGCGTTTCGGCATCTTCGTCGTCTGTGTCGGGCGAGTAGACTTGGGCTGCCGTCACGGTTTTGACTCCGTCCGACGCTATGTCGCGGTACAGAGCCGCCGCGCCGAGCCATTTCGAGTCGGAGCAGAGAATTTTGTCTGCGCCGAGAGAGGTTATGTCCTCGTATATCGCGCGGGCGAGTCCGCGTGTAAATTTTTGGTCAACGACGGTCTTTTTGTCCATCTGTCCCGAGAAGAGAACGGGGAATACTTTTTCGCTGTTTATGTTCAACAGCTCGTTTTTGATTTTGTTGTTCCAGTTCTCGGTGTTCTCTATTGAATAGAGCGAGAGATAGTCGCCGAGCCCGACTGTCTGATATTCTCTTATTATCTCGCGTCCGTTCTTGAGCTTGTATTTTATAATAACAGTGCTGCGCACGGCTCTTTCGGAATAATCCTCGCTGCTTGAAACAACTTTTCTGCCCGAGGCGATGAGCCTTTTGTGCAGCTCGCGCACGGCGTTAATGTCGCTTTCGCTTTTGAATCCGTCGATAATTATGCGCCTTTCGTCGGCGTTGCTGCGATAGTAGCAGCCGCTGTTTATGCCAACCGGGTTTCCGTCCTCGTCGAAGGCGAGATAGTAGCCGGAGTTTGCGTTGAATTTGAGCTCGTCTGCTCTTGTGCGGTAGCTTCCGAGAAGTATGTCCGGAGCGGATACCGATGCGCTCTCGATGCTGTCGGTATCAGGCACGCGGCTGCTGTAACCGAAGAACCCGGTGTAGAGCGAGAGCATAACGGCGACCGCGAGAGCCACATGGACAAGCCCGTATTTCCAATCCTTTTTGAGTGCCTTGAAGCTGAGATTGAGCATAATATCGAAAACCACGAATATAACAGCGCTCAAAAGCACGGTTGTTATGCCCATTATAAGATATTGCTTGTCGGTGATTTGCGAAAAATAAAAATTAACGGCGACGATAGTCGAGCCTGCGGAAACAGAGAGCATGGCGGTCAGCAAAAAGTTTAAAGCCTTGCTCCTGCCGCTGAAGCCGCATATCTCCACCTTCCTGCGCTTTAGCATCAAAAGCCCGAAAACGAACAGCAGGGCGGTCAGTATCGCCCAGAGTATATAGGGCTCAAGAGACGGCGCGCTCCAGCTTTTCAGCTCGTCTGCGGTAATTTTAGAGAACCCGTCGGCCGAGACCAACGAGCCCGAGCGGATGAATACGTCGTTGTTGAGCGAGAGCAGATTGAGACGCGACAGCACGCGCCCGAAAGGGGAGAGAGCCATGCTGATATCCTGGTTGTGACTCGCCGACGGATAGAGTGCGTAGTTTGAATTGTGAGGCGCGCCGAAGAGCATCTGCGGCACAGTGTTGTTGAGAAAATATACAGCAGCGCTCGGAAACGCTATGAATGCGAGCGAGAACAGTACCGATTCGCCTGCGGTTCCCACGCAGACGGAGACTGCCGCCGCAACAGAGAATCCCGCAAGCGCCGTCACGGTCATGTGAACGGCGTAAAACAGCAGCGTGCGCCAGAGCATGACGGACGAGCCGAAGTAGATAAGGTTCAGCATTGCCGAAAAGGCGAGCGGGAGAAGCACGGCCGCTTCGAGCATGACCGCTCCCGCCAGCCAGTGCGCCGAAAACAGACCCGCGCGGCTGATGCCGAGACTGAAATATATGTTGTTCTTCGCCCTGCTTGAGACGAATCTGAAAAGCATTATACCCAGCGCGGCGGAGAGAACAACGACTGCCGCCGTGTAAAAATAGAGAATATCCGTCAGCATATAGTTGTCAGATCCGCCGATTATTAAAAATTTTCCGGATTCGCGCAGAAGCTCCAACGTCGCCGAGCCGCCGCTCTTCAGCGCCGTAAGCTGTCTTATCTTGTCGCTGCCGAAAAAGCTTCTGAGGTAGAGCGCCAAGCTCATTACAAAGACCGCGAGCGGAAAGGCAAAGTTCTTTCTCATCGCGTGTGCGACCGTGAAGCCGAACGGATTTTTAAAGCCGTCTTTTGTTCTGTTCACCCTTTCTCCCTCCGATGCTGCTCAGTTCGGCGGCCGCACCGTTTCAGCGCAGCCGCCGATTTGATTTTATTTGCCCGTGCCGAGATTCAGCTCGATGCGTCCTTTCGGAACATACATTATCGTAAGAGCGCCGTTCTCGCGCTTGAACTCAACAAGGTATCCGCCCGTGAGGTCGAAGCGGTAGCCGTAGGCGTTGGCGGCGAGCTTTTCGACAATAGTCTTGTTTGTTATGGTTACGGCATCCTTCGGCATGAAGTCGCCGCTGGTGTAGCTGCTAACTTCATATTCATAGCCGTCAGAGTCCTTCTTTGAATATGGCTTTGACTTTCCGTCGTCCCAGAACGAGTTGAAAATCGGGCTGGAATAGGCGAAACCGTGTCTCATATCGTCTGAGGATGTGGCTTTGCCCATGTCTGCTATTCTTGCGCTGACTATCGGCGACTCGTCGCTGAGCTTTTCATAGAGTCCGTGAGCCTTGAGGAAGCTTATCGTATTTGTCATTTCCTCGGTTATCGGGATTACCGAATAGTCGCCGAGCGCGAGGTATTTACCTTGTGAGTTATCTCGAATTGCAAGGTTGTCAACAGTTTCCTGACGGGATAAAGGCTCTTCTTCCTCGGTGATTTCGTCCTCTATTGAAGTTGCATTGACATATTCGGATGATTCATACATTGAGTAATCTTCTCTCTGACTCCTGTTGACATAGAATGCAACCGAACCTAGATATTTGGCGTTGCTTGTCAGAAATTTGTCGGAGCTCAGCGTGGTTATATCGTTGTATATTGCGCGCGCAAGACCCGCCGTCAGCTCTTCGTCAACAGCTATCCTGTTGTCCATCTGAGCGGAGAAAACTATAGGAATAACATTTTCAGAGTCGATGTTGAGCAGTTCGTCTTTTATCTTGCTGTTCCAATTCTTGGTGTCTTCGAGAGTATAGAGTGTTGGATAGTTTGTCAGCGGAACATATTCATAGACCCTGACAAGCTCGCGTCCGTTCTTGAGCTTGTATCTTATAACAACGCTTTGGCAGGTTACTCTCTTTGAATAGTCGTCGGAGTTTGTGTTGACTCTGCGGATATTTCCGGCTTTTATCATGGCCTTGTGTATTTCGCGCACAGTGTTTATATCATCTTTGTCTTTAAAGTTTTCGATGAGGGAAACCGAGCGGTTGCCGACATAGTAGTAATTCGAGTATACATCGGAATAATATCTGTCCGTGACATAGCTGCCGCTAAGCTCGCGTCCAAGCTGGTAGCTGCCCATCAGCGCGTTGGGGGCGGAGATGGATACGCTGTCAATATCCTGAATATCCGGCACGCGGCTGCTGTAGCCGAAGAATCCGGTGTAAAGCGAGAGCAGGAACGCCGCCATAAGTCCGGCGTGGACGAGACCTATCTTCCAGTCCTTTTTTATGGCTTTAAAGCTCAGATGAAGAATAATGTCGAATATCAGGAAGATTATGATGCTGATTATCATCAGTCCGACTATAATCATCCAGGTTGTTATTTGCGGTATTTCGGAAACTACGAAGTACAGCACCAGCGAAGCCACGCCGAAAGAGGTAATCATGCAGAGCACGAAGTTGAGAACGGCGCTTCTTCCGGGGAATCCGCATATCTCGGCTTTTCTGCGCTTGAACATGAACAGACCGAACACGAAGAACGCGGCGATGAGAACCGCCCAGAGAATATAGGGAGTCAGCGAGGGGGCAGCCCATTTCTTTGCCGCCTCTTTTGTCATAGCTTCAACGGAAGATGAGTTAATAAAAGAGCTTCTGTTGAGCATGAGCAGATTTATGTGGCTGATGATGCGCCCGAATACGGTGGAGCCCGTTATGTCGAAGTGCAGCTCCCCGTAGCTTGACGCAGCAGGATATATGCCATAGTAAGTTATGGCGGGTGCGCCGTTGAGAATTGCGGGAACGCCGTAGTTCACGCACATCGTCACAACGCTCGGGAACGCCGCAAGAACGGCTGAAAAACCAATCGATTCAACAACCGTGCCCACGCAGCTCGAGACCGCCGCCGATATTGTAAGACCGGCGAGCACACATATCACGTTGTGCACCGCATAGAACAGGAAGGTTCGCCAGAGCATGACGGACGAGCCGAAATAGTGGAGGTTGAGCCCGAGCGAAACAGCGAGCGGGACGAGTACCGCCGCGAGCATCATGAACACGCCCGCAAGAAGACGCGCGGTGTAGAGGTCGGCGCGCTTGATACCGAGACTGTAGTAGACGTTGACGGTCTTTTTATTCGTAACGAATCTGAACAGCAAAACGCCGAGCAAAATCGATATCACGACGAGCAGGGCGGGGAAGATATAAAGCAGCGGGTTATATGCTGCCTGTTCGGAGTCAAAGATAAATACTTCATATGCGTCGCGCATTATCTTCAAAACATCCTGACCTTTGATTGAGGCTGTTTCTTTTGCTTCTCTTATCTTTTCCCAGCAGAAGTTGGAGAGATAGAAAAACATGCTCACCGCAAATGTCAGCAGCGGGAGAATGAAATTCTTTTTCATCGCGTGCGCGACGGAGAACCAGAAAGTGTTCTTATATTTTTTCTTCATCTGTGCCACCTCATTTCTTCTCTTCGGGCTTGCCGAAGATGTCCTTGAAGTCGTAGTCGCTGCCCTCCATCTCCTCGAGGAAGATCTCTTCGAGCGTGAGCGGGAATTTTTCGATCATCAGCGGTTTCATATCCTGAAGCTTCTTCTCGTTTTCGTCCATGTCGCCGTTGGCGCTCAGAGTGATTATCTTTCCGTCCTTCGAGAAGTGCTTGATGTCGAGAGCTTTGAAATCGCTCTCTTCGAGGTCGCGGTCAAAGACCAGCCTGAACTTGCAGCGCGAGCCGCTGATGTCGTCGACCGAGCAGTCCATAACAATGCTCTTGCCGTTTATCAGCGCGATGTGGTCGCACATGTCGGCGAGGTCGTGGAGATTATGAGAGGAGATTATGACGGAGCATTCTTCCTCCGCCATGTATTCGAGCAGGAGGTTCTTAATAAGATTCCTCTTTGCCGGGTCGAGTCCGTCGAAGCTCTCGTCGAGCAGAATGACCTCGGGCATTGTGGACATTCCGAGAATTATCTCGGCCTGTCTCTGCATTCCCTTTGAAAAGCCGCGTATGCTCTTCTTCGTGTCAAGCCCGAAAACCTTTGAGAGCTTGTGCATGGTGTCGAAGCTGAAGCGGGGATAGTAGCCCGCGTAGAACTTGCCCATGCTCTCGATAGTCGCGTTGGGCTCGAAATATATGTCGTCGGGGACATAGAAAAGTCTCTGCTTCACTTTGGCATTGTCAAAAACATTCTCGCCGAATATTTTGACCTCGCCCTCGTCGGCTCTGTAGACTCCGGCGACCGTCTTGAGAAGCGTTGTTTTGCCCGCGCCGTTGTAGCCGACAAGCCCGTATATTGACGACTTTTCGACTTTCAGCGAAAGATTCTGAATGGCGGTGAAGTCCTGAAACCGTTTTGTAACGCCGATTACTTCAATCATAATTCTTCCTCCTGAGTGTAGATTTCGTTGAGTATGTCGATAATTTCCTGCTTTTTGAGTCCCTTGGCGCGGGCGGCAGAGATGGCGTCCGAAATTTCGGACACCGCCGTGTCGTGCACCGAATCGTTCTTGAAAGCCTTTTCGCTGACGAAGCTTCCCTTTCCGGGCACGGTGTATATCGCACCGTAGGATTCAAGGTCGGAGAACGCCTTTTTGACCGTGTTTATGTTCACACCGGCGTCGGCGGCAATGGACCGTATAGACGGCAGCTGTGAGTGCGGAGCGAATGTACCGACAAGGATAAGAGTCAGCAGCTGATTTCTTATCTGCTCGTATGCCGGCACGCGGCTCTGCTTGTCGATTAAGACCACAGCGATTCTCCTTTCTTTTTGATTCCGGCGCGCCGCAGTGCACCAAAATCAGAATAAGTGTGCTATCTGTCGTAGCACACTTATATCATAACACAAAAAATACCTTTGTCAACACAAAATTTTAAAAAATCTAAAAACAAAAAGCCGCCATAAGGCGGCTTCTCTGTGTCAGTTATCAGTCGGGAAGATTGTCTATTGCATACTGCGCTTCCTCCGCGGTGAATTGTTCGCCGTATTCGGAGATGAGCTGATCATATATGGCGCTCTTGGACATGCTCATGTTGTCCTGATATGACTTTGCCTTTTGCAGTGCATTGTATTTGTAGTCCGCCTTGAGGTTATCAATGGCGTACTGCGCTGCGTCGGCAGGGAAGTTTTCGCCGTATTCCGAGGTGAGCTGATCGTATATTGCCTTCTTCGACATGTGCATCATATCGGAGTAGCTCTTAGCCTTCTTGAGCGCGTTGCGGTATTCTTTGCTTACGGCTTTTGTCGTCGGAACGGATGCCGAACCGCTCTTGCCGGAGCCGGATTTATCGCTTTTTTCGGTCGCAGCTGCATTTGCGTCAGCGTCTGCTTCGGTGCTGGCGGAAGTGTCCGGAACATCTGAACCGCCTTCGCTTCCGATTGTGCCGATAATGCCGATGAATATCAGCAGCGCGGCGATAACGCCGACGATTACCAGAGCCTTTTTGCCCTTTGACATCTTTTTCTTCGGCGGCTTATTATTCTTCGTGACCTCATTCGTGGCTTCAATGGACGAAGCCGCTGCTCCGCAGTTTGGACACACGGACGCGCCCTCGGGTATCTCGGTTCCGCATTTTGAACAAAACATAATTTTTCCTCCTTGTTTCATGCCTAAACAACTTTCCGGATTTTCCCGGTTGACAATTGTATAATAAGCCTTTAAAAATTTTATAACAAGGAATTTATTGGACAGTAAATTAAAAAAGCCGAATGCAGGTTATCAGACAGGCAATCAAAAAAGAAAGTCGTCCGACAGGCACTGCATTCGGCATTGATAATATTATCATAACAAGAGAATCGTGTCAATACTTTCCACGCGGCAGTAATTCTAAAAGCGAAGCACAGATGATAATTAGTTATCTGCGTCTAAAAATAAAAACCGATATCTGACCTCAGGCCTTAAGGCTCCAATTGCCGGTGGGGGAAGTCAAATATCGGTTCTGTATTAAAAATATCACGCTTTGGTATAAATGTCAACAATAAGATTAATGCTGATTTTAATATCGGTATCGCTGAACGCTTCGTTCTTCTCGGATTGAACAGCAAAAGAGCCTTACTGAGATACTGCTCCATTGTTCCTGCAACGAACATCGAGACACCTTTATTCGTAAAAGACACCTTGATTCCCATAAATCAGAGCACCGTGAAACAGCTTTTCAGGCGTCTGAAAGTGCAGGCTGATATCCCTCGGCTCCACCCTCATTTGTTGCGCCATTCCTTTGCTACACGGTACTTAGAGAACGGCGGGGACATTTACAGCTTGCAGTCAATTCTCGGTCATACATCGCTCGAAATGGTCAAAAAGTATGTGCACTTGATTCCCTCAAAAACGGTAGTTAATTTTGCTTTTCTCTCGCCCTTGGATAACGCCCTCAAAAAATGAAAAAACCCAGCAGTTACAAGGCTTGTAGCTGTTGGGTTCTCTTTTGGTGATCCATCGGAGATTCGAACTCCGGACACCTTGATTAAAAGTCAAATATGTAGTGCATACACATAGCAAATTGCGGAGAAAAACACAACATATAGTGGTTTGGATGTGTGCAACGGACAATAAATGCTAAACGGAAATCGGGCGTTACTACGGGATTACTACGGATTTTAAGATATCTTCGCCATTTCCTCATGGAGAGTTTTGTCTGATACAAGTGCATAGTATTTTAAGGTCGTGCTGTATTCTTCGTGCCCAAGAATCATTTGTGTAGCTTCGGGTGATACCCCGCTTTCTACCATCATTGTTGCACATGTTTTTCGGCAGCAATGGGGGGATAGACGCTTAACTCCTATCTCTTCAAGGCAGTCGTAATACTTTTTGCGCATGTAGCTCGAGCTGTATCCCTCGCCGTCATCACGGCATACTATTTTTTTACCTTGCTTTGCTACGAGTGCTTCTATATACGGCTTAATCACCGGCAGAACAGGAACATGGCGATTCTCTCCGGCTTCGGTTTTTAGACCACCTATGAGCAAGGCTTGATCCGCTATGTAATCATCCGGAGTAAGGGCGAGTAGTTCAGAAATACGAAATCCCGTGTAAATCAGGATGAGAATGATATCGGCGTATGGGACATTAGCTTGTGCGGCAGCCTTTATCTTTTTCACTTCTTCAGCAGAAAATGGATGTATTTCGTTTTTCTTTTTCTTTGGGAGCTTAACGAATTTAGAATAGTCTTTGTAACAAATGTCTCTCTCCAACGCAAGCGCATAAAGACGCGAAAATGTGATTTTTATATACGAGAGCGAAGTGCCGCTTTGTGCGCTGTATGCATCGATACATTTCTGCATGTCTTCCGTTCTCAGCTCGCGCATTTTGATAGCCTTTACATCTTCGGGGATCTTCTTCCATGCGGCGTTGTAGCAGTCCTTTGATTGCTTAGCCAGGTTCTTATATTCGGCACGGGAGAGCCACAATGTGTGCAAATCATCGACGGTCATATTGATTTCAACTACCGGGTGTTCGAGGTAGTGAGCCAGAGCAGCTTTTGCCTCTTTGCTCGATGCGTAGTGCCCGAGGATTTCCTGCTTTTTAATCATCTTGCCCTGCTCGTCCAGGCTATAACTTGCCGGCAACGCGACGACCCAGGGACGCCGCTTGATATCCTTGCGTTTATATACGCTGCCTTCACCGTTTTCACGCTTTGCCATTAAAAAATCCGCTACTTTACTTGTGTTTTGCCGGAGCGGATGATATAATAATTATATCAATCCACTCTATACGCATGGTGTGTGTTGATTCTCGAACCCTCGGTGTTCCCGCACCGGGGGTTCTTTTTTTATTTAGCTTAAATCTTTTATCGCGCTCGAAACATCGTCAGCAATATCAAGCCCCGTCTGATACTTGCCAGTGACCTTGCCGTCAACGAATATAATTGTCGCGCCATATGTAGTGCCGCCGCCTAAATCTCTGCTTGACCAGCCGTAGGTCTGAGAGGTGCTTCCGCCAATCTCGGAGGAAGTTGCGAGCTTACCCTCACAGCCGATAATCTTAACGACCTGCTCGTATGTCATGCCGTTTTTTATCTGATTATACTCATCCATTGTGATATACTCGGTCTCGGGTTCCGTCGTTGTCGGTGTGTCTGTGCCGCCCTCTCCGCTTATCGCCATTGCAGCAATGACAATACAGAGAAGCGCGACTACCACGATAGCAATTATCCAACCTTTAGGTCGTTTTGCCCCGCAGTTCGGGCAAACTTTGTCGTTCTTGCCGAGTTCGGTTTTGCATTTCTTGCACTTCATTTTTATACATCCTTTCTATTATCCCGCCGCGAGGGCGGGATTTTTAATTTATTTCTCGAATGAGCATGCGAGGAACGCCGAGAATATGATACATTTCCAAATCCGCGCCTCGCAGCTCTTTTGGCTGATATTCCGGATTGATAGGGCTGAGTCTTACCATATCATCGGAAACATCAATGCGCTTGAGCGTGGCACATTCTCCGTCATAAATGACTGCTCCGACATCGCCGTTGTGGTCTATGTAATTCTGCTTCAATATAAGCACTATATCTTTTTCCTGATAGAGCGGATACATTGAGCTGCCGCGGACTTCCAAAACAAAGAAATCTTTTTTGTCTCTTCCTTTCAGATAAGCCGTCGGAACTTCTACAACCGCACCGTTCCAATCTTCGACCGCGATTTCTTCATATCCGGCAGCAATGCAACCGAGAACCGGGAAAGTTACGACATCATCCGTAATGTTCGGGGAAATAAGTTTAAGCGACGAGTTGCCCTCCCACCCCATAAGCTTTGCGGGTGTTGTTTTAAGTAGCTTTGCGATTATCTCGATTTTGTCAGAGGATATAGTTGTTATTACTCCACTCTCGTATTTTTGAACCGTCTGTTTGGAAACACCGATTTCCTTTGCTATGTCCTCTTGTGTTAAGCCTGCAGCCTTTCGCGCGTGTTTTATATTATTACCTAAAGACATATCTCGCACCTCCACGGCCTATTGTATCAGATTTGCGGAAAAAGTCAACTAAAAAGCGAAAAAAATTTTCAAAAACGCTTGACAAGTGTTTTATGGGATGATAACATAGTAGCGTAAAAAGCGACAAAGGAGGTGGAAACATGATAGCTAAAAACGAAATTAAGGGTTTGATACGGGCTCGAGGAATGACTCAGGCTGACGTTGCAAAGATGATGGGAATACACGAAACTACGCTTAATCGCAAGCTTAACAAGGGTATTCTCAACAGCAACGAGATAGAAGCTATGATAAACATTCTCAATATCAAAAATCCGGCTTCTATTTTTTTTGGTCATTAAGTCGCTTTAAAAGCGACTTTTGCCAATCCGCACGAAAGGAGATGAAGAAATGAAAAAGTTTGAGACCGCAGAGGAACTTCTGAACGAGCAGCTGCAACTACTCGCCCAGAAGTCGAAAGAGGGGGTGACTATATGGTGTTAGGTAAAATCTGCTTCGCTATTAACACTGTATGTTTGGTTTTTCAAATTATCATTGTGTTGCGTGCAACTGTGAATGCCGAAAAAAGAGAGAATCGCAAGAACACCGACTATAATTCCAATAATCCGATCGACTTTATCAGCCGAATTCCAGAAAGCCGTTCGTTTCTTGTGATGCTTGCTGTTTGGGCTGTCGTGGTTTGTGTCGCTATCATCACCACTGCGTGATTCCTCTTGAGTCTTTGAAGCAGGTGCCTGTTGGATGCGAGAATCTTCGATGTTCTGCGCTGCGTTTGGTTCCGATAAAAACGGAATAGCAAGTGCTGTCATCTTCTTTAAAAAATCTTCTGCTTCTGCTTCTGTGAGACTTGAGGAAGAAATTGAAATGTAGCACTGATATGGAGTCTTATACAGAATGCTTTTGGTATCAAGATAAAGGTACGCGGACTCTTCGAGTGCGTTGGTACACAGGAGAGTTATAGACTTAAAAGGCGCACTGTCTGAAAAGTATTTCTTAAATTCCTCTAAAGTGTACCTTGTCTCATCGCTTATGTCACGACAGACAACTACGGTAGTTCGATAATTCTCCGATGCCGGAATCAGTGCGGTGTACTCATTTTCAATAGTCTTAAAAAGCTCAAGCAATGAAAATTTTTCGATTCTCCAGGAAGCAGATGCCGGGAGAGTAACATTCGTTGTTTTAGAAACTTGCATGACACACCTCTGTAATTTTTTATTATTAATTATAAACGATATATTGTAAAAAGTCAAATAAACCAAATCAATATGTTGTGGAAAGGAGCTCAATGAATATCGCTCAATTTTTGCGCCAATGCCGTAAAGAATCCGGTTTGTCGCTAAAGCAGTTGGAAATAAAAAGCGGCGTGCCGGCATCGACGATTTCTTTTTACGAGCTGGGACGGGTAGAACCCACCGTGTATCGAATGGACGCGCTATTAAAGGCGCTCGACCAATCGGCCATACTCGGAAAAGATTCAACTTTATTTAAATGAAAGGAGGAAAACACCATGCGTAAAAAAATGGCACTTATGTCAGTGGACGAGGCGTCAATGTACCTGAGAGAGGTTATCTACATACCGCCGCATCAGATTCGTCTGCTCGCGAGGGAGGGGAAATGCACCTTCTGTATCGCGATCAAAAATCCGAGTGGGTCGTACTCGTACCACATTAGGCTTGACCGGCTTGAGCAGTTCAAGCGCGGAGACATTGGTCTTATGGTGAGCTAAGGGCAAAAACAGAAAGGAGACATCAAAATGACAAAAGGATTTTTAACAATTGCCGCAGTGCTGGCGCTCGTCCTGCTTTTCGCGGCGGCAGCGGTTCCGGAGACAGAACCGATTACCGCGCCTGAACCGACGGTATCGGCGCAGATACCCACAGCACGCTACCGGTTGACCGCAGACGAGCGAGAGCTTATATGCGAGGTTGTTATGGCTGAATCGGGAATCGAGCCGTTTGATGGCAAAATGGCGGTCTCACAGTGTATTTTAAATGCGTGTGAAAAGACCGGCAAACGCCCCGCGGAAATAGTTGAGGAGTATGGTTACACCGACCGCCGGGTAGAACCGAACGCAGAGACGAGGGAAGCCGTCGCCGCGGTCTTTGAGGCCGGCGAGACGGTGACAGACGCGAAGATACTTTTCTTCTACGCGCCGGCGCTTGTGAGCAGCGAATGGCATGAATCGCAGACCTATGTCTGCACCATCGGTGGGCACAGATTTTTCGCCTAATAGAAAGGAGATTTAATTTATGAATATTAAAATAGGCGACTTCGTGAAAGGCATAACAAATGACTACGGTATTACAAACACGAAAATGACGCGAGGCGTGGTCATCAATGTATACGAGAGAAACATAGAAGTGCGAGTGTTAGACCACGACGACGGCGAAACCGGAGTATATACAGTAGACCCGAAAAAGTTTGAGGTTATAGGTCATCAAAAGCAGTTTGACCGCGCGGAAGTGCTGAAACTTTTGAAGGATGGCTGTAAAAAAGCAATTTTGGATTATGACCTCAGGGGCGCAGACCTCAGCAACGCAAACCTCAGGGGCGCAGGTCTCAGAGGCGCAGACCTCAGAGGCGCAGACCTCAGGGGCGCAGACCTCAGGGGTGCAAACCTCAGAGGCGCAGACCTCAGAGGCGCAGACCTCGATTATTCTTGCTATCCGCTGTGGTGCGGTATCCGGATGTACCGGAGCAGCTGATTTCCGCATCCGAGCTTATCAAACAGCAGCAAGGTATTATGGCGCATAACGCCGAGAATAAGCGTAAGCGTGACCGAGCCGCTGAGATAGAGCATCACTATGACGCCGTCAACAGCAAAATAAACGGAATCCAGGCTGAGCTTCAACGTCTTATGACGGAGCAGCAGAGCCTTATGGATGACCTCAGAATCGCGCACATGGAGACGGAGCACCTCGAAGATCTGAGCACCGCCGAGCTTGAAGAGGACATTGAAAATGTTGAGAAAATCAACATTAAAATCCGTGCCAACCTTGAAAAAGAGAAAGCGGAAGAGGATGCGAAAGCGTATCAGACTCAGTACAGCCAGCTGACAAACGAGCTTGAAGATGTCAGGCAAAAGAAAACCGACTTGCTCAAGTCCGCACAGCTTCCGTTGCCGGGGCTGTCGGTCAAGGATGGCGAGCTGACATACAACGGCTTCAAGTGGGACAATATGTCCGGAGCGGATCAGCTCAAGGTTTCCACGGCCATCGTGCGCAAGCTCAACCCCAGTTGCGGGTTTGTGTTGCTTGATAAGCTCGAGCAGATGGATCTTGACACTCTTGCTGAGTTCGGCAAATGGCTTGAGTCTGAGGGGCTGCAGGCGATAGCAACGAGGGTCAGTATGAAAGCCGACAGAGCCGACGACATACTCAAAGACGCTCAGGAGGCGGCGAACAGATGAACATAATCGAAACCGTAAAAAAAACACTCTCTCAGTGTCCTAAAATAGACGACTTTTGTAACGGCTTGCATGTCGATTTTTCCGAAAACAAGAGCGGGGACTTCGGACTCTATTCTTCGGGCGATGCGCTTGTCGGAAAAGATATTTTAGGCAATGAGAAACGCAAACACAGCTTTGTACTGTACGCCAACGGCAGACCATTTAACGAGTTTGACCGACTGGCGCACAGTGCTTTTTTATTGGAGCTGAACTATTGGCTCGAGAAGCAGAAGCATATCGTGGTGACATCTATCGTTGACGGCAAAGAGCTGTCCGGTGAGATAACGAAGATGAGCTGCGCGAATGCAATGCTTTTTGCAGTGCCAACAGGCAATGTGAACGACGGCGTCACATATCAGCTTCAAATCTACGCCGAATATACCATAGAAAGTGAGGAGTTTTAATGCCTGAACCTGCTACTACTAATACGGCAAACGCAAAGATAGAGCGCAAATATCTTGCACACTACATCGATTCGTCGTTTAATGGCACAGCTGCAAACTATGTCCGTTTGGGCAAAGACCTTGAAGAGTATGCGATTGAGATGAATCCGGACTCGGAGACCAAAAAGAACATACTCGGCGAGAACTCGACCAATGTCAAGGGCTACGAGCCGCAGGGCTCTGTTGACCCTTATTATGCTTATAGCGGCGACCCGCTCTATGAGCACCTTGCGTCCATAATCAACGACCGCGCGACTGGCTCGGCTCTTGAAACAACTGTCGTTGACGCGCTGTTCAAGACCGACGGCTCGTGTGAGTGGGCGTATCGCGAGAACGCTATTATCATTCCACAGTCGATAGGCGGCGAAGACGGCGTTCAGATTCCCTTTGAAATCCACTACAACGGCGGACGCACAAAGGGAACTTTTGATGCGGCAACAAAAACGTTTACCGCAGATTCGTCCAAGTAATCAAAAAAGGGGGGCTGCTTCGGCAGCCTCTCTCCCTTTTTAGGAGGTAAAACATGGCACAGCAGCGACAGAGTATAAACTTTGACGACGGCTTTAAAAGCTACGAAATTAACGGCGACCCGCAGAGAATTGTCCGTATAGATACCGCCGACTACGGACTTATAGAGCGTCTGCGAAACGCTAAAAACAATATAAACGAAGAAATGAAGAAATATGAGAACGTCAAGATAAAGAGCGACGGTTCCGCAGACCTTGACGATGAGACGGCAGCTGATAGTCTCCGCGACCTCGGCAAGTTCATATGCGGTCAGTTCGACTATATCTTCAACTCCGAGGTGTCCGGCGTTCTGTTCGGCACAGCTTCACCGCTTTCAACTCGCGGCGGCGTTCCACTTTTCGAGCGCGTTTTCAATGCAGTTCTCCCGATCATAGAAACCGACATAAAATCCGAGCAGAAGAAAGCCGAAGCCCGTATCAAAAAGTACGAAGCCGAAGCCGCGAGGTTTAAAAATAGCTTATGATAGGCTATCTTCCGACCACGCTCGAAGTGGCAGGCAAAGAATATTCTATCTGCTCCGACTATCGCGTTGCGCTTGTCATTTTCGAGGCATTTGACGACCCGGAACTCAATGAGTATGACAAAATGGCGGTTATGCTGGACTGTTTATATAAAGAGCCGGACTCGATACCGAGAGAAGCTTGCAACGAGGCGATTGAAAAAGCGTCGTGGTTTCTTGATGGCGGTGAGGACTATAAAGAAGTAGGTCAACAGCGACAGAAAAAGGTCATGTCCTGGTCTCAGGACGAAAAGATGATTTTTTCCGCAGTAAACAAGACCGCCGGGCAGGAAGTCCGCGCCGTGCCCTATATGCATTGGTGGACATTTCTCGGCTATTTCGCAGAGATTGGCGAGTGCCTTTTCTCGACAGTCCGTTCTATCCGCGAAAAGAAGAACAGACACAAGAAACTCGACAAGTGGGAGCAGGAATTTTACAAAGAGCACAAAAAGATGATAGACATTGAGCGCAAATACTCGGCACAGGAACAGGCAGAACGTGACGCGCTCAATAAACTTTTAGGATAGCGGGGGGGGTGATTGAATGGTTGACGGCTCTCTCAAATTTGACACAAAATTTGACACGGACGGCGTGAATAAAGCGACGGACATGGTGAATAAATCGGTGTCACGTATGTATCAGCGCGTCAAACAGGCGTTCAGCGGCAAGGAAGTTGACCAATCGTCGGCGAAGATGAAACGGTTGCAGAACAATGTCGATGAAGCAAATGCCAAAGTCGAAAAGCAGATAGCCGAAGTCGAAAGACTGCGCACGGAATATGAAAATCTCAAATCTGACGACGGATATATCGAGCCGGAAGCCGCAAAACCGCTGATAGAACAGGCGGAAACGCTCAAAGCGAAAATCGCCGAAGCAAAACAGCAAGTCGCCGAATATGACAAGCAGTGGGAACATGGCGTTGCCGGAGCTGACGGCAAATCCGGCGAGTGGGTTGACAAAGTCCACAGCTTGCAGGCGGAATATGACAAAGTCCTTGAAAAAATCGAAAAGATTGAAAGTAAAGCCGAAGCGAAGCACCAGACCGACCGTTCCGCGCAGCTTGCCTCGTCCGAAGCGGCTATCGTAGACGCAGAGAAAAAGCTCGACGGACTCAGAAGTAAAGCCGATATTGCGAAAACAAAGCTCCGGGAAGCCCTGAGCGCCAAAGCACCTGCGGGATTTAAAAAGGGCTTGACTGGAGCTACTGCCGGTCTTGATAAATTTGTCAAGCGCATAGGCGGTCTTGCAAAGCGAGTTTTCATTTTTACTGTCATAACAAAGGCACTCAGAAAGCTTAAAGAGCTGCTCACCTCTATGACTTCGTCGGACAAGCAGATACAGACCTCTCTTGCCAACATAAAGGGTAATCTCTTGACGGCGTTTCAGCCGATATACGAGTTTGCATTGCCTGCGATTAAAGCGTTACTGCACGCGCTCGAACAAGCATCGGCTTTTCTCGCGTCGTTTACCGCCGCGCTTTTCGGCAAATCTGTATCACAGATGCAGAAAAACGCAAAGGCGCTTAATAAGCAAGCAACGGCGACAAGCAAGGTCGGCAAGGCGGCGGAAAAAGCTTCTCGAAGCCTTGCGAGTTTCGACGAGCTGAATCAGCTCAGTGATAACAGCTCAAGCAGTTCAGGCGGCGCAGATGCGTCGTCTGTGCCCGCATTCAACACCGATCTCGACGACCTCGACGGCAACATGGCGAAAATAGCGGCTTATGGGTCGATGTTGCTCGGCGTTGCACTACTTATGGTAGGCATAGCGACGGTTAATATCCCAGCGATTATTCTCGGTATAGCACTCATTGCGGCGGGAATAAAAGTCGGACAGAACACGGGTGCATTTTCGAGTATGCCAACATGGGTTAATCAGATAATCACATGGGGGCTGATGATACTCGGTGCGGCGTTGCTTATAGTCGGACTTGTCAAATTTAGCCCGAAGCTTATTCTCGCAGGTATCGCTCTATATATGACGGGCGTCAAATACGGCGAGGCAAGCGGGGCTTTTGAGGCTATGCCCGGCTGGTTAAAGCAGATAATCACATGGGGCGGAATGGCACTCGGCACAGCTCTCTTGGTTGTCGGTATAGTCATGGGGAACATTTATCTTACACTTGCGGGAATTATGCTTCTTGTCACTGGAATGACAGTCGGAGACAAGAGCGGAGCTTTTGAAGCTATGCCTCCGTGGCTCGCGCAGATAGTGACATGGGGCTCAATCGCACTGGGAACAGCTCTCCTTATAGCGGGTATTGCGACGACAAATATTCCGCTTATAGCGGCAGGTGCGGCGCTTTTCTCCGTCGGTATTGCAACCGGAATAAATTCGGGCGCGTTCTCGGCGGCTTGGAATGCTATCAAATCTTTCGGCAGTCAAATCGCGCACGGTGCAGCCGACCTTTGGAATAAAATAACCTCTGGCGCGTCGAGAATGTGGGATTCAATCAAAAGCTCAGGTCGTGGCAGACTTAACGGTATTATATCGCTCGTTGAGCGGTGTATTAATACCGTTGTCAATAAAGCAAATAGAATCTCGTGGAATATTCCCGATTGGGTGCCCGGAATAGGCGGCAAGAAGTTCGGCTTCAATCTGCCTACCGTCAGCATACCTCGCCTTGCAACAGGTACAGTTGTCCCGAGAAACTACGGCGAATACACTGCCATACTCGGCGATAACAAGCGCGAGCCCGAAGTTGTTTCGCCTTTGTCGACGATGAAACAGGCGGTTCGCGAGGTCATGAATGAACTCGGCGGAGATAACTCACGCCCGATATCAATTTCAATTTATACCACGCTCGACGGAAAGGTCGTCGGGCAATCGGTAATTGAATACCATAACGGCGTTGTCAGAAGAACTGGCAAAACGCCGCTCGCGGGGGTGAGCGTATGAGTATAGCCGTAATGAAAATCAAAAAAACGGGTACATCGACATGGAAAACACTTCCCACGCCGATGGGCTTGAAACCCGGAATAAATATCATCGACAGCAGCAAAAGCGGGCGTGACAACAACACGGGAACAATGTTCCGCGATATCGTGACGGGAAAGAACAAATACACCGCCACGATGCCAAGCGGATTGAACAACACGCAGTATGCAGAAATCGCGGACATTATCCTTGCCGACAGTTTCGACTGTTGGTTGCCGAACCCGAAAACGGGCACATTCGGCACAAAAACATTCTACTGCTCGACGCTCGAAGCGGATATAGAGCAGATATACAGCGAGACTCTTTGGACTTATAAAGAGTTTAGCTTCAATTTGACCGAGATGTAAGGGGGCACGGGCAGTGTATAAGATAATCAACGCGACAAAACGCGCAGCGGTAAGAACTGCTTATGCCAAGCGGACTCGTCACATAATCAACCGGATAACATTCGGACATTATGTGACGACTCTCGGGATTCGCTCTTTTGTCTCGGATAAGGTCGTCGTAACGGACGGCTTACTGAGCTTGAGCGTGACACAGGTTCTCAACGGAGACGAGGACGCAACGGTCGGAAGTGTGGGTTCAAGCTCCTATTCCGCGACTTTTAATAATCCGTCACCCACCTATAACTACCGCGACAAGATAGCATTTATCGAAAGTGGTGTGCTTCTGGCGGACGGAACATATTATTATACGCCTTGCGGATATTTTGCGACGGAGAAGCCGGAGACGGACGACGACGGAAAGACCTTGACCGTCACCGGCTATGATGAGATAGACAAAATGGGCGGCAAGTGGACACCGTCTATCACCGTGACGGACACCACGACGCTGAAAGATGTCGTCGAGAATATCGCGAGTATGCGCGGCTTGAGCGTGACATATGTCGATACGGCGGCACAGACTGCCTTGAAAAATCATGTTATCGGCGTTGCACCAGCCGCAGAACTGACAGAGCAGAGCGAGCGAGATGTGCTCGGCTACTGCGTCGGATGCGCGGGAATGTCTGCGCGAGTAAACACGGTCGGAAAGCTTTATATCTCGTGGTTTTTTAGTCCGGGCAGTACCTATGACTACACCGTGACGGCAGATGTCCAGTGGGAAAACGGTTTTAAAAAGTCCGCGGAGAGCGCGGTCAAAATAGAAGCGGTCACAGCGGGCGAGGACGAAGATGTCTATACGAAAGGCACAGGAGTTCCACTGTCTTTTGCAAATCCGCTTGTTACCCATGCCGAGATAGACGCGATATATGCACGGTATAACGGGCGTACATGGTATCCGTCAACTTGTACATGGCGCGGAGATCCGTGTGTAGAGGTCGGAGATATTATCACCGTCAAAGACAAAAACAACAAGTCATATACCGTCTATGTAGCACAACAGGAGTTAGACCTCTCCGGCGGCTTGCAGTCCACAATCACATCTCCCAATCTCGACACAACGGAGATGTCTTTCGACTCTGTCAGCGCGTCCGTAAAGCTTGAACTCAGCAAGGTTAAAAACTCGATGGAAGCGGCAATAAAAGCCGCCACAGACGCCATAAACGGGGCAAACGGCGGATATTACCGCATTCTCGACCTCGACAAGGACGGAAACCCGGACGGATGGGAATGTTTCGCGACAGACGGCTTGCGGGGCGTTAAATGCACCTACGGCGGTATAGGTTGCACCACAAACGGCGGCAAGACCTACACCAACGCCATGACCGGAGCGGGCATAAACGCAACGGCTATAACGACGGGTATCATCACAGGCGGCACAAACGGATTTTCTTTTAACCTCGAAACCGGACACATCGAAGCTTCCGACATCAACATCACCGGCGGCGATATAAACCTTGACGGCGGTACACTGTCAATCTTAAACAACGACGGATATAAAGCCGACTTGTCAGGCGGCGTGCTTGACCTATATCAAGGCGCAGGCACAGGTAGCGGAACGGGATATAAATATCTGACCTTTGGTAGCTCGATGCTGTTTAAAACCGCACTCGGCGGCGACTGGTATGCGACTATAGCCGCGCCTGAGTTTACGCTCGGCGAGTGGTCATCGAAAGGCTTTAGATTTGGCACGTCAACCGTCAACGCGTCTGCGGCAAAGCCTGCCGTCGGCGGTTTGGCGTACAACTGGGACACTGATTTCGCGATTATCGAAAAAAGCAGAACGAGAATTAGACAATGTGTCGAGACGAATGAGGCAAAAAATGACCAGTTTGAAAGCCTGATACACCACAGACCCGTCGGCGGAACAAATTTTAAACTTGGCGTTGGTATTGCAAAAATGAACGCCGAAAAGACACCGGGAGCGGGTTTTGAAATAAGGGGCGAGACCTCCGGCAAGCTCTGGGCTGGGCTTTATGCGTGGACAGAGGCTGATAATATCATGCGTCTAACATTTCAGACAAGCAATCAGGACGGCACGACATATAGTAAGACACTTACGGCAAATGGTGAGCTTTTGTATTTTAATGGCAGACGCTTGAAGTTTGCAGACGAATAGGCGGTGAAAAAATGACAAAAGCAGAAATCGAACAGAAAATCGCGGAAGTGCGAGCGCAGGGCGAAGCCTTGCAGCAGAACAACTCTCAAATAATGCAGCAGCTCGAAGTCAACAAGGTCGAGCTTGCGAAAATCTGCGGCAAAATCGAGTTGTTGTCCGATATGCTCTCAGAGCTCGAAAAAGCGCCCACAGCGGGCGAGAACGGGGAGACGGAAAAAAGATGATGCAGACAAGAACGATAACGGTTGACTATGCCCGCCCGCGCGGGTATGACGTTGGATATCGAGCGGAGAACAACTTCACGGAGTTGTCGCTACCCGTTCCCGCCGAGCTCGAGGGCGCGGACAGCTACAGAGTCTATTTTGAGTCGACGGTCGGCGAGTATCTGCAAACCGGGCTGTTGACTCCTGTGGACGGCTATGTGGCGGTTAAAATTACAAGCGATGTTGTGCCCGAACCGGGCAACATGGCAGCGCAGCTTGTCGCCTTTGCGGACGGCGAGATAGTCGGCTATGCGCCTATGATAACAGGCTCTGCAAAGGTGTCAATCCCGGACGGCACAGAGCGGCTCTCGCACAGCCTCGCCGCCGAGATAGCTCTTAACACCGCCGCACGGCACGGCCATGATAACAAGTCGGTCATTGACCTGTTGACCGCCGATGATACCGGCACGCTGCTGTACGATGGCAAGGTTATAGGTGGCGGAGGTTCAACAGAGTCGGAACTTTTTATTGTTAATGTGCAGGCGCAAAGCGGGGCAGATGGATATACAATTACTTCCCACAATAAGACCTACGAGCAAATAGATGCAGCTTATAAGGCGGGCAAGCAAGTTTTGATTGCTTTCACGGTTACGAATGAGAATAACACATTTTTAATTCCTCTCGGGATTGCCACAGAAACCGATTATGAGTTCTTAGTTTTTGCCAATGCGGTCTTTGATGTATATGTCGATAACACAGATACGTGGGATTGCTATGTGGAACCACTTGAAGCAGACAGTATTAAAGCCAAGATATCTGCCGACAGCTCTGCACAATCATTAAGTTTACAGACAATTCTTAACAGTTTGGTTTATCCTGCGGTTGAGAAAGCCCACGAGCATAGTAATAAGTCCGTACTTGATGGTCTTTCCGACTCTAATGGAGTTCTTTATTATAATAACAAACCCATAATCGCTCAAAAAATCTCTGAGGGTCCATATATAACCCTTGCTGACAATACCGAGTACCGTCTTACAGATGTCACGACCTTAAAGCTAAGCTATCCGGTAGGTGATTTCGAATCTTGGATGCGCCTGACCTTTGCTGCGAGCGGCAATATCACCGTCACACTTCCCACTGATACAAAATATATCGGCACGGCGCCCGATTTCAAAAACGGCGAGACATGGGAGCTCAGCTTCAAGGACAAGGTTCTGGCGGCTCAGAAGGTCGGTGAGGGCACATGATAGGACGAAGAAAATTCTTTTCGCGTGCCGCGCGGCATATCGAAGGTCTGCC
>ENA-ORSS01001511-ORSS01001511.1-human-gut-metagenome-genome-assembly--contig:-NODE-1511-length-23617-cov-2.683940_pt1 | contig 23617 bp, 17 predicted proteins | sample MGYA00241899_ERZ509162 | MGnify/ENA primary metagenome ERZ509162 (study PRJEB26280, sample SAMEA2338641) | human gut metagenome | biome: human gut; feature: human-associated habitat; material: faeces... | reverse complement strand
CTCAACGCGGAAGCGGTACGGAAAAGGCTTGCGCGCGCCTTTTATAAAAAGCTCGAAAAATCCTGATGGGTCAAGTTTTTCCATTTCGGCGGATTTCCGCGCGGATTTCCGCAAATCGACAAGATGGCAGCTTTTGGCGTTTACTATGTATGCGCGCACCACTATGCCGCCCTTGCACTTGTGCATTCCCAAAAACTCCTGCGGCAAACCGCACCGCGCCGATACTATGCTTTTTAGCTCGTCTTTCGATATTACCATACGGCAAACCTTTCACTATCGTCCCTCAGAGAGAGCGGCTTTGATACTATTTCGGACATTACAAACGCCTTTCGGAGATCGTCGGCGCTGTCGAGCGCAACTCCGAAAACTCCGCCGCCGTTTTCCGAAGAATGTTCTAAATCTCCCTCCGCAAAACTGTCCCAACTGCGGGGCACAAAATTCTCCGCTTCGCGCTGTATCATAGACGCCGGAGAGCCCATTTTATATGCGTCGGATTCCGTCACATCGCGCAATCTCGCCCCGTAGTCTATGCTTCCGCCACCATTTGAAGGCTGCGCGGCGGCAGCTCTTTCATGGGTCTCTGACGCCTCTTGAAAAGTTTCGCCCGGAAAATCCGCCGCGTCAATTTTTTCATCGCCGCTTTCGTCGTCGTACGCAAGCTCTATGCCGCCGACAGTTCGAGGCAGCCCGTCTGAGTCCCCGCGCGAATGCCTGCTCGCGGAGCTTCTCGCCGCGCGCTCTTTCATTTCCCTAACCATTTCAGCGGCGGCATCGAAATCCGGGTCTGAGTCTTCGTCTGGGGGAAGTTCGTTCCCGCGCGGCGCCGAACTATCCGTTTTAGAGGCCTTCACAAAATTTACGAACGCCACCAGAACGATTATCAGAATCGGAAGAATGTCGGAAAATATATCCATTTTTTGAAGTTTAAAAATATGTTAGCCGCATTGCGCGCTGCGCCTTTGAGCGCAAGCCTCATGGCGGACTGGGCCTGCGCGCACGCGCGCTTTGCATCGCAACCCCCAAGAGGGGAATGGGGCTGCGCGCGTGGTATCAATTCCAAAACGCGCCTCACCCATGCCATCCGTTCCGCCTATTTTTTAGGTTTGTCCGCCGAAGATATGTTTTCGCGCATGGCGGTGTCGGCCTGAATGTTCTTCATTCTATAATAGTCCATAAACCCCATGTTGCCGCTCCTCAAAGACTCCGCGAGCGCAAGCGGAACTTGCGCTTCCGCCTCCACGACTTTCGCCCGCATATCGACAACCTTTGCGCGCATTTCCTGTTCCGCCGCAACCGCCGCCGCGCGCCGTATTTCAGCCTGCGCCTGCGCCATATTCTTGTTGGCGATTGCCTGGGCTTCTTGCAGCTTCGCCCCAATGTTTTCGCCAACATCGACGTCGGCAATGTCTATCGAGAGAATCTCGTATGCGGTTCCGGAATCGAGACCGCGCTCGAGAACTACCTTTGAAATTCTGTCGGGGTGTTCGAGAACGAATTTGTACGTGTCGGCCGAGCCTATCGTAGTCACGATGCCTTCGCCTACGCGCGCTATAATCGTCTCCTCCTGCGCGCCGCCCACAAATCTTTCGAGATTCGTGCGCACCGTAACCCTCGCGCGGACTTTAACCTGAATGCCGTCCTTGGCAACACCGTCTATCGACTTGCGCCCCGAATTTGGATTAGGGCAGTCTATTACCTTCGGATTTATAGAGGTTCTGACAGCCTCCACAACGGTCTTGCCCGTGCCTTTTGTCGCGAGGTCTATCGCGCAAGCCTGCTTCCAAGTCAAATCCATTCCGGCCTTTTCCGCAGCGATGAGCGCCTGTATTGTCGGTATCAAAGACCCCTCCGCAAGATAGTGCTCTTCAAGCTGGTTTATAGTGAGGTCGAGCCCCGCCTTGACCGCCATTATGCGGGAATCCACTATCATTCCGTAGGGGACTCCGCGCAGGCGCATTGCTATTAGCGTAAGCATGCTCACAGGCGCCCCCGCAAGCAGCGCTTTCAGCCATGTATTTATGAACGACAACACCACGAAAAACGCGATTATCGCCGCCACTATTACAACTATCATCACTATTGTTGCTATTGACATATTCATTATTTGTTTGGGATTTTACGCACTTTAAGCTCAAAAGAAGTCGCCGCCGCTACGGAGACTTTTTCTCCTGCTGGGCAATGGCCGTCTTCGCAATAGGCGTCGAAGCAATGCCCGTCGATTTCCACAATTCCGGACGGGCATAGGGGCGTTTTCGCAGTCGCCTCCCGCCCGACACACCACGAAGCATTTTGGGAAGGCGCTTTGGAATCGGTCGGATTTTTTAGGTAAATTTCTTTTGCAAACTTTGTCTTTGGGATAACTTTCGACCACACGAGCATCGCAAATACGCACACCGCGATGAAAGCCCCGCCCACTCCCATTGCAGACAGCGCCCCAAATTCGGAAAACGCCACCGCGGCCGCAACCGCGAACATGCAAACGGCAATCGCGAACAAAACCCCCATCATCAGGAGGGTCTCGGCAAATATCAGCAATGAGCCTATGGCTATGAGAACGGCGATTATCGTCATTTGTCCTTAGAGTATTTTTTTACTATAAAATTAAAATCTTTTTTTTCGATAATTTCTATTTTTTCCCCTTGGCTAATAGAGCCAAAGTTGGAGCGTACATCGGCTATCGTTCCGTCAAAATTCGCCTTTCCGGAAGGGGTCAAGTCGGTAATGCATACGCCTACCATGCCTTGCTTAAGCTGCTTCCCGCCTTCCGCGGATACCTGCGCAGTCCCTCTGGAATCCGCATTCCCGTCGAGACACGGTTTTAGCACGAGCCTCCCGAAAATTGGGGCGCGCTCAAAATACCTTCCCAAGACAACCGCGCAAACTCCCGCCACAAGCACGCTTATCCCGAGGCGCGTAATCCCGACACACACGCTTGGAAATACCGATTCCTCCCACTCTCCCCAGATTTTGCTGCCCTCGGAAGCGTCGATTCCGCCGAAAGTCCAGACCGCCGCTATCACGACGGCGCATACGCCAAGCACCGTAGGGAGCAATGTTCCCGGGAAAAACAATATTTCAAGCGCTATCAGCGCCGCCCCGGCGATTAGAATTAAAATCCCTTCGTAGCCCGCAAGGCCCGACATATTTATGCCCAAAAATACGCACACTGCAATGCCGAACCCCACGGCACTTAAAACGCCTATTCCGCCGCCTTTTAAATCCATTACGACAAGAAATATCGCGAGACCGAAAAGTATAGGAGCCACCGACGACATAAATATAGCCGCCCCGTCCGCCCAAGTATGCTCTATCCGCATTATCTCAAAAGACTTTCCGCCTGAAATCTTCTCCGCCACCCCCTCGACACTATCTTCGGTTCCGTCGGAAAGCAGCGGCGAATCTCCGTAAACGGCAGCGGCCTCGGAAGCCGTCAGCGTCAGCAATTCGCCCTTCTGCTTCAAGACTTTTCCGTCTATTTTAAGCTCAAAATCCGGATCGTTCATAGCCCGCTGCACCGCCGCGCGGCGCGGGTTTCCGGAGGGCTCTATCGCGCGCACTTTCGCGCCTATGAAGGACGTCACTTTGCGCTTCATAGAATCGTCTATGTCGCCCCCGCCCGCATTTACGGCCTCCGCCGCACCCATTACACCTTTTGGCGAAAAGAAAATTTTGTCGCAAGCAACCGCTATGAACGACCCCGCGCTAATCGCGTCTGGATTAACATAGCAGACTGTCATTCCGCCGAACGACGAAAGCTCTTCCATTATTTTTATGGTCGAATCGAGGTCGCCGCCGGGAGTGTTCATATCGACAATCAAGGCGTCCGCCTTTGTCGATTCCGCCGCTTCCACTGCCCTTTTTACGAACTTAACCTGCGGCGACGATATCGCGCCTTCCAGAGGGAATACACAGATTTTAAATTCTCCGCCCTTTGCATTTTTTGTTTTGCCGATTTCCGAACTCTTTGCTTCGCCGCCTTTCGCGCTCTCGGTTTCGCCGCCCCTTTGCCAGCGCGAACCGCCGCTTGATTTCGGAGGGGAAAATAGCGATATTCTTTCGGCCGGCAGTTTTTGAACGCCGCTACTTTGCCCTGCCTGCCAACGCGAACCTCCCGATTTTGGCATTTTAAAAACGTCTTTAAGAGTTTTAGTTTGTTCCCCGGCTTTATTGCGCGTTTCAGAAGCTTCCGACGCCGCACTTTTTTCAACCCCTCCCTTTTGCCAGCGCGAGCCTCCCGATTTTGGCGGATCAAAACCAAGCGCAAATATTTCTGAAAAACCGTTGTACGCCGATTCGGAAGCAAAATTATAAGCCCCTGCGGACAAACTAAAACCTCCGCACAAAATGAGATGCGCGAGAATTGACGTAATAAATATTCGGAAGTTTTTCATCGGGATATTGTATTGTTTCGCGCCGTTATATAAAAATATTTTTAGTTTATTTTAAAGAGAAAACAAGAGAAAACAATCTCTATATCCGCCGCAATTTGCAAGCTGGGCTCTAAATTTTCCACATAAAATTTCCGACAAGTCCTGCGCTCCACAACAAGCCTTGCGGCGTGAAATACGGGAGCCGCAACTCCAAAATTTCCGCTCGCCCCAAAAAGCTATTTGCTTCACACATTGCCAAAGCCCATGCTACACAAAGGAGCCGGGAAATTTTCACCACTCTGCCTGCCGCAGAAGCAGCGTCTCTGCAAAGAGTTTGCAAAAATAACACTTAAAAGAGCCTTCCAAGCCACTTGTCAACAAGGTCTCTATCGGATATTTTTTCAAAGCTCGTCTCGGCGAAACTGCGAACAATCAGCCCCTTCGCCGCCTCTTCCCCTATGCCGCGCTGCATCATGTAAAACATCTGCTCGTCGGACGGCTTTGAGACGGCGCATCCATGCGAGCACTCCACATCGCTGCAAGATATTTCAAGTACGGGGGAAGCCTGGCACTTCGCCGTATCGGAGAGCATCAGCGACCTGCAAGACTGGTAAGAGCGCGTTTTCACCGCGTTTTTATCGACGCTTATCAGCCCCGTAAACGCGAGTTTCGCAAGCCCGTCCAGCGTAGCCCTAATTTCCATATTACTGTCCGACATCGGCTTGGAATGTATTTGCGACGTGCGTATATCTTGCGTTGCGTCGGAATCCGCCGACACAAAAATGCGCGAGTCCGCGCTGCAGCCGCTAGAAGAAATTTCAAAATTGCGCTCCTGCCTGCTTGGTCCCTTAGCGCTGAGCGCGACGGCATCCACCACAGACGAGCCTTCCGCCAGGCTAAAATCCTCGCGCTCGTACGCTATTGAATACTTGCTCGAATATTTTAAAGAAGCCAACTCCAAGCTGGAATTTTCTTCAAGCACATAGCCGCATTTTAGCGCGGCAAAACTCCCTCCGAAGGCGAGATTTGTCTTGCGCAAGCGCAGGCTAGAACCCTTGCCGAGCCATACAATGACGCTTGCCGCCGAAACTGTCAGTTTCGATATAATCTTCAAATCGAGAGTTGCCGACTCGCCGTCGAGCACGCGGATTAAAATTCCGAAATCCGGACGGGTTGAAACGAGAGTGTCGAACTTGCCCGAGGCTTTAGAGTGGAACTTTTCCACAATTTCCGGAAATTCGTCCGCCGCCGCGCCGCTCGAATATATTTCCACCCCTTTTGGGGCCTCGCCGTCGAGCAGCTGCCCGTCGAACAGAAGCACGCAACCCCCTTGAGACTCTTCGTGCTCCAAGTCTTCAAATTCCGAATTGCACCCCTCCTCCGGAGGCCTTCCCGTAAAGTACGGGAAAAGTGTGTCAACCGACCACGTATCCAAATCGGCAAACCGCCAATATTCGTCTTTGCGCGTCGGGAAGGCGATATTTTGAAAGCGCTCTTTCGCCGCGTTTGAAATTTTTTCAAGCAAAGTTTCGCTCATCCGACCGATCCCTCCATTTCAAGCTCGATTAGCCTTCTGAGTTCCACGGAGTACTCCAACGGGAATTCTTTGACCAAGTCGTTGACAAATCCGTTGACCGATAGGCTGACCGCCTCGGTCTCCGAAAGCCCGCGCTGGCGCATGTAGAAAATCTGTTCTTCGTCGAGCTTTGAGACGCTCGCCTCGTGCTGCACGCTGTTGCTCGCCCCTGAGCATACTATTGCGGGGTAAGTGTCCGTGCGGGAGTTTGAATTTATCAAAAGCGCGTCGCACTCGGTCTTATTCCGGCAATTTTTTGCCTTGCCGGACACGTGAACAAGCCCCCTGTAAGAGGCCCGCCCGTCTGAAATGCTCACCGACTTTGACAATATGTTTGAAGTGGTGTCGTCGGCGAGATGTATCATTTTCGCGCCTGTATCCTGGTGCTGTCCGGAGTTCGCAAGCGCTATCGATATAACCTCTCCGCGCGCGCGCTTGCCCTTTAAAAGAACGGCCGGATATTTCATCGTTATTCCGCTTCCGATATTGCAGTCAATCCACCGTATCTGGGCGTCCTCCTCGGCGACACCGCGCTTCGTGACGAGGTTGAATACATTGTCGGACCAATTCTGAACCGTGACATACTGTATTTTGGCGCCTTTTAGCGCAACGAGCTCCACAACCGCCGAATGCAGCGTTCCCGTCTCAAATCTTGGCGCAGTGCAGCCCTCCATGTACATTAGCTCAGCCCCTTCGTCGGCGATTATCAGCGTGCGCTCGAACTGCCCAAAGCTTCCGCGTTTATCCTGAAATACGCCTGCAATGGCTGCTTAACCTTCACCCCTTTTGGGACATATATAAAACTTCCGCCGGAAAATACCGCGCTGTTTAGGGCGCTGTATTTATTGTCGGTCATCGGTATTATCTTGCCGAAATATTTTCTAAAAATCTCAGGATATTTTTTAAGGCCCTCTGTCGAATCGACAAATATGACGCCGTCTTTTTCAAGGTGCGCCTTCATGTTTGAATACGCCGACTCCGAATCGAATTGCGCCTCCACCCCCGCCAGGAATGCGCGCTCCTGCTCAGGGACTCCGAGCCTTTCAAAAGTGTTTTTTACGTCTTCCGGAACTTCGTCCCACGACTTGCGCTTCTTTTCGCCCTTTGCGAGATAATAGCGGATTTTTGAAAAGTCCAGCTCGTCCAGCTTTTTCGACGCCCAGTGCGTCGGATTCTTCATCTTTTCAAATTGCGCGAGCGCATTTAAGCGGAAATCCAAAAGCCACGGGTCCTCGTCCTTAACTTTTGAAATGTACCTTACAACATCGGCGTTGAGGCCAACCCCCGCATTGTATGCGTAATCCTCGGCATAGTGGAAATCGCCGGAGCTCCTGTCGAGATTGAGCTCTCCGCGGACTGTGCGTTCGTCGCTCATTTTTGAATTTCTTTAATCCAATCGTATCCCTTTTGCTCCAATTCCACGGCCAATTCCGGCCCGCCGCTGAGGACGATTTTTCCGCCGCTCATAACGTGCACGGCGTCGGGCTTTATGTATTCAAGAAGCCTGTGGTAGTGGGTGATTAGCAGCATTCCGCGGTCGGTCGAACGCGCCGAATTTACGCCCTCGGATACTATTTTCAAGGCGTCGATATCCAGCCCGCTGTCGGTTTCGTCGAGTATCGCAAATTTGGGGTTGAGCATCAGCATTTGGAGAATGTCGCAGCGCTTTTTTTCGCCGCCGCTAAAACCGTCGTTGACGCTTCTTGTAGTAAAGCTCCTGTCCATTTTCAGCTCGTCCATCTTGGCGTGCAGATTTTTGTAGTACTCGACAGGATTCAGGGTCTGCCCCTCCGGCAGGCGCGCCGAAAGGCATGCGCGTATAAAGTTCGCTATGCTCACCCCCGGTATCTCAACGGGATATTGAAACGCCAAAAAGAAGCCCTTGCGCGCTATCACGTCCGGCGGAAGCCCGACGATGTTTTCGCCGTCAAGGAGAACCTCGCCGCCGGTTATCGGATACTCCGGATGCCCCGCTATCGCCTTCGATAGGCTGCTTTTGCCGGTTCCGTTCGGCCCCATTATCGCGTGCACCTGCCCGGCGGGAACCGACAGGCTCAGCCCGTCAACAACCTTTTTTCCCGCCACTTCCACGGTGAGATTTTTTATTTCCAAACCGCGCATCTTACAGTTTTCCTTTCTTGGGCAAATACGGAAGGACAAACGCCTCGCGGAAATCGTATCCGTCGGCAAAGTCCTCCAATTTGTCGTCGTCTGTCTTTGTCAATGCCTTTGCGTCCACGAGATTGAAAACTATCTGGCCGAAGTCGAGGCACGAGCGCACCCCCCACTCCTCGAACAGCGGCATAGCCATCGGGCCGAACGTTTCAAGCGCGAACAGCCTTATCCCCTCCAAAAGCTCTTTCGACGACACATGCCGCTCCTTGCGCGAGGGATTCATTGCGCAAAGCCGCTTAACTGTAAAATCGAGAGCCATTCGCACAAAAATATACGCACCTGCAGCGTACCGCGAATCGTCCCTCAATATCGTCTCCAAGGTCTTTTGAAATTTTCTCGTGTTCATTTCTATAAATTGTCCGCCCGCCAATGCGAATATTCACCGACGGCAACGAACCTTAGTATTTATATATCGCCCAAAAGTTCGCGTTTTTTACGCATTATTTCGCCGTACTCTTGGAGACTCTTAACCTTTAAGGGCTGTCCTTTGAGAGCCTTTATCCCTTCTATTGCCGCGTACGCGCCCATGATTGTCGTAATCATGCAGACTCTGCCAAGCAGGGCGGCCTCGCGGATTTTATTTTCGTCGAGGCGCGGATTCATTCCGGAAGGAGTGTTTATGATTATCTGCATTTGCCCGTTCTTGACCATATCGACGACATTTGGCCGCGCGCCTTCGCTGAGCTTGAAAGTTTTTGTGACCGGTATGCCGCGCGCCGCCAAAAATGCCGCTGTCCCCGCCGTCGAGAATATTTTGAAGCCTATTTCGTGGAAGGATTTCGCTATTGCCGCACCCGCCTCTTTGTCGTGGTCCTTTACGGATATAAAGACGTTTCCGGAAGTCGGCAAGCCCGGCTGCGCCGCCATCTGGCTCTTTGCGAAAGCCATTCCCAAAGACGTGTCGAGACCCATTACCTCGCCGGTAGAGCGCATCTCGGGAGTTAGCATTATTTGCGAGCCCAAGAAGCGAACAAACGGGAATACACTTTCCTTGACTGCGATATAGTCCGGCGTCACCTCTTTTGTAAATCCCAAATCTTTCAGTTTTTCGCCCGCCATTACGCGCGCGGCAAGCTTTGCGAGCGGAACGCCTATGACCTTCGATATAAACGGTATCGTGCGCGAGGCGCGCGGATTGACCTCTATGAGATAGAGCTCTCCGCTTTTTATGGCGTATTGAACATTCATAAGCCCCACGACTTTCAGCTCCTTTGCGAGCGCGTATGTCGCGTTGCGGACTTCGTCGAGGATATTTTTTTGCAGCGTGTGCGGCGGAATTACCATCGCCGCATCGCCCGAATGGACGCCCGCATACTCAATGTGTTCGAGCATTCCTCCGATTACTGTCGTTTCGCCGTCGCTTATGGCGTCAACATCAAGCTCTATCGCGTCTTCGAGGAATTTGTCGAGCAATACGGGCTTGCCCGGGGCGGCGTCGAACGCCTCCCTTATAACCCGTTTCATTTCCTCCATTTCATAGACTATAAACATTCCCCTGCCTCCAAGCACGAAGCTCGGGCGCAGAAGTATCGGGAAGCCTATCTGCCCGGCAAGCTCGTAGGCCTCTTCCGGGGTCGTCGCCGTAGCGTTTACGGGCTGTTTCAGATTCAGCTTTTCGAGGATTTTCTTAAATATGCGCCTGTCTTCGGCGGCGTCTATGGACTCCGGAGACGTTCCGATTATGTTTACGCCGTTTGCCTTCAACTCCGATGCCAAGTTTAGCGGGGTCTGCCCGCCGAACTGGACTATCGCCCCCCAGCACTTCTCCTGGTTGTAAACTTCAAGCACGTCCTCGAGCGTTAGCGGCTCGAAATACAGGCGGTCTGAGGTGTCGTAGTCGGTGGAAACGGTCTCGGGGTTGGAGTTTATCATGAGCGTCTCGTACCCCGCCTCGCGCAGGGCGAAAGACGCATGCACGCAGCAGTAGTCGAACTCTATGCCCTGCCCGATTCTGTTCGGCCCGCCGCCTATTATCATTATTTTTTTCTTGTCCGAAGGCATTATTTCGCACTCGGCTCCATACGTGGAATAGTAGTACGGAGTGACCGCCTTAAATTCGGCGGCGCATGTATCGACGAGCCTGTAAACGGTATTTATGCCGAATTCGCGGCGCAGCTGCTTTATGTTGCGTATCTTTGTTCCGCAAATCTCCGATATTTGAAGATCGGTAAAACCGGCCTCTTTTGCGCGGCGCAGCAAGTCTTCATCGAGGTTCAACAGCCCCTTGTGCGACAGTTCCGTTTCAATTTCTATTATTCCGCGAAGCTGCCGCAAGAACCATATGTCTATGCTTGTGGCCTCGTGTATTTCATCGTCAGACATTCCAGCGAGCATCGCGTAGCGTATGTAAAATACGCGCTCCGCCGTAGGCCTTATAAGCCCCTTGCGGATTTTCTCTATGCTCGGGCACTCCCTCCCGCCGAACTTTCCGCCGCCGCCGAATCCGCGGCAGCCTATTTCAAGGGATCTAAGGGCTTTTTGGAAGGACTCCTTAAATGTCCTGCCGATTGCCATGGCCTCCCCCACGCTCTTCATTGACGAAGTTAGGGTGTTGTCGCTGCCGGCAAATTTTTCAAAAGTGAAGCGGGGGACTTTTGTCACGATATAGTCGATTGTCGGCTCAAAACTCGCGGGCGTTTCGCGCGTTATGTCGTTGCGAAGCTCGTCCAGAGAATAGCCGACTGCGAGCTTTGCGGCAATCTTTGCTATCGGGAAGCCCGTCGCCTTCGACGCCAGCGCGGAACTGCGCGACACTCGCGGATTCATCTCGATTACAATCATTCTGCCCGTCTTTGGGTCAACCGCAAACTGTATGTTAGACCCTCCCGTCTCGACGCCTACTTCCCTTATGACGGCGAAGCTTGCGTCTCGCATTAGCTGGTACTCCTTGTCGGTAAGCGTCAGCGCCGGCGCGATTGTTATAGAGTCTCCCGTATGGACACCCATCGGGTCAAAATTTTCTATCGAGCAGATGACGACGCACTGGTCTTTGTGGTCGCGCATTACCTCCATCTCAAATTCCTTCCAGCCAAGGAGGCACTCCTCAACCAGCACCTCCGTCACAGGAGAGGCGTTTAACCCGAAGGATATCATATTCTCGTATTCCTCGCGGTTGTATGCTATGCCGCCGCCCGTTCCGCCGAGCGTGTAGCTTGGGCGTATGATAACCGGGAACTTCCCCCATTTTTCGATCCAATCCGTCGCCTCTTTTATATCGTGGACGACTACGCTTTGGGGGATATCGAGGCCTATTTTGAGCATTGCCTCCCTAAATTTTTCCCTGTCCTCGCCCTTCTCAATAGCCTCCTCTTTTGCGCCGATTAGCTCTACGCCGTATTTTTTCAGAATGCCGAGCTTTGAAAGCTTCAACGACAGGTTCAGCCCGGTCTGGCCTCCGAGCGTGGGAAGCAGGGCGTCGGGGCGCTCCCTCGCTATGATTTTTTCGAGAACTTCTGGCGTCAGGGGTTCGATATAGGTGACGTCCGCAGAATCGGGGTCGGTCATAATTGTTGCCGGGTTGGAGTTTACCAACACGACCTTGTATCCCTCTTCTTTGAGAGCCTTGCACGCCTGCGTTCCCGAATAGTCGAATTCGCAAGCCTGCCCTATTACAATCGGGCCTGAACCGATAATCAAAATCGTCTTTAAATCTGTGCGTTTTGGCATGGTAATGCGGAGTTGTTTTTACGGCGTCACCGTCCGCCGGCTTTATTTATATATAAAAATCCCGATGAAGATAGACAATCGCAATATCCACGGCAAGCAAATACTTTGCCATATCCGCAACTAAAAAGGGCGGAACCCGAAACCGAGCCCCGCCCTATTAAATTGCATAACTTTTGTAAGCTTATTTTAGATCCCAGACGAGAGTCGTTATTGAGCGCGGGGTAAACGTAAACCCGCCAGAGAGGGATTCCGCGATTTTTGCGAGGCTCGAATTTGAATCTGTTTTGTAAACCGTGAACTCTTTGTCAGCAAGCTCTCCCTTAAACTTCGCCGGATACGATTCGTACGAAGAGTTTACAAACACCGCCACAACCCTCTTGCCGTCGGGCGACACAAACGCGCTTGAAGAAACTTTCGCAAGATCGTCGGCTCCGGATATTTCAACGCGCTTGAAGCCCGGGCGCACAAAGAAGCTCCAATTTCCAAGCGCCCACAGAATCTTGTTGTCGCGCACGACGCCGCCGCTTTCGAGTTTTCCGTCTTTGGGATAGACGCCAGTGAGGGCGAAGTCGCCTTTTACTTCCATTCCCTTCCAGTATCCCCAGCCCCTCGACTGCGCTATCGAAAGGTCTGCCGTTATCAGGCGCCCCATGCACAGTGCTGCTTGGATGTCCCCGTTGTTGTCGCTAAACCGGTCGGCGGAAAATCCGTCGCAATTCTTCTGGTTGTAGCTCGGCAGCAGGCACCATTCGGTCTGCAAAAATTCCAAACCGTATTTGCCGACCTCCGCCGCGAGCGCCTTTCTGATTTTCGGCATGTCGGCAATCTTTTTTCCGGAGTGGTATGTATGCGCCGCCCAATATCTTTCGAGATGTTTCAAGTCGCCTATATAATTCGGCGAGGCCTTGTCGAAAAATTGTTTAAGCTGGCCAAACGGCTGCTCTTCTTTTGGGCACTTGTCGAATTTCCAATACCAGCTCGTCGCACCGTCCACAGGCGCCGTGAGGCTCGCCGATTCGCCGAGCAAAATCTTAGTACCTTTGAGCCCCGACTTTTCGATTGAGTTGTCGAGCTCGCGCGCAAGCTTTGCCATCTCGGAATTGCGCCATCTGCTGCCCTCTTGGCGGGGGGAATCCCACGGGACTTGCGGCTCGTTTATGGGGCTTATATATTGCACATTGTAGCCGAGTTCCGTAAAATGCTTGGCGACTGTCGCCATATAGTCGGCAAATTTGCCGTAGCAGTCTGGCTTTAAGTTGGCTCCGTAATTTTCCTTGGCGCCCCAGCCTTTGCCGTTCTTAGTCCACTGAACGGGAGGAGTGTTGGAAAATATGAGGAATTTATCGCAGCCATATTCCTTAGCCTTCTTCATAAAGTACATTTGTCCGGCGCATTTTGTCCAATCATACGCAGAGCCGTCCTTTGTAAGGAAGGATTCCGCCCTGCGCTGGTAAGGCTCAATATCTGCCCCGTCCTGCTCAAAGCTTCCGCCGCCTATATTGAATCTCCACATAGAAAGCCCTATGCCTTCGGGATTTCCGTCAGGCCCGAGCTTTTGAGAGAACAGCCATTTTGCTATCTGGTTTTTCTGCTCCTCCGGGAAATGTTTTCCGACAAAATTTCCGCTCCAAGCGTCGGCTGCGGCAAAGTGGTCTATCGTCTGGAATTTCTGCTGAGGGTTGACAGCTATCTCCAATTCCTCGGCAAACGATGGCGACGCTACAAGCGCGGCCGCCCCTATCATAAGTATATTGCGCATATTCATACGTTTTAAAAGTTAGGGATTAACGCCCCATTGGTCAACTATATTGGAATTTTTATTTGTTAGACAGTTTAAAAATAACCTAACAACATCACACCCATCCTCATAATGCGGAAGAAAAAAAAGACTCGCACAAGGCGAATCTTTTGAACTCTAACTTAAAAAGATTTTTTTTTAACGCACGCCGCCCCGATACATACAAATTTCTTTGCCGCATTTGAGGCGGTTTTCGCTTCCCAAGCGCATGCCGCGCCAATGGCGCATGCGCTACCTTCTGCGCCTTTTTGCAACCGCAACTAAAAGCGCAAGCGCGCCGAATATCGCGGCCCAAGTGGCGGGCTCGGGAACAACCGTAAGACCTATCTGGATTGTCGTCAGTCCGGATTCCAGATTCTCTATGAAGCTGATTTTCCCGTCGATTCCGTCCTGCGTCTTTACGATTATATCGTCGGCTACTATATTGGAATCAGAAGTTTTAAATTCCATCAAGTCTCGCTCTAAGATTTCGGCTCCTAAAACATTGAGATATATTTCCAAGTCGGACTTTGTAATATTTATGTCAAATACCAATTCCGAAGATCCTGGCGTGCAAGTGACTCCATTGTTGATTTTTATAAAGTCATTCTCTTCTTCGAGAATATCGAAAACTATAGTTCCTTTGTAAAACGACATCGTATCAAACACAACCTTCCCAACTTCAGTTCCGAGGCTTGTGCCTGTCGCGCTGAAAACTGCGTCCGCCGAATTGCCTGTATAGGAGGCTAAATATAGGTCGTTGCCCTTCATGCCTTCATACATTCCTATATCCATTCTGCCTTTGCTTATTTCAACATTGTTTATATTGTTGTCGGTGACTGTATAGCCGTTTGGCCAAGCGGTCCCGCCTTTGTAAAAGCGCAATATTTGCCTTCCGTTCTTGGCGTCGTTTGCCATCATTGTGAGATTCAACTTGGCCTCGTAATTGGGGTCACTGCGGTAAGTGCCTTCAAATTCGTAGGATTTTGAATTTGTAAATAAAATTGTAGCTTCTGCCGCCGAACGGCTTGTAATATACAAATTTCCCTTGCTTACGCCGTTGCCGTCGGCATCGCCCAATCCACCTATCGTGCGCATTACACTTGGGGTAGCAGCATACTCTCTATCAAAAACAGCCCATGAGCCGGTTCCGTTTAGGTCTATAACGCCGTCAACTGTAAAGTTTACATTCGCATTTGAAAGTAGCGCCGTGGCATTCGAGGAATATGTAACTACTATATTACCTTTCACATGTAAATCTCCGAATCTGTCGTCGTACCCGTCCCTGATTCGCACTCCAAACCATGCCTCTGTACCGTTTTTATCGGTCGTGATATTCCAATCTCCACCTACGTTAATTTTTGAATTTTCCCATAAAAATATTTGTGCGGTTCTTAGTTCTCTTGGCGCATTGGATGCCGCTTTTATATTTAAGTTCCAATCCTCCGCTATATTTAAAGACATAGATCCGCCTATAGTTAGTATTTCATCCCTCCAAGCATTAAAATCCAAGACAGACTGGTTTAGATTGCGCCAATTTAATATGCTTTCGAGAGTCCCCGTCACCATGGTCTCTTCGGTTCCATGAGTTGTCACGTTGGCGTCGTACTGGACGCCCATGTCTGTAAACGACCCTTCAAAAGGAATGGTTTTATCGGCGTCTGTGCACCAGTTTGTCACCCTGTTTAGATGCGATGTTTCCGTGCTGGTCGGGGTTTTAAAATATATTTGGCTGACTTCCTGCCCGTATGAAGCGTAGCCGAAAGTTATTGCGCTAAATAAAGCAGCGCACCTTGCAAGGGATAAATATAAATTGCACTTTGGGTTAAGTAGATCTTTTTTAGTTATAGCCATTGTACGTTCCTTTCTAAATTAGAGGTTTCTATTTCATAAAAATCACCATTATTTTTTCAAAGAAAAAATAGGACTTTTTTATCGAACAGTTAAAACCTTTGCACACTCTCCACATCTTGCATACCAATTCGCATAATTTCTTATTGCCGTATCCCCCTCACAAGGCACTACTTTTTGGAACAAAAAACTTTACCCTCCACTTCCGATATAATAACCCCACCCTCCAAACGCCTATACAAGACGCGTTCCGCAAAAAAAACTACCGCAAAAAAAACCCCCGAAAAAAAAAAGCGGCCCCCCAACGAGCCGCCACAAATCCAAAAAAATGTTTCTATTTTGCGCGCCGCCTATAAAACGCCGAAACCGCCAATGCCATAATCCCAAAAAATGCCGCTATCTCCGCCGGCTCCGGAATTGTGTACATTATGCTGCCCGGCCCGCCTGCCTCCCCAACGATAGAAAATTCTCCGCCGAGCGCGTTGCCGTTAATATCGTAGGCAACAAACATTTCTTCGACAGGAACAGGAATATCTATATGGTCGTACGTCAGCACTGTAAGCCCGTTTGCAGAGATATCCTCCGTATTAAATACGATATTTAGTTTCTCCACACCTAAAATCAGATCCCCTACCGCAATGGTCTTGCCGAATAGCAATTCTCCACCGTCTATCGTTAGAGCCCCAACTTTCTCGTCAGATGAAAAGCCGAGCTTTCCGCCGCTCATTGTTATATTCGCGACAGCGAGCTCTGTATTTATAATGAAGTCTCCCTTCATTACACTTATCGACGAAATTGTTGCGTCTTCTTTTGCATAAGGCGAGTTCTCTATGCCGTGCGCCGCAGTGTTTGAAGCCTTGTATATGGAAATGGACTGCCTTCCGTCGGCGTTCATTTCAAAGCTCAAATCAGACGACACTCCGGAAGCGTTTGCAAATACTCCCTTGAAATCTCCGCCCTTAAAAGTTCCGTCGGCAGCATTTTGGAATACAAATCTCTCGGCGACATTTATGCCGGCGGTAAATAGTACGGCCTTGTCGGACGAGAGCCCTCCGAGGTTTGCCGTAAAGGTGGAGTATGGTGCAATGTCTGTATTAAAATTTTCGCGCACGTTGAAAACGTGGTAGCCTGAATTTCCGGAATGGGTGAAAGACAGAGCTCCACCGACAGTGAGCGAATATGCGATTCTGTTTTCGGAACTTACATTGCTTACTATTGTGTGCAAATATCCTCCGGTATTTATATTCATATCCCCTCCGACGTTGAGGAAATCATTTCCGCTTCCCGTGCCGAGAGCGAATCTGACTCCTTTTACGATTGTGCCGTCCGAGGATAGTTGCTGGGTGACGTCTATATCGTAGTTTCCGGAAACTTTTATGCCCTCGTTCGTATTGACATGGTACTCCGTCCGATACGAATTTACGATGCCTGCAATGACAGTGCTCGTATTCACTGAAGCACGCGCAATATTCGGTTCCCAATGGTTTTTAGTCGCCTTATCGAATATGAGAATATTGTTGGCCAAATCCATTTTCTCGGGGGGCGTCCATTCTGTGGGAGAGACACTCCAATTATTGGCTTGTGTCACATTCAAGTCGGAAGAAGCGTTCCCGCCGCTCCAATATAAATTTACCGTTTCCGGGAAGGCGTCGGTCGCAGCCAGAAATAAGGCTGGAATGCATAAACTTGCCAATCGGCAATTTATTTTTTTATTAAGACTCTTCATCATCTAAATATATACTTTTCTAAAAAAACATTGTCAAGCCAACACTTACAAAGAAAATTAGCCGTATAATCTATATAAAAAAGCACTTATATCGGGAAGTTTTTTCCACACCTCCACAAACTAAAAATTTTATAATGCGCTATTGAGTGCGCAAACGCAGCCTTTTACACCCGCCCATCGCTGGGGGGGGAAAACGCATTTTGCTTTGCAAATAATGCAAAACCCAAAAATTCCAACCCCACCAGAAATAAAATGATGCAATTCCGCCCAAAGCCGAGCACCGTCCGCGCGCAAAAATTATCGGTCAATCCAAATGCCGAGCGACACCGGCGGCATTTTCAAAATTCCGTCATTGCCGGATTCCAATTTGAAAGACTCGATACCACACTCGCTAAAAGTGTCGATATCGGCTATCTGCCTAAATCCGCAAAAACATTTTGGGACGGGAAGCTCCGCTTCGGAAGAAGCGGGGTTGAATGCCGCAAATATGCGCGGGGCGTCAATGGAGAAATCCGCGTTAAAAAGAACGCCGGCTTCCGCTCCGCCGCCAGAGAAAAATTCAAAAAATGAATCGCACGGAGCCTTCGACAGCCTAAGGGCGCGCGCGCAGTCCGAGAGGCGGAACTTTGAGAGCGCCCTAAGCCATCTTCCCTCGCCCGGGAAGCGCAGACCCCGGCGGTAGTCGAGCATATTGGCCGCCCCGTTTTTATACGTGTTGTTGAGCCCGCCTTTTGTCCTTACAAGGTCGAACCCCTCCGCCGCCATCGGAATTCCTATCGAAAGAAAGACGAGCGCGTACGCGAGCTTATACCGTCTCAAATCCTCACGCGAAGGATTTTCTGGGGAGCTTGAAAGCCTGTCGAGCAAGCACATATCGTCGTGGCTCTCGAGATAGTTTACCGTCTGCGCAGGGAACCTCGCATATCCTCCGCGCGAGCCTGAAATAAAATATTTAAAACCTTCAAAATTTCCGTTCCCGAGCGCGTACGAACGCATAAACTCCCTGAAGCCGTCATTCCAAGAGGCGTACCCCGTGGCGCTTAGAGCGCCTCCTATGTGCCCGCGGAAACTCCAAGGCTCGGCTATCAAGACGGCGGAGGGCTTTATCTTTTTCACGAAAGTTTCAATCTCTTTCAGCACTCCGAAGCCCAGAAGCTCGGCGAGGTCAAATCTGAAACCGTCCGCCCCGTATTTCTCCAACAGAGCTCTCAGGCTGTCGGTTATCAGCCTAAGCGCCATCGGGGACTTCGCCCGAATGTCGTTTCCGCAGCCGCTAAAATTCATTAAACTTCCGTCGGAAGAAGTCTCAAAATAATAACCCTCGTCTATGAGCGAAAGATAATTAGGCTCCCCGTAGTGGTTGTAAACGACATCGAAAATCACGGCGATTCCGGCGTCGTGGAAAGCCTTTACGACCTCCGCGAGCTCGCCGTTCTGCGAGGCCCCCTGCGGGTCCGATGCGTAGCTGCTCGACGGCGCGAACCACCCAACCGGCATATAGCCCCACTCGTAGTCTGTCCTGTTTTGGGCTGTGAACTCCTGTACGGGCTGGAGCTCCACACAGTTAACCCCCGCCCTTCTAATATAGCAATCCGGGGATTTCAGCCATTTTGCAAGCCCCGCAAAAGTAAGGCGCTCGTCGGCAGACAAGTCCGCCGAAGCATTTGCGAGAACGTCGCGCAAATGTATTTCCATAATGGACAAATCGTGCCATTTCGGCGGATTGAAATGCTTTGGGGCGTCCGGAATGCAGTCGTAGTATTTTACGATTCCCGCGCCAGACGACGTTTCAAAGGCGTTTGCGTATGGATCGACAATATTTGCGCGCACGTCAAAATGCGCGGTGGGAAGCCCGTTGTCGCCGTCAATGTGCCAGACGTACCTGTCGCCTTCGAGGTCGATTGCCGACTGCGCAACCCACACCGCCCCGTCGTCCGACTTGGCCTCTATCAGAAAGCTGTTTTCGCTTCCCTTAGCCCAGTGCCTTACATACGCGGCCTTCGCCCGCGGCGCGAATATCGAAAACTCCGTGCCGCCGTCGCGGCGGTGGGCGCCGAGCCTTTTTGAGGAATACACCGTGCGCAAAAGCTCGGCGGCCTCTACCCTCATATCTATTTTCATCTGCGGGATTTTAACCCTGATTTCCCGCGTTGGATCGCATGCGCCGTTGAATTTTAGAACGAGTATGTTGCGGCCGGTTCTATCGAGGCTGAAACGGAAATTTCTGTTGCCGTGCGAATCTACAACGGCATTGGGGGACGACGACGGGGGCTCGGCCCATTTGCCCGAATCCGACGCGAATTTAAAAAATCCGAATCTGTGGTCGAGCTTCAGGTTTTTTAGGGGAACTTTGAGCTCCCTGCGCCTGCCGTCTGAATACGGGACTGTCTTCCAGTCGGGGGTTCCGATTGCGGCGGCCCATCCGTTGAAGGAGCCGCACACGTACCAGTCGGTATCTCTGGATACTCCGGCGTCGATTGAGTCCGGATAAAACTCAAAACATATCACCCCATCGTCTATGTAGTACGAAGAATACTTTGCGAATTCCCCAATCTCGGGCCTCGCAACCTCGTAATTAAGCCCCTCAGCCCCGGATATGAGGATCTCGGGAATTGCGCGCGGAATATCGCGCGAGAATGCAAGCACCATTTCGTCGGCTTTTCGCCACCATGCCTTTACTGTCGACATAATAAAATTATATATTGCGGAATATTATTGGTTTTGTGCCGGACGGCATTTTTATGCCACCCTCCCGCCGCACTTTGGCCGGAGGGCGTTTTTCTGCTTTATCCGCGATTTCCCCGCCGGATTTGTTTTCCGTCCTATCCACCTTGGGAGTTGCCTCAGAAGATAAGCCACCGCCTACCGCAACGTTATCGGCGGCGTCGGAAGTCTCGGAATCTTCGCCTGCTTCACCGTCTTCTTCGGCTTCATCGCCGTCTCCGCCCGAATTTCTCAGACTAAAAAATATTCGCTCAAAAAGCGTCTTGCGCAAATCGGAGGCTCCGTCGCGCTCGGCCTTCTGCTCTGCCGACATCTCGGCTTCTCCGGCTTCCGGCATGGGAATGCTGGGCTCGTCAGTATCCGCAGACGTAGGAGTTGAATCCTCAAACCTGAATATAATTTCGTCGGGGCTCGCCAATCCGAGCTTCTCGCGGATTTTGCGCGCGGCAAAGTATTCGTCGTACAAGAGTCTGTTAAAATATTCCTCCTTGTACGCCTTCTCGTCGGCCAGATTTTTCTTTTGCTCCGCGAGCCTTTGCCTGCTCAGCTCCAGCTCCGTATTTTCCTCGCGCATGTTTCGCCAGCCCACATACGACATCGCCGCCGAAAACGCTAACAGCGCGCACAGCATGAGTATTACGAGCCTGTAAACCGCTTTTATGCCCATACCTATATAATCGCATTGCGCGCCGCTTCTGTAAAGACAAAACGCCGGCTATCCCCGCCACTGCTCGCAAAAAAAAACTCCTGCACTGCTTTCACCAAAAGCTTTTTTTGCCAGCACTACTCCCTCCCCTTCGCGCGAAAAAACGCACTATGCGGCATATTCGCTTGCAACGCCGCTTAAAAATAAAAAAATAGCATAAAACTTTTTTGAAAGTGCGAGCTTAAAAATGGCAAAATCTTCGAGACAACTCTGGACCGCGCAAATACTTGAAGGAAGTTCTGCAAAATCCCGCAGCAAGAGCGGAGCATGGACGTCCGAGGCAGCCGGCGCGATTTCAGCGCGCAGTTCGGCATACATGCGCCGGAAAATCGACGCCGCCGCGCACGCTATCGGCGGCGAGCAAATTTGCGGAATGGTCTTGGGGATAGACCCGAGCTTGCGCGGAACGGGCCTCGCCGTCATAGAGGCGCTCGGCGGTGGCAAAATGCGCTATGTCGAGTCCGAAACAGTGCGCAACCACCCGTCGCTTTCAATGGCAGAGTGCATCGCCGCAATTTTTGAAAGGACACTCAGAATGATAGACCTTTATTCCCCGGACTGGGTCTCGATAGAGCAGAGCGTGTACGTACAAAACTTCAAGACGGCCATGATTCTCGGCTCGGCGAGGGGGGCGGCAATAGCGGCTGCGGCGCACATGAGGAGGGAAGTTTACGAATACCCCCCGCTGCGCATAAAACAGGCGGTAATCGGCTACGGCAGGGCGAGCAAAGAGCAAGTTGGAAGATCCGTAATGGCCTTTCTGCAAATGCAAAACATTCTGCCGCCCGACGAATCCGACGCAAGCGCTGCCGCAATAACCCATATCTTCACCCACAAAATACGCGTATGAACAAATCTATAATTGCAATGGCGGCCGGCATGGGAAGCCGTTTCGGCGGCCTAAAACAAGCCGCAAAATTCGGGCCGGAGAACAAGACGATGCTCGACTTCGCCTTGGAGGACGCCCTCGCCGCCGGATTTACAAAAGCGGTCTTTGTCATACGCCGCGACATCGAAAAAATTTTCAGGGAATGCGTCTCAGGAAAATACGAGAACAAAACGGACGTCCGCTACGTTTTTCAGGACGAATCCGGCCAGCCGCTACCCGAGGGCAGGACAAAGCCGTGGGGCACGGGGCATGCGGTGCTCGCTTGCATAGACGAAATTTCGGAGCCGTTTCTGGCGATAAATGCAGACGACTATTACGGGTCGGGCGTTTACGGGCAGGCCGCCGAATTTTTGCAGTCGCCCAATCCGCGCAGCTACGCGCTCGCCGGATACAGGCTAAAAAATACGCTTTCAAAGAACGGCGGGGTTTCGCGCGGGATATGCGCCGTGGACGAAAATCTTAAACTGATATCTATCCGCGAGCACACAGGGTTGTCGGGCAAAACGTCGGCAGACGGAAAAAGCTTTGTTGAGGACGCCGAAGGCGCGAAGTTTTCCGGCGACGAATTTGCTTCGCTCAACTTCTGGGCATTCCCGAAAGAATTTATGGAAAGGCTCGGAATAGGCTTCGACAAATTTCTCTCGAAAAATTCGCGCGACGCAAAGGCCGAATACTACCTTCCGAAAGCCGTGGACGACGCCGTTGCGGAGAAATTTGCCGAAGTCGCCGTAATGCCTACCCCAGAGCGGTGGCAGGGCGTGACGTATAAAGAGGATATGGAAACCGTCCGCGAATTTTTAGAATCCGAAGGCAGAATATAAATAAACCCCGCATCTCCCACCAACGATGAAAAAAATAATTTCCATAGCATCGCTTCTGCTCGCCGCGGCACTGTCGGCGCAAACGCAGGCAGCCGCAAACCCGGCGGCGCCCAAAAAGGCGGAACAAGCTCCCGCCGCTCCGCAAACGCAACCCAAGCGCGACGCATTCGCCGCAATGCTGTACGTCAGCATTCAAGACCCTTCTATGGAATGGTGGTTCAACGTCCCCGCAAACGCCGCCCCGCACATATCGGAGTTGAAGAAAATATTTTTCAACCAAGAATTTTCCCTCTTCCCGTTCGCAAACAACGCCAAGGTTAAGGACGGCAAGTTTGAGATGTCGTACACAATAACGATGGAATCCCCCGACGGGAAATCGACCGACCTCGTCAGGGACGCCAAATTCGACGGCACAAAAGTCTCCGACGACATAATAGTCGCCTGCCCCGACGTTATAGACTTCAAGCTCGACAGGCGTTTCCCCGAGGGGCTTTACAAATTTAAAATGTCAGCGAAAGACAAAATATCCGGCGAAACCTCCGAGTACGAAAACCATATTCGGCTAACCGAATGGTCCGTACCCGCAACCTTTGCCGATAAAAAGTTGGTGGCGGAATACGTCCGCGCCTACTCTTTGCAACCCTCGCCCGAGATACTGTACTCGATAGTATTTTCAAACGATTTCGATCTCGAGCAGAAGGGCGCTCCAAACTCATTAAACTACACGTACCTCGGTTTTATAAAGGCGGCGTTCAAAAAAAATATGTTTTTGATAAGCCAAATCCGCGACGGCTTTAAATCGATGTCCGACATAAACCGCGCGAAGTTCATACTGATACTCGCGCTACTCGACGCCGAAGCCGTGGACGACTCCCAGCTCACAGAGGTGGAAAAGCAGTACCAGAAAAAGATACGCACTTTTAAAATGCCGAATCCATACGGGAAATGGGATCCGTTCCTGGGAGCGGCGCAAATCGACATGCTTTGGGGCGAGTTTTTCGCCAACGGAACGTACAGGCCGATACGCCGCATACTAAACATACTTTCCCACGCGAAGGACGCCGCCTTTGCCGACGGGCTCGCCGAGAAGCGCCAAGCGCCAAAAACCCGCGAAGAGTGGGATAAATACATGTTCGGCAGGCTCTACAAGGCCGCGCTGAAAACCGTTGCGATAAACGCAAGCAGGTATCCGCTTGTAGAGCAATACTGCGCATGGGCCCTCCAGCACGGGGATATTCCGAAAGTTTCTTACGAAGTCCTAAGCCCGCTGCTCGAACACATTCGGGAAATGAAGTCTCCGGAAGGCGCCGAAGGCGGCAAAGACGAGCTTCCGAAA
>ENA-ORSS01001510-ORSS01001510.1-human-gut-metagenome-genome-assembly--contig:-NODE-1510-length-23649-cov-3.328007_pt1 | contig 23649 bp, 19 predicted proteins | sample MGYA00241899_ERZ509162 | MGnify/ENA primary metagenome ERZ509162 (study PRJEB26280, sample SAMEA2338641) | human gut metagenome | biome: human gut; feature: human-associated habitat; material: faeces... | reverse complement strand
GAAGGAAAACGTCATCATCGGCAAGCTGATTCCCGCCGGCACGGGCCTGCGCAAGTATATTGACTCCGACATTCTGGTGCCCGAGCAGAAGGAGCGTCCCGACAAGTTCCTCGAGGAACTCGAAAAGGATCCCATTCTCGCTGACGTTCCCATGCAGCAGAACAGGGAACAGCCCTTCACGGATGAATGGCCCTACCAGAAGTAAGACTCTGCCACTGTCCCCGCTCCGGCTGACCGGAGCGTTTTCACAATGATTACCCCCCCGGGAAGTTTCTTTCCGGGGGGTTTTCGTTTTCCGGACGATTCCGGAAAAAAACGGGAGGAAACACGGGGACAGAGAAACCTGATCCCCCACTTTCCGCGTACACCCCGCGCGTTGCCGGCATGTGACAAAAGTCCCGCCGGCCGCGGAAAGTTGCAATTTTCAGGTAAACGTATATAGAAATGAGCGATACAGGTTGGGAACTTTTCCTGATTGATCCTTTTCGGGCTGTAAGGATCAGAAACTGTCGGCTATCGTTTGTTTTAAAGAAGGCAGGCCCTAGTCCACCTGCCTTACGCGTGGGGGCAGTGTATCTCACGCGGAAATCCGGGTGCAGGCACACCTGAATACGGGAGAACATGCATGACTACACTGTTTTACCTCTTGGGGTATCTCGGCGTGATCGGATTTGCAGTCACGTCGTTTCTCAAAATCAAAAAGTATGTAAAGACCACTCCGCTTCACTGCCGCTGGGAAATCTATCCCATTCCGCATGAAGGCGCCCGCGCCAAGCATGGCGGCAGCTACATGGAAGAAAGCAACTGGTGGACGAAGGAACATCATGTGGATCACATGGGCGACCTCAAGGCCCTGCTCATGGAAGTGCTCTTCCTCGAATCCACGTTCCACAATAACCGCACGCTGTGGTACAGAACCTACCCCTTCCACTTCGGCCTGTACATGCTCATGGGCGGTGCCATCATTCTCTTTATCACCGCTTTCCTGCGCCTCTTCGGCATGAGCGCCGACAACGGCCTCATCAGCTTCATTTACTGGCTCATTAATGTCATGAGCCTGCTCGGTTGCATCGGCCTCATCGGCGGCGGCATCGGCCTCATCTTCCGCCGCATGACCGACAAGGGCCTCAGGATGTACACGACCACGGAACACCTCCTCAGCATTGGCCTGTTCGTCCTCTTCGGCGTGACCGGCCTCGCCGTGTGGTGCACCAATCCGTCCTTTGCCCCCATCGCCAGCGACTACATGTACAACCTGGTGACCTTCAAGATCTTCACTCCCCTCCAGAGCGGCGGCTTCTGCCTCCACATGCTGGTCGGCGACGCCCTGCTCATCCTCATCCCCGTGTCCTTCATGAGCCACATTCTCCTGAAGTACTTCTTCTACCATGACATCCGCTGGGAAGACGTGGCCACCCCGCGCAGCACGAAGATCCAGGGCAAGATTCTCAACGTCCTGAAGTTCCACTGCAACTGGGCCGCCCCGCACATCAACCCCGAGCAGGATCCCAACAAGACCTGGGTCGACGTTGCCACTACCGGCTACCCCTGCCAAGATAACGCTGACAAGAAGTAGAGGGCCCCGTGATGAAAGAACCTAAGAAACTTACTGATATCTCCACTGTCGAAGGACAGATGATCGAATACGATCTCAACGATATTCCGGATCTGCCCCTCGACGTCGCCAAACTTTCCTTCAAGAAATATTCCGAGAAGGAACTGGCGGACACCTGCCTTGACACGCTCGACGGCGTTTCCGTCCTGAACATTCCCCGTCCCAAGACTCCGGCCGAGGAAGAGGAACTCGTCAACAAGTTCCTTTCCGGCCTGCGCAAGCTCTTCGACAAGGAAGACAACTGGCTTTTCTGCAACATGCTCGAAGCCGACATGGACTGCTGCGCCCAGTGCAACTCCTGCTCCGCCGCCTGCCATCTCTATGAGATGAGCGGCGAGAACGAGATGTACCGCCCCAATTTCCGCTCGGAAATCCTGCGCCGCATCTACCACCAGTACATAAAGAAGGAACCTCTCGCCAAATGGCGTTACGGTGACTTCCCGCTGAACTGGAAGACCGTCGTCCGCCTGGGCGAGCTGTCCTACCGCTGCAACCTGTGCCGCCGCTGCGCCCAGGTCTGCCCCATCGGCGTCGACAACGGCATGATCGCCCGTGAAATCCGCAAGATCTTCAGCCAGGAAATGGGCTTCGCTCCCAAGGAACTCCACGCCAAAGGTACCGAGCTGCAGATGCAGCGCGGCTCCTCCACCGGTATGACTCCTGACGTCGTCAAGGACAACGTCGAGTTCATCGACGAGGATTACAGCGAAATCACCGGCGTGGGCCTCGAGACCCCCTTTGACAAGAAGGGTGCCGACATCCTGCTCATCCACAACGCCGGCGAAATCATGGCCTGGCCTGAAAACGTCGCCGCCTTCACCACCATCTTCAACGCCGCCGGCCTCTCCTGGACCCTGTCCAGCAAGATGTGCGGTTACGACGGCGTCAACTACGGCGTCTTCTACGATGATACCCAGACCGCCCGTATCGCCATCCAGCATATGGCCGCGGCCAAGGAACTCGGCGTCAAGAAGATCGTCATCGGCGAATGCGGCCACGCCCACAAGGCCCTGACCGTCATCGCTGACCGTGCCGTGCCCTACGACATGCAGGTGCCGCGCGAAAGCTGCTACGTGACCCTGAACGAGATCATCAAGTCCGGCAGGATCAAGCTTGATCCTTCCCGCAACAACTTCCCGGTCACGCTGCACGACCCGTGCAACGTCGTGCGCCTCATGGGCATCGTGGAGCCCCAGCGCGAAATCCTGCGCGCCATCGCTCCCCAGTTCCGTGAAATGCCCTGCAACGGCGTTCACAACTACTGCTGCGGCGGCGGCTCCGGCTTCGCCATTATGACCCGTAACAACATCAACGTCTGGCGTCAGGACATCTCCGGCCGCAAAAAGTTCTGGCAGATCTCCGAAGCCTTCAAGGACTGCCTCGGACCCGAGACCAAGAAGTACATCTGCGCTCCCTGCTCCAACTGCAAGGGCCAGATCCGCGACATCCTGGAAGCCAACGACCTGTACTCCAAGAACAGCTTCGCCTACGGCGGCCTGGTCGAGCTTATTGTCAACTGCATGGTTGACGTGAAGCCCGGCTACATCAAGTGGGAAGGCGACGAGGAATAACTCCTCTCTCTTCAGCTGAATTCAAAGGGCGTCACCCTACGGGGCGGCGCCCTTTTTTGCGGTCTTCTTCCGTCAGCCGCACACAGAGACTCTCTTGCACCACGGGCCGCTTGTCTCTAAAATCAGCCAGTTTCAAAACCTTTAGCAACCGGGTACACGGCACATGCAGCTTCCCCTGTGGTTTTCCCTGTGGCAGTCCCTCGACTCCCTTCTGGCCATCGCCCTGAACGCGGCCGAAGCCTTCCCCTTCCTGCTTTTTCTCTGTCTCTTCCTGTTCCGTTCACGCAGAGCGCCCTTTCTGGCTGACTCAGGCCGCATTTTTCTGAAGCTCGGCCTCCTCTGCGCTGTCATCGGCGCAGCCGACCTCCTGCTGCGCGGTCTCGTGGATCTGGAATTCCTCCCCGCGGCCCTCGACAAGCTCGAGCCCCTTCCCTTCGAGCCTTTCTCTTCTCCGTGGCTCGGCACGACAACCACGCTCGCTGCCTGGATTGCGGGCATCGTTCTTCTCTACCTCACGGGAAATGGCGCACGCACACTCTTTCTTACCTCCGGCATGGGCACGGATGAGGATACAGCCAGGCGGCTCTCAAAAAAGGCCGGACTTCTTTCCGCTGGCGCTTTTATCGCGTTCGTCTGCTTCTTCGCCTCCATCATCACGCGCAACTGGCCTTTTCTCGGGCTGCCCGAGCAGATGACGCAGCAGCGCGTGGCCGAAGTTCTGTTCGCCCACGCATGGCGCATGACCTGCGGTTCGCTCATGCCCGCCGGCGCTCTGGCCATACTGGCTTTTTTCTTCTCCATCACAAACGGAACGTTCCGGAAGGCTTCCGGTGATGAAAAGAAATCCGCCCTTCTGGAGGACGAGGACGCCAGAACCCTGCGCATGATATGCGCGGCAGCCATCGCCGGCGGTGCCTTCCAGTTCCTTGACGCTGGTTTCGTTGCCTTCAGCTATTCTTCCGGGCTTGGCGTCGGCATCAAATCATCACTTATGCGTTTCGGGCCCTTCTTCACGACCGGACTGTCACTGGCCTGCTGGGTCTTCCTCTTCGCCCGTCCCCGCCGGGACGCTTTCTTCCTGGCTCTTTTGCCTGTTCTTCTCATCCTCTTCAAGGCAGCCCTGCGCTTCTGAAGACCGAACAGGCCGATTTCACGCGCATATCGCATATTGCCCATTGTAGCGCGCAATGCTATGGAATTCTTTCCTGCTGATGCGAATTCTTCGCATTTCGGGGAGGGGAACGGTTTTTCGCTTCAAAAAGAGGAAACGAAAAACCAGCTAAATTTCATAAAGAGGGCTTTTTTGTTATGTCCGGTATCGCTTACTTTTTTTGCTGCCTGGGCCTGCTTATAGCGGGTTACGCAGTCTACGGTGTCATCGCCGAAAAAGTCTTTGGTGTTGACCGCAGCCGTCCCACGCCAGTCATGTCCAAAGCTGACGGCATGGACTATGTGCCCATGCCCACCTGGAAACTCGTCCTCATTCAGTTCCTGAACATCGCGGGACTCGGCCCTGTATTCGGTCCTATTGTCGGCGCGCTGTACGGCCCCGCAGCCCTGCTCTGGGTAGTCTTCGGATGCATTTTCGCAGGTGCCGTGCACGACTTCTTCTCCGGCATGATGTCCCTGCGTTACGGCGGTGCCTCCTATCCTGAAATCATCAGCCGCAACCTCGGTGAGGGCGTCCGCAAGTTCATGGTCGTCTTCACCCTGATTCTGCTGATCATGGTCGGCGCCGTCTTTACCTCCGGTCCCGCCGCACTGCTGGCCTCCATTTCTCCGCTGCCTCTCATGGCCTGGTCCGCCATTATCTTCATTTACTACATCTGTGCCACGATTCTCCCCATCAACGTGCTCATCGGCCGCATCTATCCTTTCTTCGCGGCCCTGCTCATCTTCATGGCCGTCAGCCTGACCGTGGCTCTCTTTGCCGAGGGCTACCCGATCCTGCCCCATGTGACCATGGACAGCTTCTTCCACAGCACGCATCCCCAGGGACTGGGCATCTGGCCTGGCCTCTTTATTGTTATCGCCTGCGGTGCCATTTCCGGCTTCCATGCTACGCAGTCGCCAATGATGGCACGCTGTATGACCAATGAAGCCCAGGGCCGCAAGGTCTTCTACGGCTCCATGATCTGTGAAGGCGTGGTGGGCCTCGTGTGGGTCACCCTCGGCCTGTCCTTCTACGATTCCGCCCAGGCCCTCTTCGGCCCCGGCCCCAACGCTGTGCCGGCCGCAGTCATTGTGAAGAACATCTCCGTGTCCCTGCTCGGAACCTTCGGCGGCATTCTTGCTATCCTTGGCGTCGTGGCCCTGCCCGTCTCCACTGGCGACACCGCTTTCCGCAGCTGCCGCATGATGCTCGCTGACGCCTTCCATCTCGACCAGGGCCCCATCAAGAACAGAATTCTGCTGGCCCTCCCGGTCTTCGTCATCGGCATCGCCCTCACCTTCGTTGATTTCGGCGTGATCTGGCGTTACTTCGGCTGGATCAACCAGACCATCGCCTGCGTCTGCCTGTGGGCCTGCTCGGTCTACCTCGCCCGCCGCAAGCGCTTCTACTGGATTACCGTGGCCCCGGCCATGTTCATGACCGTTGTCTGCACGGCCTTTATCTGCCAGGCCAAGATCGGCCTGAACCTGCCGATTGACGTTTCCACCTGGATCGGTGTCGGCCTGGCCGTCATCTTCCTGCTTCTCTTCCTCTGGCGCGGGCACACCATGCCTGACGATGAGGTCGAGAGAAACGCCTAGTTTCTCGTTCTGACCCTAAAAGGCCTCCGGTTGCCGGGGGCTTTTTGTTTTTCCGGGCTCCATCAGTGAGAACGCCGGAAATGAAAAGGGCCTCCTCCGGTTCTGCCGGAAGAGGCCCTTTTGCTGTCAGGCGAAAGGAAACCGCTTACTTGTTCTTCCCGTGATAGCCGAGGAAGAGACGGTAGGCGTCGTTATCGGTTTCCTCAACGTACGGATAACCCATAGCCGCGACACGATCCAGGTATTCCTGAAAAGCGTCGTTCTGGGACTGCGGCACGTCGAAGCCCACGAGCACGCGACCGAAGTCGGCGCCATGATAGCGGTACTGGAACAGCGTGATGCTGAACTGGACATGCATGGCGTCCACGAAGTTCAGCAGGGCGCCGGGACGCTCCGGAAACTCAAAACGGAAGACGCGCTCATTGACGATCTGGGGAGCGTTGCCGCCCACGAGATGGCGGATATGCAGTTTGGCCAGTTCGTTGTCACTCATGTCGGAGACTCCGAAGCCGTCCTTTTCAAGTCCCTCGATGATCTTGCTCACGTCGTCCTTGCCGCGGATGCGCAGGCCAACCAGAATATGGGCCTGTTCGGGATCGGCGAAACGGGAGCAGATTTCCGTGATGCTCCTCTTGCCGATGCTCTTCACGAAATCACAGAAGGCGCCGACTTTTTCAGGCACATCCACGCACAGCAGCGCTTCGCGATCAGAACCGATTTCAGCGCGGTCAGCCACGTAGCCCAGACGGTCGAAATTCATATTGGCGCCGCTGACAATGGCGCAGAGCGTCTTGTCATGCAGGTCATTGGCTTCGGCATAGGCCTTGAGACCGGCAAGAGAAAGCGCGCCGGCCGGTTCGGCCACCACGCGGGTATCCTCGAAGATATCCTTGATGGCGCCGCAGATGGCGTCCGTATCCACGAGAATGATGTCATCGAGGCATTCGCGGCAGAGCTCGAAGCACTTGTCTCCAACGCGCTTGACGGCGACGCCGTCGGCGAAGAGCCCCACTTCCTTCATTTCCACCGGGCGTCCGGCGGCGATGGAGCGGCGCATGTCATCCGAGTCGACAGGTTCGACACCGATGACCTTCACTTCGGGGCGAAGCTGCTTGATGTACACGGCGACACCGGCGGCAAGTCCGCCGCCGCCAATGGGCACAAAGACAGCGTCAAGGGGACCGGGATTCTGGCGCAGAATTTCCATGCCGATCGTTCCCTGCCCGGCAATGACGTCCTCGTCATCGAAGGGCGGAATAAACACAGCGCCAGTTTCCTCAATCAGCTCTCTCGTCTTCTTCATGCAGTCGCTGAAGGATTCGCCGGAAAGGACAACCTGACCGCCGAGACGGCGCACAGCGGAGACCTTGATGGCCGGGCTCGTCTCGGGCATCACGATGGTCGCCTCACAGCCGAGCTTCGCAGCGGAAAGAGCCACGCCCTGGGCGTGGTTGCCGGCAGAGGCAGCAATAACGCCGCGGCTCAGTTCCTCTCGGGAAAGCTGCACCATCTTGTTGTAGGCGCCGCGAATCTTGAAGGAGAAAACGGGTTGGGTGTCTTCGCGCTTGAGCAGTACCTTGTTGCCCAGACGCCTGGAGAGCGTTACGGCCGGTTCAAGGGCCGTCTCCACAGCCACGTCATAGACGCGGCTGAGCAGGATGCGTTTAAGATAATCATTGGTCGGCATGGAAAAAAACCTCTTTAAAAATTAGGCAGAGCCAGCCGCCCGTGGCGGAATGGCGTCGTGATCTGCCTGAGTTCCTGCTTTTATGCCGTTTCTTCCGCTTTGTGAATGCCTGAAAAAGGCAGTATTCTGGGGAATCTGCGCTCAATAAGCTGAAGTATCACATGAAGAATTCGGAAGACCATCTGCCGTATGGGATCCCGGCCGACGTAAATGATGCATTTTAGCCGCAGATAGCATTATAATATAACTAATTCTGCATATGCTTTATAAATAATATTAGATATATTTGATATAATTTCGCGGATTTCAGGCTGCTCTCACCTCTCAGCACGCTCCTTTCCCCTGCGGAGCAGAAGACTGACCGGCCGGATCGTTGCCAAGCTGTTTACCGGCGATATTTCAGAAACGTATTCCGCAGTTTTCTTGGCAGATACGTAATTCCCCGGCCGATTCTGAAGGATCTGGAATTCACCAGCGCGCTGTTGACGGATATCAGATTATCGCGCTCAGTCGCGAGGGTTCTGTTTTCTTCAGCATATTTCTCAATTTTACCAAGTAAGTCATGCGTCAGATCTTTTTCCATTATTTCACGCATTCTGTTATAACTGTTGCTGTTATACCAGAATTCCTTATTCTGCGACGCGACCCCGAACCTTTTAAACCATGTGTTCCGCAACGCATCATAGAGGCAGCAGTAGCTGTCCCCGGTCAGCGTATCCAGATGCCAGAGCGAAAAATTAAGAACATAATTTATGAAGTCACGGCGGAATCTGTCATACAGTCCTTTGTTCCGTAAAAACGTCTCAAGAGCCTCAAGCGCACACAGGAAATTGTCCCACGACTTTTCCCGTGAGTTTGATATGGAATTTTTGTCCCCTGTTCTGTGATGCACAAGCACTTCATCAAGGACGGAGATACGTTTCGCCATCAGCACTGCCGCACAGACAAAAAACAGGTCATTGGTTGAGCTGAGCTCCTGAAAACTCAAATTCACTTTATCCAGAAATTTTTTGCGGTACAGCTTGTCCCAGGGCCACCAGACAAACACCTCAAAAAAATTTTTTCTGATATCTGTACTTGCGAAAACTTCCTGAAGTGGCAGATATTCCCGGCGCACGGACCAGGACGCATCCGATCTCTCCCCTGTCGCGCAATCGAACAGATCTGACCGGCACACAAGGACATCAGTATTATCCGTTTCAGCCCTGGAGTACATTTTCTCAACCATTGAAGTCTCAACAATATCATCGCAGTCCAGAAATAACAGATATTTCCCTCCTGCCACGCTCATGCCGTAATTCCGCGCCGCCCCGGCGCCCCTGTTCTCCTGATGGAGCACGGTCACCCTTTTATCCGCGACTTCATATTCCTTCAGTATCGCAAGGGAATCATCGCAGGAACCATCGTCAACAAAGATGAACTCAATGTCCCTGTACGACTGATTCACGATACTATCGAGACTCTTCCGCAGATACGCAACTGCGTTGTACACCGGAACGATGATGGATATTTTTGACATAGTTTAACCTGTGCCGCCCCTGGATAAGAGATAACGCACGTGTTCTTTTCCTTCCAGACAGACTCCTCAGACAATATACAGTCTGCTCTCCCCGTGTCCGATGACTTCGCCGATCTCGCAGTCCAGGTCACCGCCCTCCCTGAGGAAGGCCCGCACATCGCCGAGCTTTTCCGGAGGCACGGCCAGAAGGAGACCGCCTGACGTCTGGGCGTCAAAGATGATATTCAGGAGATCGTCATCCTCATGCGGCCGATCCCAGATCGTGCTGCAGGCAGCGAATTTGCGGTTGCGGATGGAGCCCGCCGGAACGAGTCCGTCGCCCGCGTAGTCGGAAACGCGGGGAAGGACGGGCAGTCTGTCCGCGAAGATCCGTATGGACACGTCCGAGGCGCGGGCCACCTCGAGGGCGTGACCGCCGAGACCGAAGCCGGTAACGTCCGTAGCTCCGGTCAGGTGAAAGCGCTGTATGGCGGATCCTGCCACGCTGTTCAGCCGGCCGGCCCAGCGGATGATGTCTGCCTCGGCTTCCCCTGCTCCTTCCCATCCGGCCTTGACGGCAGTGGCCAGGATACCGATGCCGAGGGGCTTCGTGAGGATGAGGCGCATGCCCGGACGGAAACCGTCGTTGGTGGCGACGCATTCCGGATCAATGACGCCGGTAACAGAGAGACCGAATTTCATGTCGTCGTCGCTGACCGTGTGCCCGCCCGCGCTCACGCAGCCGCACTCGATCATGGCGTCAAAAGCCCCGCGCAGCACGTCCGCCAGTACCTGGGGCTTTTCCTCGGCCAGGTCCTCGGGGAAGCAGGCAACGCTCATGGCACTCCATGGCGTCCCGCCCATGGCGAAGATATCCGAAAGCGCGTTGCAGGCAGCGATGCGCCCGAAAGGAAAAGGTTCATTGACGATGGGCGCAAGGATATCCACAGACTGCACCAGGGCTTTTCCCTGAGGCGCGGTAAGAACGGCAGCGTCCTCGTTGCAGGCATGGCCCGCCAGGAGGCGCCGCTCAAGATCCGGCGGCAGCGGACGCTGCGCCAGCGCAAGGAGATGCTCCAGAGCCCCCGGAGCGAGTTTGGCAGCTCAGCCGGCCGCCTTTGCGCGTTCCATGAGTCCTGGCATGATTTCTCCTTACCCGGATCCGGCGGATCCGTCTGTCTTTCCTGTGATTCTGTTTTTTTATATCCCATGGGGGGAACAGGGACAAGCTTCCGCGCCGCCTTGCGGGCCGGGCGGGGCATGGGGTATCCTTGGCGGCGCAAGGATTTTTCCCTCCAAGGAGTATACATGCCTCTTCTGACTCTTCAGAATGTCAGCCTCAGTCTCGGCGGCAAGGAGCTGCTCGAACACGCGGATTTCGGCGTCAGCCAGGGCGAGCGCGTCTGTCTCGTCGGCCGCAACGGCGTAGGCAAGTCGAGCCTTCTTTCCCTGATGGCCGGCGCCATCAGTCCCGATGACGGCCAGGTAACCTACGAACAGGGGTGCCGCTTCGGCTACATGCCCCAGGACGTTCCCACACAGTGGAGCGGGCCGGTCTTCTGCGTCGCCGCATCCGGGATGGGTGAGGAAGGCAGAAAACTGGCGGCAGCCCATCTGGCCTCCTCGGGCAGGGGAGAGAAGCTCCCTGCAGAAGAGAGGAAGAAGGCGGAGGAGTATCTCGAAAGCGGCGAGGGCTGGGAAAGGTACGGCGATGTGCTCGCCGTGGTGAACAGCCTCAGTCTCGATCCCAAAGCCGATTTCAGCACGCTCTCAGGCGGGAGCAAACGCAGGGTGGCCCTGGCCAGGGCCCTTCTCGCGTCGAATGATCTCCTCCTCGACGAGCCCACCAACCACCTCGATATCAAAACTATCACCTGGCTTGAGGACTTCCTCATCAAGCGCGCCCGCACGCTGGTCTTCATCAGCCACGACCGCGCCTTCGCCCGCGATCTGGCCACGCGCGTCGTGGAAATAGACCGCTGCCACCTTTACAGTTACGACTGCGGCTTTGACGACTATCTGCCCCGCCGCGATCTGCGCCTCGAAAACGAGGAGAAGGAAAACGCAGCCTTCGACAAGAAGCTGGCCCAGGAGGAAATCTGGATCCGCAAGGGCATCAAGGCCCGCCGCACCCGGAACATGGGACGCGTGCGCGATCTCATTGCCATGCGTGAGGAGCGCGCCCAGCGGAGAAAGCGCATCGGCAGCGTGCACATGGAGGCCCAGGAAGCAGAGAAATCGGGCAAACTGGTCATGGAAGCCGTGAATCTCGGCTTCACCTACCCGGACGGCTATGAGGTCTTCCACGATTTTTCCGCCATCATCCAGCGCGGAGACCGCATCGGCATCATCGGCGACAACGGCACGGGCAAGACCACGCTTCTGCGCGTGCTTCTCGGAGAGCTCCAGCCCACCTCAGGCACCCTGAAGAGAGGAACCAACCTCGAGATCAGCTATTTCGACCAGCTCCGGGAAACGCTCGATCCCAACGCCACCATCATGGACAGCGTGGCCAACGGCAGCGACGTGGTGACCATCAACGGGAAGAAACGCCACGTGGCGGGCTACCTCACCGACTTTCTCTTCGCTCCCGGACGGCTTCGCGTTCCCGTGCACACGCTTTCCGGCGGAGAAAAGAACAGGCTGCTCCTGGCCCGCCTGTTCACGAAGCCTTCCAACCTGCTCGTCATGGACGAACCCACCAACGATCTCGACATGGAGACGCTGGAGCTGCTCGAGGAACTCCTCGCGGAATACACGGGCACAGCCATCATGGTGAGCCACGACCGCGCCTTTCTGGACGACCTCGCCACCTCCACCTTCGCCCTCGAGGGCGACAGGCTGATCCACGAATACGTGGGCGGCTACACGGACTGGCTGCGCCAGCGCCCCGAGCCGAAAGAGAAGACGCAGAAGGCACCCAGGCCCCAGCCGAAGCCGGACGCCGCAAAGGGCAGGAAACTGACGTTCAAGGAACAGCGCGAGCAGAAGATGCTGCAGGAGGAGCTCGACGGCATGCCCGCCAGAAGCGAGGCCCTGGAAAAGGAGCAGGCGGAACTCGAGCAGAGGCTCGCCGATCCGGATCTTTTTCAGCGGGATCCTGATCTCTTCAACGCTACGACGAAGCGCATGCCCGAACTTGAACAGGAACAGAACGCCCTTCTCGAGCGCTGGGAGGCCGTAGAGGCCCGTCTGAAGGAACTTGCTGATATCACAAAAAAAGTCTAGAAACATCCGTTGCGCGGAGCGCGCCACCCCCCTGACAGAAGCGCTCCGCCTTTCCCCCCACCAGAGCACCGATAGCCCAGTCCTTCAACAGCGGTGTCCAGAACCCGCTTCAACCCGGCACGCATTCCCCCCCCGGCGGCCGTTTCCCCCGTTTGTGAGTCTTTTTATGTCGGAAGAATCGCACCCTCTTGATATTGAGGCGTGCCTTCAGACGCTGCACCGGATTGTTGTGTCCCTGACGCCCAACAAATCCTTCCGTCAGGTGCTGAGGGAACTCCTCTCTGCTCTCGCAGAAACCATGCATTTCCAGCGCCCGCATATCATCGTGCAGGATCCCGAAAGCGGTAACCTCCGCCTTTCCATGGCCTATGGCGATGCCGAGGCGCCGGAAGCGTCCTACGAACCAGGCACGGGCATCACCGGCCAGGTTTTCCAGTCCAACAAAGCTATCATTGTCCCGTGCATGAGCCAGCACCCGGACTTCGAGAACAAACTCTTCGGCCGATCCCCCGAGGAGATGCAGCGTCTCGCCTTCATCTGCGTTCCCGTGCATTCCGGGGCCAGCGAGGAGGATGGCGCCATCGGCGTCCTCTCCGCGGACACCCCGCGGGCGTCGGAGTCTGAGCTCTCCAACCGCTGTCTCTTTCTTGAAACCGTAGCCGCCCTTGTGGGCACGCAGGTCGCCTGGCTGCAGGAGGATCTGGCGCGCCAGCATTTCCGCCACACCACGGAGCAGGCTGAGACGCGCATCACTTCTGGCTCCATCATCGCCCATTCAAAAAGCATGCTCCACGTGCTGCATCAGGTGCATCAGGTGGGATCGAGCCACGCCATCGTCCTGCTCCGTGGCGAGTCGGGCGTGGGCAAGGAACTGATGGCTCAGGCCCTGCACGAGGCAAGCCCGAGAAAAGACAAGCCGCTCATCAAAATTAACTGCGCGGCCCTGCCCTCCGAGCTTATCGAGGGGGAGCTCTTCGGCTGGCAGAAGGGCGCTTTCACAGGCGCATTCCAGAACCACAAAGGCGTCTTCCAGCAGGCCGACAAGGGCACGCTCTTTCTCGACGAAATAGGCGATCTCTCCCTGTCCGCCCAGGCAAAACTCCTGCGCGTCCTGCAGGACGGCGTTGTGCAGCCGCTCGGCACGGAAAAGAGCATCGCCGTGGATGTGCGCATCATCTGCGCTACCAACAGGCATCTTGAAAAATGCGTGGAGGCCGGCACTTTCCGCAAGGACCTCTATTACCGCATCAATATCTTCCCCATTTTCATCCCTCCGTTGCGCGACCGCACCGACGACATCATCCCCCTGGCAAACTATTACCTGAAAAAATACGCTGAGGAATACAAGCGGCCGGTATCGCGCATCTCAACGCCTGCCATGGATCTCCTCACGGGCTACAAGTGGCCGGGCAATATCCGCGAGCTCAGGAACACCATGGAGCGCGCCGTCCTCGTCTGCGGCGAGGAGGCCATACGTGCCTATCACCTGCCCACGGACATGCAGAAGAGCGGCCAAGCCAACACGTTGCGCGAACACGGCGCCGGATTCACGGAAACCGTGGAGCGCCTCGAAAAGGATCTCATCGTCGATGCCCTGCGCAACACCCAGGGCAATATCCATCAGTCGGCCAGAGACATCGGGCTGACATACCGCATCATCTATTACAAAATCAAAAAGTACGGCATCAACTACCACGACTTCCTTCCCTCCCCTGCCAAAGGCAGCAGGAAGGAATAAAGGAACCGGAAAGAGGGAGCTCTGAACAGGGCTCCCTCTTTTTGTATGTGTACCATCTGTCCATCTGCCTACTGAAACTTCCGGACATATCGGACTCCGGCCCGTTTCTGCAGTCTCCTCCGTTTCCTGCCGGCTTTATAGGGCCCTGCCCGTCAGGCCGGAGTTCTGCCCGCACCTTCCCTTCTTGCGGCCTGCTCCTGTATCCGGCTATGGCTTTTTCCTGTCAGGCCGGTTTCACGGCTTTCACCACAGCACGCGCCCCGCCTGGGCACATCCGGAGCGGCGAAACAAAAATGTTCCTCTGCTTTTTTCATACCGTCTTCTCTCCGGAACGTTTTTGTATCTGATTTCAGCCGAATGTTCTTCCCGTCAGTTCCGGTTCCGCTCCGTAAGGCCTGTATTTTCCCCTCTTCCCATATCCCTGCCCGGTTTCCAAGCTCAGCATCTACAAATTTGTACCACATCGCAGGCTATTCACAAATTTGTATCACATTACAGGGGCCCTGAACGGAAAATTTTTCAGAAAATACATGAATTCAAGTGGTTAACTCAGGATATTGCTCTGGCATGATGCATGCATATGGGAAAGTGACAGAGCATGAAACTGTCCCGGCGCATGGAGAAGCCGGAGTGTTTTATAGGAGAAGGAGTTTATCATGGATTTCACGTCGTACTTCAGACGCAACAGAAAGTGGGTCATCACCCTGCTGGCTCTGGCCGCAGTGTTCACCGTTCCCTGTCTCTCCGAGGCCGCTGAAAAGGCCCCCGAATACACACCCAAGAGAGCCGTTGACACGGTCTGGACCATGGTCGGCGCCATGCTGGTCATGTTCATGCAGCCCGGCTTCGCCCTCGTCGAATGCGGTCTGACCCGCGCCAAGAACGCGGCCAACATCACAATGAAAAACTTCGCCGACTTCGGTGTCGGCGCCATCTGCTTCTTCGTGCTGGGCTTCGGCCTCATGTTCGGTGACTCCCTGAGCGGCATCATCGGCACGAACCTGTTCTGCCTCAGCGGCAACGATCCCACCACTGACGACGGCATGTGGACCCTCACGTTCTTCTTCTTCCAGAGCGTGTTCTGCGCCACTTCCGCCACCATTGTTTCGGGCGGCATCGCCGAACGCATGAAGTTCTCGGGCTACCTGCTCGTCAGCATGCTGGTCTCCCTTGTCGTCTACCCCATCAGCGGCCACTGGGCCTGGAACGGCCTGTTCGGTTCCGGCGGCTGGCTCGGCAACCTCGGCTTCATTGACTTCGCCGGTTCCTCCGTTGTGCATTCCGTGGGCGGCGCCATCGCTCTCGCCGGCGCCATCGTTCTCGGACCCCGTATCGGCAAGTACTCCAAGGACGGCAAGGCCCGCGCCATTCTGGGCCACAACCTCCCCATGGCCGGTCTCGGCGTCTTCATTCTCTGGTTTGCCTGGTTCGGTTTCAATTGCGGCTCCACTACGGCTGCTGACATGACCCTCGGCATCATCGCCGTCAACACCAACCTCGCCGCCTGCGCCGCCTTCTGCACCTCCATGCTCACCGTGTGGTGCAAAACTGGCAAGCCTGACCCGTCCATGTGCTTCAACGGCGTCCTCGCCGGCCTCGTGGGCATCACCGCCGGCTGCGCCGAAGTTTCCCCTGTGGGCGCTATCTGCATCGGCGCCATCTGCGGCTTCGTGGTTGTCTGCTCCGTCTTCTTCATTGACCAGAAGCTCCACATCGACGACCCCTGCGGCGCCGCTTCTGTCCACGGCGTGTGCGGCTTCCTCGGCAGCACCCTGGTTGGTTTCTTCGCGGCTCCCGGTTACGGCACCTGCACCGGCCTCCTCTATGGCGGCGGCTTCCATCCTCTCGCCATCCAGTTTCTCGGAGCCGCCTGCTACGTTACCTGGGCTTTCATCTGCGGCCTGATTATCTTCAAGATTGTCGACGCCATCATGGGCATCCGTCCCACGCCTGAAGAAGAACTCAAGGGCATGGATATCACCGAGCACGGCACCGACGCTTACTCCGGCTTCCAGATTTTCACGAACGAATAAGCCCTTATCTCCTTCCCTTCTCCGGCGGGACTCCCGCGAGGGGGTTCCTGACGGAGGGGAGCGGACGAATCCTGAAGAAAATTTTTTACCAGCAAAAGGAATAGCACCATGAAGATGGTAATTGCCTATATCAGACCCGAACAGCTGCAGAGGGTCAAGCAGGAGCTCTACAAGAGAGAGCTGTACTCCATGTCCATCACCAACATTCTGGGCGCCGGCAGGCAGGGCGGTTACGCCACCCAGTACCGCGGCGTTACCACCCAGGTTAACCTGCTGAAAAAGCTGCGTATCGAAATCTGCGTGACCGATGACAAGCTCGACATGGTCTTCGAAGCCATTACCGAAGGCGCCCGCACGGGAAGACAGGGCGACGGCGTCATCTTCGCCTGCGATACGGTAAGGGGCGAGCGAATCCGCACAGGCGAAAGCCTCTAAATTCCCAGATTACCAGGAACCAGATCCTCCACCAGGGCCGTCCGCGAAAGCGGGCGGCCTCTTTCTGTCCCGGGAAAGGAGAAGGCCCGCCGTCATTTTCTGACAGCGGGCCTTCTCCTTTTCTCTTTTCTTCTGTTCCTAGCCAGTAACGTCCTTCACGGCGGCATCATGCCCTGCCGCTCCGGGTTCCGCGGTGCCGGACAGAGGTTCACTGCCGTCCTGCGCGGGCTCAGATTCCTGCGCGCTGGCGGAAGCGCCCATGAGAAGACTCTTCGACAGGCGTTCCTTGCCGGCCTTCAGCCGTTGGGCGGAGGCAGCATACTCGGCCAGGATATCGGCCAGGGTGATGGAATTCATGACGTTTTCAGCCGCGTCCTGCACCTTCTCATAGGCGTGACGCAGGGCGTACTGGATATTGAAGCCGATATTGCAGATGGGATTGATATGCGTGTCGAGGTGCAGCAGACGCTTGCCGCCCTCCACGGCGCGGTAAATTTCCAGCAGGGAGATGGCGCCGGGATCCCTTGCGAGCTTCGGGCGCGGACGGCCGCGAATGCTCTGCACGAGACCAGCAGTACGCAGTTTCATCAGGATCTGCCGCACAAAGCTGGGATTCGACTTCAGGCTTTTGGCGATGGCCTGGCTCGAAAGATCCATATTCGGATTCAGATGGATGAAAATCATGATGTGAACGGCGTCGCTCAGTTTCGTAGAGTATTTCATAGTCATGCACCCCTCCCGGAAAAAATAACCGCCCTGCGCCTCATGGGCAAGATGCTGACCACATTTCCCTCATCACGGGCTCTGCCGTCCTGGCCCGCGCCGGGTGCGCCTGCCCCATTCCGGGGCAGGGGCTCAGCGCCAGGCGCATATTCTTCTAGATGGTTATCTTCGCGCCGAGAAGCCTGGCGAATTCGGCAATGAGGGCAGCGTGAGCGGGCCATGCAGCGGCCGTCACAAACTGACCGTCCGTCACGGCGTCACTAAACGTGGCGTTGGCGTCCCGCCAGATGCCGCCGGCCATTTCAACATCGGGCTTCAGAGCCGGATAGGCCGTGCAGGTGAGCCCCTTCACGAGACCGGCGGTAATGAGAAGCTGCGGTCCGTGGCAGATAGCGGCAATGGGCTTGCCCGCCGCCGCGAACTCCTTCACGATCTCGACCACGCGCGCGTTGAGGCGCAGGTACTCCGGAGCGCGGCCGCCGGGAATGTACAGCCCTTCGTAGCCGCTGACACTGACCCTGTCGAAATCGGCGTTGACGCCGAAGTTGTGGCCGCGTTTTTCCGAATAGGTCTGATCGCCCTCGAAATCATGAATGGCGGTGCGCACGAAGTCGCCGTCTTTCTTGCCCGGACACACGGCGTCAACCCTGTAGCCCAGCATTTCAAGCATCTGGAAGGGCACCATGACTTCGTACTCTTCCACATAGTCACCGACGAGTTCCAGTATTTTCTTCATAATCATCTCCGCGGGTCATGACCCGCCAGGGCCGGGGGGGGAAGCCGGTTAGCGCGCCGGTATACCGCACCCGCGTCCGGCCGACGCTCCGGGCACGGGAGGCGTTTCCCCGATGGGAGAAAACGCCGTCTGGGTCATCATTAGAATACACAGGCTCACAGGGCGTCAAGAACGGCCAGATTTGACAGACAGACCTCCGGGATACCGGAAAATACCCCCGCTTCCCGTTGACCGCCGGGTGTTAATTGTTATTTTCATTTTAACTTCAATACCGGAAAAAGACCAAAAAGCAAAGGAGGCCATCATGGCTTTTGAAGATTACACAACTCACCCCTTCACAAAATTCGACAAGGACTGGGCTCTGCTCACGGCCGGCACCATGAACGATTTCAACTCAATGACCATCAGCTGGGGCGGCATGGGCACCATGTGGTCCGCGCCCGTGGCCTTTCTCGTTGTGAAGCCGAGCCGCTACACGTCCGACTTTCTCAGGCGTCACGACGAAATCACGCTGAGCTGGTATCCCCGCTCCGAACGCAAAGCCCTCGGCATCTTCGGCACGCAGTCCGGACGCGACACGGACAAAGTGAAGGAAACGGGATTCACGCCCGTGGAGATCGAGGGCGCCGTCACCTACAGGGAAGCTGAGGAAACCCTGGTCTGCCGGAAGCTCTTCATGCAACAGCTCGATATTGACCTTGTTCCCCAGGAAATCAGAAACACCTTCTACCTCCCCGGTACGAAGGAAGGCTTCATGCATCAGCTCGTCATCGCCCGCGTTCTCTCCATACACACAAAGTAGGCTCCCGGCCCGGTTCGCCGCTGTCACGCGCGCCGGAGGAGAGACGTCTCACGCCCTCCTCCGGCGCTTTTTTCTACTCACTCCATGGCTCAGAGAAATGACACCTTTTCTTCCCGGAACAGTGACGCCATTGACTTGGAACCACTTCAGGATATTCTATCCTAAGCCCGAAGTGGGCCTTCACCTTCACTTTTCAGCCGACCATGGAGGTTTTCATGAAAAAGGTACTGATGCTTCTCGCGGCCGTCTCCCTCTTAAGCTGGAGCGTTTCCCCGTGCTCTGCCAAAGAGTCAAAAGATCTCGCGAAGACCTATTCCCAGTGGCTCCCCAAATACGAGTACAAACTGAAGGACGCCATCGAAGTCAAGGGACGCCAGGGCATCGCCTCAGACGGCGAGTTCTACTACGTGAGCAACAGCAAGGCCCTGTACAAGTACGACAAGACCGGAAAGCTCATCGCCAGCAACGAGAATCCCTTTGAAGGCTACGCCATCCCGTCCAACCACATCGGCGACATCGACGTCTTCAACGGGGAAATTTTCGTCAGCGCCGAAAACTTCATGGACGGCGTGGGCAAGGACATCCAGATTGCCATTCATGACGCCAAGACCCTGAAATTCAAGCGCACTTTCAAGTTCGAGCCGTCTTCAGGACAGGAAGAGGTTTCCGGTATCTGCGTTGACCGCGACAAGCGCACAGTGTGGATGTGCTCCTGGGTCGGCGAGAACAGCGGCCGCTACCTCTACGAGTACAGCCTGGATACCGGCAAGTACCTGCGCAAGGTGCACCTCTTCCCCGTTCCGCAGTGGGTGCAGGGCGTCTTCTACTACAAGGGCGCTCTCTACGTGACGGCCGATGACGGAGAGGCCGATTTCGATGAACCCGACCACATCTACCGCATCAACGTGTCCGACGGCACCAGCGCCATGGTAACCCTCGAGAAGTCCCTGACCGAAGTGAAGAAGCAGGGCGAAATCGAAGGACTGTGCGTTGACCCCAAGACCGATGAAATGCTCGTCCTCTACAACCGCGGCGCGCGCATCATCCTCGGCATGGGCAAGGGCTTCTACCCCGGCTACGATCACGAAATTCACGAAGTGTACCGCTACAGGATGACCGAACTGAAGCTGAAGTAAGCTTTCCGGCCTGAACGGTTTTTCACGGACCGCTTCCCTTTGTGGGAGGCGGTCTTTTTTTTTGCGCCCGGTAAAAACGCTTCAGCTTCCGGAGCATGCGGCAGAAAGAACCTCTCTCCGGCCCCCATCCGCCGGAGAGGGAATGGCAGACAAAAAAGTCCGGCCAGCGATCACGCCGGCCGGATCCGAATGTCGTTATGGAGCAGCCTTAGGCCGCTTCAGTCTGAGCCGGTTCAGGCGGGAGCTTGCCGCGCAGGTCGTGGTCGGTCATGGTGGCCACGGAAGAGTCGGACCAGACGTTCACGCAGGTCTCAATCATGTCGATGATGGCGTAGATGGGCAGAATGGCACCCATCAGGTCAACCGGCACATTCATGGAGCTCATGAGCGAGAGCGTCAGAAAGTAGCAGCCCATGGGCACGCCGGCATTGCCGACAGCGGCGAGCACGGCCACGAACAGCCAGACAATCATGGTACCCGTGGTAATGACGATACCCGCGTTCTGCATGAGGAACAGGGAGGTCACCAGGATGAAGGCGGCGCAGCCGTTCATGTTAATGGTCGTGCAGATGGGAAGCACAAAGCGGGTCACGCGGTGATCAAGCCTGAGATTTTCCTCAGCTGAGGCCAGGGTCACAGGCAGCGTGCCGGCAGAACTCTTGGAGAAAAAGGCCACGGCAAGGGCCGGAGACATGCCGCGGAAAACACGCAGGGGATTCACGCCGCGGGCGAGCAGGAAAAGCGGAATGACCACGAAGAACTGCAGCAGGTTGCCGCCGATGATGACTGCGGTGTACTGACCGAGGGCGCCCACAATGACGCCGGCCTGGATCTGGCTCACAAGCTGTCCCGTGAAGGCCATGATGCCCACGGGCAGGATGAAAAGCAGCGCGCGGATGAGCGTGAAGAGCAGATCCTGCATGCCGTTGATGCATTTCAGAAGGACATCACGGTTGGGCGTCTTCGGCATGAACGCGAGGCCAAGACCGGCGGCCGCAGCGATGATGAGCACGGAGAGCACATTGCCTGACACGAAGGGCTGCAGAATGTTATTGGGAATGACCGACAGAAAATGGTCATAATAGGAAAGATGCGCCAGCTTCTGCGGCACGGACGCTCCGGCAACAGAAGGCACGTTGGAAGGAGCGATGATGATGAAAAGACACAGGGCCACGGCCGCGGCGACGATGGTGGTCGCCAGCGTATAGATGATGGTGTGGGCAAAGATTCTGCCTGTTTCGCGGCGCGCTCCCAGCGACGACAGCGTGGTGATCACGGCGAGCGCGATGACGGGCACGGCTACAAACTGGAAGAGGCGCGTGAACACGGTGGCGATGAAGCCAAAGAGCTCATTGATGGACTGGCTGCCGAAGCTGCCGAGCCAGGCGCCGATGAGCATGGCTCCGAACCAGATCACGACCCTGCGCAGATTTTTATGTTTTGCACTGTTGTTCAGTGATTTGACGGTTTCTTCCTCTACCCGGGTGGAGTACTTACCCATAATATTTCATCCCTCTCTTCTTTCTGTCCGTCCTGCGCTTCTCTGACGGGAACCGTGGCGGGCTGTCTCTTGAAAGATAACTACATATGTTCTTCTTCCCCGTATGTCCACAGTGCCGGAACAATCCTGTATCCGGGAAAGCCCGTACGTTCAGGGGAACGGGACGTCCTAGCGCAGTCTGTAGTCAAATGGCAGCAGCACCAGCGTCCGCACAGCGCGCCCTTTGCTGCGGCCAGGCGTGAAGCGCATGGCTCCCGCGGCCTTCAGGGCGGATTTCTCGAACACGCCGGCCGGCTGCGCACTCTGCACCGCGCACTGTGTGGGCTTCCCCTCCGCGTCCACGATCAGCGTACAGTCACGCACAGAGAAAAAATCAGGAAGCCGCCAATGGACTTGAGGGAGAAGGCGACGGTGAGCCCCATGGGCATAAGGCAGGCGTAATAAATCTGGCGGACGGGAATACCGGCCTCAGCGGAACGGCGCTGGCCGATGATGACCTGTATTTCCTTGGAAAATAAAAAAACAAAAAGGAGGAGGCCTGCCGCGGTACACGCATGAGCCTGAGGTCGAGGCTGTCAACGGCAAGGAGGCTCCCCCAGACAAGGAAAAGCCCTTCCGTGCACGCTCCCGGCATAAGCCCGAGGATCATCACGGCGAGGCCCATGACAAAGGAAAAAATGACGCCCATGGCGGTAATCCGGGCTGAAGCCCGGCCGCTCTGCCAGGAATCCGACAATGGCAGCCGCGGGAAGGCTCGCAATGACACCGCCGGCAAAGGGACAGCCCCGCATGAGGGACAGGAGAGCGCCGGCGAACGCCGCATGCGATATGCTCATGCCAGATAACGTCCGGAAACCTGGGACTTCAAGCAGCCCCGCGGCCTCACAGGTCTCAAGGAATTCACCGTGACCATTCAGGGCACAAAGCTTCGTCTGGCCGTGGTGCACAGGGCCAAACGCTTCACAAAAGTCTGCGGCGAAGCCCGGGCAGGAAAATCGCCCTACCGGATCGGGGACAACGGGAATCCGCGCGAGAGTATCGCAAAGGCATACGAGATGATGTCCTGCTTTGAAGGTCTGTGCGAATTTTACCGGGCGACGGGTGATGCGCGCGACCTGGAAACGGTCAGGCTGTTCTGGGACAAGGTCAGGGAGGAGGAGATCACACTGCTCGGCTCCGGCGGGGCGGATGCGCCCTTCAATCTCGGTCCCGGAACCGGGGAACAGTGGAATCGGACCCGTCTGGAGCAGACCAACCCTGCCCTTGATTTGATGATGGAAACCTGCGTGACGGTGTACTGGATGCGGCTGTGCCACCAGCTCCTGCGGCTGACGGGGGAAGTCCGGTACGCGGACGCCATGGAGGTCAGTCTGTATAACGCCATTTTCGGTGCGCTCCGCCCGGACGGCGCCTTCTTTGAATACTTCCCGCGCTTCAACGGAGCACGGAACCCGCGCGTCAATTATTCCTTCAACATCAAAGGCTTTGACCTGTCCTGCTGTACCGCCAACGGTCCGACCGGGCTGGCGTTGGCACCTGATATCGCCTTTGCGGGCACGCCGGACGGCGTTGCCGTCAACCTGTACATGACGGGATGCGCCCGCGTTCCGGTTCCGGGCGGGCAGGTGGTACTGTCCATGCAGTCCGAGTTTCCGCGCGTCGGGTACGTCCGGCTGACAATCGAAGCAGGCGACCTGCCCGCCGGGACGCCGCTTGCGCTGGATCTGCGCGTGCCCGGCTATGCGGAGCATTTCGCCGTCCTTCCGGGCGGCGACCCCACGCGGATGCTGACCGGCGTGCCGGGCACCTACCTGCGCATAGCCGATACCGTGTCCGACGGGGATGAGTTCATTATTTCGCTGGACTACTCCCCGATCCGGCACGCCGCCCCGCACGGCAGTGACCGCGCGGGTGACGGATTCGTTGCCTTTACCTACGGTCCCATTCTGCTGGCGCGCGACAGCCGCGATTGTGCCGATCCGCTTGCGCCGGTTCCGGATGCCGGGATCGGGGACTGGCGCGTGGAGCTGCCGGAACGTCCGGGGCTTTTGACCGCGCACCTGCAGGTCGGCGGCGAAACGCTCACGTTGGTGGACTATATGTCCGCCGGCTCCGGTTGGGACGGCGGCAGTTTTGCAAGCTGGCTGCCGATACGGTAACGGCATGGAAACGTAAAAAAAGGGTGTTAAAAA